>SDBT01018079.1_pt1 | contig 11097 bp, 9 predicted proteins | sample 2277101 | NCBI WGS metagenome assembly SDBT01 (sample SAMN10404973, study PRJNA504765) | marine sediment metagenome | isolation source: marine sediment core GS10_PC15, 103 cmbsf | place: Arctic Ocean: Southern Knipovich Ridge | collected 2010 | reverse complement strand
GATCTATGCTATCATATAGCGAATTTAGAAACAGATGATACAAGTATTTTTATGAATACCAGTAGAAAAAATTATAGTTTCTCTAAAAGGCTAATTAGCCGGATCCTCTGGCTAAAGGATAACTCCTGCTGGCAAAGCTAATTAGAAAGCTTTCCGGATACCTCTTTTTAACTCAAAATGACAGCATTTAAAATATTAGTAATTATAGTTGATTTTTTTGATAAACCATTAAGTTTTTATAATTTTATAATTAAAGAGAGTATTTTCTTCAGTGGCAAGCATGCAAAAGAAACTACTCTCTATTTTTTTAGAAAGCGTGGTATATGCTTTATCCAGATAAGAATAAATATTTAGAATTAGCCGGACAATACAATCTGATCCCTGTATATAAAGAATATATGGCGGATACTGAGACCCCTACATCAATTTTCCTGAAAGGCTGCGGTCTTGATAAAAAAGGTTTTTTGCTTGAGAGCATAGAAGGATCAAAAAACCTTGCCAGGTATTCCTTTATAGGAATAGGATTCAGCAGCAGTGCAGTGCTTGAAGACGGGGTGTTTAGTTATGGACTAGAAAAAAGTACTTCAAAAAAGAAAAAGACTGTAACACCGCTTGCCGAGATCGAAAAGATAATGAACGGATATAAATTGTACCAGGATCCCGAACTGAATCATTTTATAGGGGGTGCCGTGGGTTACCTCAGTTATGACCTTGTAAAGTATTTTGAGAATATATCTCTTCCTGAAAATAAGACGATACTGCCTGAGATGTTTTTGTACTTCACCGATCTTATAGTAGTATTTGACCACCTGATGAACCGCCTGAAAATAATCTCTACCATAAAATCAGGTGATGGAGTCTCCCCGGATGAGGCTTATGAGCTTTCGGTGCAAAGGATACTGGAGCTTGAAAAAAAGATAGCCACAAATATCGTATCCTCACTTGTAAATGGATTAGGCAGTGGAAGTGAAGACCTTTCAGGGGATCCGGAATTTAGATCAAATTTTTCTCCGGAGGATTTCAAGAAAGCTGTAGTGAATGCAAAGACCTTTATAAAGCAAGGGGATGCTTTCCAGATAGTACTTTCACAGAGATTCTGTATGGATGACTTCAGAGATCCCATCAATATATACAGGGGCTTGAGATCCATAAACCCATCTCCGTATATGTATTTCTTTAATTTTGGAAACTTTAATATGATTGGAGCCTCGCCGGAACCTCTTGTAAAAATAAATGGGAATAAGATCCTGACATGTCCGCTGGCCGGTACGAGAAAACGGGGGGCAAATGATGCCGAAGAAACCATGATAGTAGAAGAACTATTAAATGATGAAAAAGAGATTGCTGAACATAATATGCTTGTGGATCTGGCAAGAAATGACCTTGGGAGGGTGTGTAAATACGGAAGTGTTAAATTAAAGGAATATATGAATGTTGAGAAATATTCGCATGTGATGCACCTGGTATCAAGGGTTGAGGGAGAGCTCAAAGGAGACTCAACGATTTATGATGCATTAAGAAGTGTTTTCCCGGCAGGAACATTGTCAGGGGCACCAAAAATAAAGGCGATGCAGATAATAAGCGAACTCGAGCCTGATAGGAGGGGGCCTTATGGCGGCGCAGTGGGGTATTTTGGATATGACGGAAACCTTGACAGCTGTATAATTATAAGAACGGCCATCGTAAAGGACGGAAAAGTCTATGTCCAGGCAGGAGCGGGGATAGTATATGATTCTGTACCGGAAAATGAATATCAGGAGACGCTGAACAAAGCTGCAGCTCTTTTTAAAGCAGTAAAGCTGATAAAATAGAAATATTTAAGATTTTAAAAAAAATAGATCAGGCAAGGATAAATATAAAATAATATTTTACAATCAGGGGAAATGAATTGAGAAAGTATATTGAAAAAATAATATCAGGGAAGGATCTTACGCACAGTGAAGCTTACGGGGTTATGATCAATATAATGGAAGGAAAGGCAAACGATGTATTAATATCTGCAATGCTTGTAGCGCTTAAGATAAAAGGAGAATCCATAGAGGAGATATCCGGTTTTTCAGAGGCAATGCTCGAAAAGGCCGAAAAAGTGTTAGTCAGCGGAAGTGATCTTGTCGATACATGCGGAACCGGAGGGGACAGTTTAAATACTTTCAATATTTCTACGACTGCTGCATTTATTGCTGCCGGCGCAGGTGTAAGGATCGCAAAGCATGGGAATAGGAGCGTTTCCAGCAAAAGCGGCAGTGCAGATGTACTGGAAAAGCTTGGGATAAATATAAACCTGGATGTTAAAGAAGTTTCCAGGTGCATTGAAGAGACAGGGATAGGCTTTATCTTTGCTCCAATGGCACACAGGGCAATGAAATATGTAGCTGGAGTAAGAAAGGAACTCGGGATCAGGACTGTCTTTAATATACTCGGACCTATAACCAATCCTGCGATGGCAAGCGGGAGGGTGCTGGGTGTTTATGATGCCGGGTTGATAGATATAATGATAGGTGCCCTTAAAAACATTGGAGTGGAAAGGGCTTATGTAATAAACAGCGAAAACGGGATGGATGAATTTTCTACAACAAGCAGGATCACGGCAGCATATCTTATGGATGGAGAGATCGAGAAAATAATGATCGATCCGGTTGATTATGGGTTCAATATGTCTGATATTGGGGACCTTGAAGGAGGAAATGCATCTTTGAATGCAAAGATCCTTGAAGATATTCTTTCGGGCAGGATAAAGGGACCGATGAGGGATTCTGCAGTATTTAATGCTGCTGCAGCTATTGTAACAGGCAAAGTTGCTGATAGATTAGAAGATGGTATTGAACTGGCCGAAGGGTCAATTGACAGCGGAGAGGCCCTGGTAAAACTAAATGAACTGATAGACAGTTCAAACAGGAAATAATGATCTTTCAAATAATGTATTGAAATGACAATTTAAAAAAGTGAGATTAAGTTTTTGAAATTTTTAAAGGAAATACTTATCGCAAAAAAGAAAGAACTAAGCGGCATCAGGGCCGGACTTGAAAATAATGGGAATGCCGGATACGGTAAGAATACAAAAGGAAGCAGGCCGGAAAAGCGCTTTATACATAATATTTCCCGGGGCAGGATCAATATAATCGCAGAGATAAAAAAGGCTTCACCTTCAAAGGGCATTATAAACATTGATCTCGATGTTTCAAAGACTGCCAGGATCTATAATAAGTTTGACAGCTTTATCTCCGGCCTATCTGTTCTTACTGAACCTTTATATTTTAAAGGGGACGGCGGTGATGTTGTGCTGGCGAAGAAAGGCAATAGCCTCCCTGTTCTCAGGAAAGATTTTATCTTCAATGAGCTCCAAATTTATGAGAGTGCCAGGCTTGGAGCAGACTGCATCTTACTTATAAGTTCCCTGCTAAGCACCTGGAGACTTAAGGAACTTTATAAATGTGCCGGCGAGCTCGGATTGGACGTGCTGATTGAGACCCATTATTACAGGGAGCTTATAAATGCGCTGGGCATGGGTGCGGGACTAATTGGTATAAATAATAGAGATCTCAAGAAGATGAAGGTAGATAATGAGCACATAGTGGGACTACTTAATAGATTACCTGACGGAGCCCTAAAAGGAATAAAACTTGTATGTGAAAGCGGTGTTAATGATCTTGATTATATTAAAAGGCTTTATAGCATGGGTGTAGAGACATTCCTTATAGGTACCTATTTCATGCAGAGTCCTGATCTTGAAGATGTACTTGACCGGACCCGGGAGGGGCTGGCTGCCAAAGGGCTTATATAAGCAGAGATAGGACTATATGCAGGCTATAGGAGACCTCTAGAAAGTAGAAAGTTTTTATAGGCCAGCATGGTTGAAGAAGTATTATTTTACGGAGTATATTATGGTATGGATAAAAATATGTGGAATAACAAATAATAGTGATGCGGGGATAGCAGCCCGGTGCGGTGCTGATGCACTGGGTTTTATTTTTTCTACAGACAGTCCAAGAAAAATAAGCCTTGAAGCTGCAAGTAGTATCCTGGACCATCTGCGGAATATTTCAGAAAACAATGACACGAAAAATGGAGAGGATAAGAGTAATAGAATAGGTGCTGTCAAAAAAGTAGGGGTATTTGTAAATGAGGACATGGAAAAAGTGGTAAGCTTCAGCCGGCAGTTAAAACTGGATTATATACAGTTTTCAGGGGATGAAAGTGTGGATTATATTATGAAGCTTAAAAAAGAGTTGCCGGGTATAAAAGTGATAAAGGCCATCAGGATCGAAAGTGATGCATGGACTCAATCCAAAAAGATAAAGAAGACGGCAGATGAATTTAGTATCCTGGCAGATCATATACTTATGGATAGTTATCACCCTTCTAAATACGGGGGAACAGGAGAGACAGTGGACCAGGAAACTGCAAAGATTTTTAGTTCTATCCAGGGGTTTATATTATCTGGGGGACTCGACCATTTAAATATCAGAGAGACAATAAGGAATATTAAACCATTTGGTATTGATGTATCATCAAGGCTTGAATCTTCACCAGGAAAAAAGGACCATCAGCTTGTGAGAAGTTTTATAGAAGAAGCAAGATCGACTTCAGAAGCTGGACCGCTTAACTAATGTACTATTTGAAAGATTAATAAATTAGATCGAAGGTTTGTAATCTATGGATAAGAAAGAAAACGGTATACAGGAAAGCTATTTTGATGAGGGATATTTTGGTGGATTTGGCGGCAGATTTGTGCCCGAGATCCTTATAAGCGCCCTTAAGGAACTTGAAAAAAATTATTTAAAGTACAGGGACGATCCGGAATTTAAGAAAGAATTCTCATACTTGCTAAAGAATTATGTGGGAAGACCCACTCCTCTTTACTTTGCAAAGAGACTGACGGAAGAACTCGGAGGAGCTAAGATTTACCTGAAGAGGGAAGACCTCTGCCATCTGGGAGCACATAAGGTAAATAATACGGTTGGACAGTGCCTGCTTGCAAAGAGGATGGGAAAGAAGTATATAATCGCAGAGACAGGGGCAGGACAGCATGGCGTGGCAACAGCTGCAGCTGCAGCCCTTTTTGACCTTAAATGCAAGGTTTTCATGGGTGCGAGGGATGTAGGGCGCCAGGCGCCCAATGTTTACAGGATGAAGCTTATGGGTGCCGAAGTAGTAGAGGTTCACTCCGGAAGCAAGACTTTGAAGGATGCAGTCAATGAAGCTCTAAGGTACTGGGTTTCCCGCGTGGATGATACTTTTTATGTGCTTGGTTCTGTAGTCGGTCCTCATCCATACCCCCTGATGGTCAGGGATTTCCAGGTAGTAATAGGCATTGAAGCCAAAAAGCAGATACTTGAAGCCGAAGGCAGGCTCCCGGATCATATAGTGGCCTGTGTTGGAGGAGGCAGTAATTCCATAGGGATATTCCACCCTTTTATTAAAGATGCCGGAAATGTAAAACTTATAGGTGTGGAAGCCGGCGGTGAAGGTATCTCCTCCGGAAAACACGGAGCCACATTAAGTTATGGCAAAAGGGGAGTCTTTCACGGCGCCCACAGTTATGTCCTCCAGGATAAGTACGGCCAGATAGAAGAAGCCCATTCGATCTCAGCAGGTCTTGATTATCCGGGTGTGGGCCCCGAGCATTCATACCTGAAAGAGAAAGGACTTGCCGAATATGTATATGCAGATGACGCCGAAGCACTTGAAGCTTTTGGGATGCTTTCAAAGCTGGAAGGAATAATACCTGCTTACGAAAGCGCACATGCACTTGCATATATTAAGACACTGGTCACTAAGCTTGGAACAGATAAAGTACTAACAGTAAATCTTTCAGGTCGCGGTGATAAGGATATTGGTAATAATCCCGGATAAATAATAAAGTAAAGGTAAAAATGATAGTAAGCAAAGATGGACAGGGCAGGATCTTAAAAGTATTTAAAGTATTAAAAAAAGAAGGCCGAACAGCATTTATTCCATTTATAACATGTGGGTTTCCTGACCTCAACGGGACACTCAGACTTTTTAAGGCCCTTGACAGGTGCGGGGCGGATATAATAGAGATAGGTATCCCTTTTTCAGACCCTCTAGCTGATGGGCCCGTAATACAGAAGACATCCAAAATAGCAATTGAGGCCGGGGTAAACACAGACACTGTATTTGATACCGTAAAGACTATAAGAAAGACAAGCGGTACACCCATAGTGCTTCTTGTTTATTTTAATAGCATATATGCTTATGGTATTGAGAGATTTTTGTCAAAAGCTGAAGAATCCGGAGTAGATGGAATGATAATCCCGGACCTTCCTTTAGAGGAGTATAATAAATACAGGACTCTTTTTGATAAAAGTGCCATTGATAATATAATGATAGCATCGCTTACCTCCGACAGGGAAAGACTTGCAGATATAGCAGCTGCCGGAACAGGTTTTATATATTGTATCTCCCTGAGAGGTGTAACCGGGATCAGAAACGAAATCTCAGATGAAGTTTCGGATTTCCTCAGGACCTTGAGGTCAGTAACTGATCTTCCCCTTGCTCTGGGCTTTGGGCTTTCTACTGCCGGTCAGGTAAATCAGGTAAAGGATAAATGTGATGGGATAATAATGGGAAGCAAAATACTGGATACAATCCTTGAAGCAGATAATATTGATAGCGGACTTGAGGAATTGGAGAAGTTCTGTGGAGAGATAAAAAAAGTATTATAAGAGCCATTCATAATCTCAGCATACTTTCACGTCTTGCAAATGCTTCAATATCCAGGACTCTAGATATACATTTGAGAATAATCCTGATTTGTACTTTATCTAATATCTTTGCTGCAAGACAGGATTCATTGAATCCGGTAGAATGAGTTGATAATCCGGATATCTGTCCTACTTATAAAATCTGGAAGGAAATGGGTAAGTGAAACCTGGAAACCCTTGAGTCCTCTACCTTGAAAGACCTGGTTGACAAACATCTTGAAAAACAAATGAGAGTTTACAAAAGATATATTATATTAATATAATTACTCATAAGATTATTACAAAAAATAAATAGAATTGTTTTTTAGGACAATTCTATTTATTTTTAATTATGTGCCATTCTATTTCAGAAATGGTGCTTTTTTTACCAGTTTTGTATTCTTCCACCAATTTCCCATACCGGCCCATTGTTCCTCTTCCACAAATACAAAGCCAACAAGAAGCAAGAGTAATAGGTAAACAATATGTTCATCCATAAGCAAGAAATTATGCTCCTTCGGGAAAACGGCTGCCCACATCATAAACATCAGAAATCCCCCGGAAACCGCAGCAACTTTTAAACCGACTCCCAGGATGAGAGCTATCCCTACAAGTAACAGGGTAAGCATGAAAAGCCAATCTACTATGCCAGTTCCTCCTATCCTGTTAAAAAGTGGTGCTAAGGGACCTGTCGCGCCAAACTGCAGGAAACCTGCTGTTGGTGATCCTCCTGCTATCCAGGCTTTATCGGGGGCGGTTGTATAACCAAGGCCGATAAGTTTATCAAGGAAAGGCCAGACAAAAAGAAGACCCAGTACCCATCGAAGCAAAGTTTTTACTACTTTCATAGTATTTCATCTCCTCTCTAAAGAAATTTGTAAAGGCTACTAATTCAATTGATTCAATTAATTAAATTTAATTAATTAAATAAATTTAATTAATTCTATATTAAAAAAATTTAATAATCAATATTATTAAACGCTAAAAATTGCACTTTTTTAACAATAGCTTCTTAGCCATTTTATTTTTATCTCACTATTTCATCTGTGATCTGGCTGAGTTACCTACATTGTTAAGCTCTTTCGATCATTTATTAAGTATTTCTAATTAAACTTTAATTATTTTTTAATCTAATATTAATAGTATATTATTGTGCGTATTAAATATTTTCTATATTATTATGTGAGGGATTGTTTGTGAAAAGAGTAATTACCCCAAAAAGCAAGATTGGTGCATTATTATTTGTATTAACGGTAATATTTTTAATCTCCAGTTGTAGTCCTGTAAATTATTCAGGTATTAAAAGTACAAATGCTAATAATAATCAAAAAAGTACAGTATATAATTCTAATCAGAATCAAACAAAAAACCTGGAAAATAGAATTGAGATTCTGAACAATTTTTGTATTGAAATTGACAGGCTCGAGAAGTATTATGTTGAGACTTATAATACTACTTTAAAGGGTTTTGAGAATGCCAAATATTTTTCAGAACAGAAACCTCATGCTAAAGCACTAACGGTCGTCTACGGTGAGTGGATGGAAGACCTATCCAATATTGAAGTGCATCCTCTTTTAAAAATAGCATATGATTATCATTTCGAAAGCATACACCAGAAAAGGTTGGCTATGCAGTACCATATTGAAGAGAATCTCTGGAGATTTGACAGAGCTAATTATAGGGATCTAGCAGCAAATAATAGCTTGAGGAAAGAAATAAAAGGTATCATGGCAGAGTTAAATAAAGAAGCTGAAAGTCTTGAAATATCTTTGCCGTACCCGGGTTATGAAGTAGTATTAAATATGGAAGCGAATAGCTAGAATAAAAATAATTCATAATACTTTAATTTGATTGGTAATTTCTGTAATATTGTAGACCAAAGCCCCCATATTAAGAACTTTCAGGATTAAAATAATTTATAAGTTCAGGATATTAGAGTCCCTACATCAAAATCTTGACTTTTATAATAATTTAGGTATATTAGTACCAGAATATCTAAATATTGATAATTTAAGGTGCTCGTAAATGTTAAAAATATCTAAAGCAGTTAGTCTTGCTCTCCATATAATGGGGTATCTTGCTAAAAATAGAGATAATCTAGTCATGAATAAAGATCTGGCAAATATTTTTAGTGCCTCAGAAAATCACTTAGCAAAGGTACTTCAAAGACTTTCAAAATTTGGATTAGTTGAGTCAATCCGTGGTCCCAAAGGGGGATTCAGGATTGGGATGGATCCTGATTCTATTACTATGATCGATGTGTATGAGAGTATAGAAGGACCATTAAAAACCCATAATTGTCTATTATCTCAGAAAAGATGTTCAAATGATGAATGTGTTCTTTTGAATGGGATATGTAAAGAAATAAATACATTATTTAAAGAATATATGACCAAGACCCATTTATCTGAATTGAAAGAGTTTCATTTTCCAGAAAAAAAATCTGTTAAAAAGCCTGACAAACATTCAAACGGTTAATTCTCTATAGTATAAATTAATGGAATTTATCACTTGAGTGAAAGTTTTTAGAATTTTTGAATTTTATAGGAAGGTTTAAATGAAGAAGTTCACAAGAAAAGATTTTTTAAAGGTTTCATTATCTTCAGTAACCGGGCTAATATTTACCAAGCCATTATTGACATATTTATCATTTTCACCAGAAATTGATAATCCACTGGACTACTATCCTGATAAAGACTGGGAGAAAATATATAGGAGTCAGTTTGAATATGATGAAACCTTTCATTTTTTATGTGCTCCCAATGATACCCATAACTGTTTGTTAAAAGCATATGTTAAAAATGGTATTATCACGCGGATCGGCCCCAGTTATGGCTATGGAAAAGCAAAGGACCTCTATGGAAACCAGGCTTCTGCAAGATGGGAACCCCGCCTTTGTCAAAAAGGACTTGCATTAAATAGGAGGATCTATGGAGCAAGACGCATAAAGTATCCGATGATAAGGGAAGGTTTTAAAAAATGGGCAGATGCAGGATTTCCAAGGAATACAGATGGAAAGCCACCAAAAAAATATTTGCAGAGAGGTAAGGAAAATTTTATAAAAGTATCCTGGGATGAGATTTTTGATATTGCAGCCAAAGCCCTCACTAATATAGCTACTACCTATAGTGGGACTGATGGAGAAGAGCTATTAAAGAAACAGGGTAATTATGATCCGGTAACCATAGATGCTATGAAACAGGCAGGTACCCAGGTATTAAAATTTAGGGGAGGAATGCCTTTACTTGGAATAACCAGGATATTTGGAATGTACAGGCTAGCAAATTCAATGGCACTTCTTGATAAACATATCAGGGATTTGTCTCCTGATGAAGCAGTAGGAGCAAAGGGTTTTGATAATTATACATTTCATACAGATCTACCGCCAGGGCACCCTATGGTGACCGGTCAGCAGACGGTAGATTTTGATCTATTTTGTACTGAGCATGCTAAATTGATCATCCCCTGGGGGATGAATTGGATTTCAACAAAAATGCCTGATTCTCATTGGTTAACTGAAGCCAGGATGAAGGGTGCAAAGGTTATAACAATAACCGTGGAGTATTCATCAGTTGCTGCAAAATCGGATGAAGTGGTTATTATCAGGCCTGCGTCAGATTCTGCTTTTGCCTTAGGACTGGCCTATGTGATCATTAAAGAAAAATTATATGACGAAGAATATATAAAAAATCTTACCGATCTTCCATTTTTAGTAAGAATGGATACATTAAAATTACTGCGCGCTGAAGAAGTTTTTCCGGATTATAAGGCACCTGAAAGCAGGAGAAATACAATAATATTAAAAGAAGGCGATAAGGTACCTACTTCCATGGAGGCAGGAAGCAAACAGGCTATATCTGAAGAGTTATTAAAGGAATGGGGAAATTTTGTTGTATGGGATAAAAAGAGTGAGTCTTTTACACCTGTTACCAGGGATGAAGTAGGTAAGTTCTTTAAAGAAAAGGGAACAGACCCTGAGCTGGACGGTGAATATGAGATTAGCATTAAAGGTAAAAAAGTAAAAGTAAGGACAGTATATAATCTTTATTCACAATATATTATGGAAAACTTTGATCCTGAGTCTGTATCAAAGCTGACCTGGGCGCCTAAAGAAGCAATAATAAGCTTAGCCAGGCAGATAGCAGAAAATAAAGGAGAAACACTTATCGCGGTGGGGATGGGACCAAATCAATTTTTTAATGGTGATTTAAAAGATAGGGCCATATTTTTTGTTTGTGCACTCACCAGGAATATCGGGACGCACAGTGGAAATATAGGTAGCTATGCAGGTAATTACCGCGCTGCATATTTTGATGGTATTGGAAAATTTATATCTGAGGATCCCTTTAATATAGACCTTGGCGAGACAGAGAATGTTAAAGTAAAGCAGTAT
>SDBT01018078.1_pt1 | contig 11097 bp, 5 predicted proteins | sample 2277101 | NCBI WGS metagenome assembly SDBT01 (sample SAMN10404973, study PRJNA504765) | marine sediment metagenome | isolation source: marine sediment core GS10_PC15, 103 cmbsf | place: Arctic Ocean: Southern Knipovich Ridge | collected 2010 | reverse complement strand
AGTTAAGATAGATGATTCTATTAGGATGCAGATTCCTAAGGAAGAAAGGATTATTTATCGCATATTTTTCAATATGCAACTAGAGGATCCTGGTAGCTTTGTACAGCTTGAAGATTTCTCATATTACTTTTTTTCCACAGTGAACCTTGAGGATATCTTAAAGATTTATCTTACTGATTTAAAGTTGAAAAAGTTACTATTTATGGAAGTAGGGGATTTATACAATCTAAATGATATAAAAAAAAAATTTAAGGAAGTACGATATCTTATTAATTCTAAGGAAAATATTTCAGCTGTGTTGGGGGGATTTGTTGATAGTACATATTGCGGTGCTAAAGTTGACAGATCAAAAGAATCATGTAAAGTTAAACCTGAAGATTATTGGAATGCCTACGAAGGTGAAAACTTAATAAATCAACTTAGTGAGGCTAAATCAAATTTGATTACAAAAATCCAGAATATATTAGAATCTGATTTTGAAATTCCAGATGATTTTTTCGATGAATCCTTTACCACTTTCGATGATACAATAAACGACATATTTAAACTTCCTGTTATCGAGAAATATCTCGATCATTGGCCCAGTGTGCTTTGGAAGATGTCAAAAACAAAGGAAATTATTGCTACAATGACAGATCTAGAGAAAAAATCCAAAGACAGATGTATTGAAATTTGTAAATACTTAGATACTTTAGAAGAAGGAGTAGAAGATGATGAGACAGAGGAAGAGTGGGATATAGAAATTGAAAATTTTCCAGAATGGGGTGATTAAATAAAATGTCAATCAAATTATCAAGTTTTTATACAAGTTATGTAAATTTATATGAAGAAAAAAGAGAAAAAATAAAATTATTAATCAAATCCATTGATGATCGTGAATTAGAGAAACTCGAAGGTATAAAAAGCGAAATAGAGTCCATTGAGATAAAGATGACTGAAACAAGGGAAAACTTTATTTCAATTTATACAGAGATGAGAAATTACTTTTCAGAAGCGGTAAGTAAACATAAGGATCTAAAAGCTGAAAACGAAACAGTTGATATAAAAGTAATATCTGATTTTTTAAACATTACTGAAGAGAAGATAAGAGGTTGTAATATTTCTACAATATTAGATCTGTTAAGACCAGGTAATGACGATGAAAGTGCTTTTTCTAAATTTGAAGAGTATAACTTAGAATTGAAAGAGGTAATTGACGATGTCATTACCAAAAAAGAAATTTTAGAAAATTTTAAAGATAAGATCGAACAGTATGAGAAGAAAAAAACCGAGAATACTCTAAAATTAAATGAGGGTAGAGAAGATCTGTTAATAAGTGAGGAGGGAATGGAAGGAGGAATTTCAGATCATTTTTCAGAATTAGAAATAAATAATTTAACCAATTGCTACACAGTTGTTGAAAGCGATATAACTAAAATAGAAACAGATTTCACAGAATGGCTTAATACACTGGAAGATAAAAGCGAAGGTGAAATTACAGAAGAGGATGAAATTGATGAAAATTTCAACCAAATAATATCTGGCTTGGATTACAGTAATGAAAATTTAAAAGAAATTGAAAATCTCAAGAGTAACATTTCCGAATATCATGAAATTCAAGAAAAAATATTAAAAAACCTAAGAATTATGAAAGATGAGGAAGAATACCAAGAAGGAGGTAATGATGAATGACCATTGAAGATACCCCTAATTATGAAGACACAATTATTAAGAAATGTCCTAAACTATTTGAGTCAGAATTATCTCAGATAAAAGAAAAATATGTAAGTTGGTTAAAAAAGATTGAGACTAATATAAAAAGTTATTTTTCAGAAGATGAAGAGGAAGACAATCAAGGAGAATACTCAGAAATTTTCAAAAGTTTGGCAGAATTAAACGAAAAAATCGAGGAAGTAAAGGAAATCGGTGATGATCATATTGCTATAATTGAAAATCTTGAAAAAATTCGTTCGAATATTGAAACAACAGTAAAATATTCAGAAAATTTTATTGTTGAGATAACCAACTCAAGAGAAGAACTTAAAAATTTAGAAATTTTAACAGAAGAAGTATTAGTCGAACTTGAAAGTAACGGACTGATAACTCAATTAAATGATCACCTTGATAAAATTGAAGAAATAAAAAATTATTCTGAAAATGGTGAAACCTTAGAAACTTTGCAATCTATTTTAGGTGGGTTGAAAACTAAATTAGCAGAATTTGATGCAGAATATAATGATAAATATAATGAATTAGTAGAGAATAAGTTAAAGCTTTTCTGGGAAACCTTACATAACAAATTTTACGAAGAAATACCAAATAAGGTTTATAGAATTCTTAATAACATGGAAATAGTGATTAAAAAGAGAGAAGAGTCGGATGATCCAGATTTTTAAAAAGATGAAGAAAATTTTGTTTCACTTAGAAAAAACTATATCGATTATGTTGATAATCTCAAAGATCTTGAAGAAAATTCGGAGAACTATTACAAAAATTCTGAGTTCGATAAAGATTTGTTTGATGATTGGTTAGGAAGGGCAAAAGAAATAAAAGAAATTAAAGATTCATTTTTAAATCTTTTAACTAAACATATTCCTTCAAAGACTTTAGAAATATTTGAAAAAGTAATAAATTATCTTGAAGCAAATAGGGGTAAGCAAAGGAAAAATACATTTGAAAAAACTTTTAATGGATTATTAGCAATGAAAATTTTTAATGATCTAGATCATATTAAAGAGGTTTGTTATGAATTATATGAAATAGGTCTTATAGATATGAAATTTATTTTTACAGTTAATTAAATTCCAGTAACTGTAGTACAATTGTGAACCTGAGTATTAACATTATGCTATTAAAAGGAAAAATCAGTTCATACCCCTACATAGAATATAATGAACATGATGAACCAGTTTCATTATCATTTAATTTTTACACCGAAGATCTTAAAAATATCCATTGTATTTTAGTTAGAGATCAATGCAAAATGTTGAATAATACTAATGATTTCGATTTTCAAGTTATAGTTGCAGAAATTAGACCTTTTACCAATGCAATCATAAAGGGGGAAAAAGTTGATAACCCACTAACGAAGGAAGAGGGAAAACCTAATGAAAATGAATCAAATGATCAACAAACTGAAGAACAAGACACTGAAGAGCCTACTTTAAAATTCCTTAAACAAATTTTGCCAGAATATTTACAAATAGTTCCAGATTTCATATTTGAGATCACAGAATTTATAATTATTGAACCAGACTTTTCTATTGGAACAAATGAAATACATACATCTATTAATTGTCCTAGAGCCTATTGGCTAAGATATAGGAAAGGTGCATCTAAAAAATATAGAATTTTTACTGAAGATGCTTTAAAAGGTTCTATCTGGGGGAGACAAGGAATGATAGTAGGAAATGTTATCCATAATAGCTTTTTAGATTTTTTTAATTTGAAGAAACACTCCGCAAAAACGTTAAGTCAACTGAAACCCGAATTTTTAAAAATCTTTGATAAATATCTTATAGAAGAAGGATTAGACTTGGTTTTTTATTTGATACTACGCAAGAAATTTGAGTCCGCATTAACCAACCAGCATTTTATTGAAAATTTAAAAACATCAAACTTGTTACCCCAAGTGAGAAGATATTTATCAAGTCCAATTTATGAAATTTTAGTTGATTTAGATGAATTTGAAAGTGAAGTCTCTCCCGAAGGTATTTTTTCTCTTTATGGTCAAATTGATTTAAGATCAACTAAGAATAATGAGATTATTGAAATCAAAACCACCAGAAGGGAAGAGGAACGTCATATGCTACAGTTAAGAGTATATCAAAGTGCGAGTATTAGCAATGACCCGGATGAATTTGATAATGATTTCTTAAAATTAGGTTATCTTTTATATACGCAATTGAAAGATAAGAATAAGAATGAACGATTTGCGAAGATTAAAAACAATTTATTAACTCCCGAGGATTTTTTAGAGATTCTCAATGCTCGCAATGTGTCTTATGGTATTCGAAATTTACCTATTTATTTACCGTTTGACCTTTTTTATTCACCCGATTGCAAGAAATGTAAAAATCAAGAAAGCTGTAAATATTATTGTGCCACCGAGCGTAGATGGACATGTGAAGGATGTGGATTTTTTATCAATTGTCGAGGAAAAAAGTATGATTTCATAGATCCTTATATAATAGATAAATTTAATGATATGAGAAGGAGGGTTTATGAAGCTCAAGCTGTTTATGAGCATGCAAAGAAATTCAATAATATTAATTCACAATATCGAAATTACTTCTATGAAATTTATGGTTTAAGAACTAAACCCTTGAAACTTCAGAGGATTATACAAAATAAATATGTCTCATTAGAGCCCGAAAATGCACTTTTTTTAACTAAAATTTATAACTTCTATCCTCGGGATATTGTAAGAATTATAAGAATTAGAGATGGAGCGGAAATCTTCAGATCAAAGTTAGTCAGAAAAACTAAAAACAGTATTATAGTCAAACCTCCGTTTCTTAATTTTTTTAAAACCAATAATGAGTATATTATAGAAAAAGTTCAAGATATTGAGCAGAAAAAAAACTCAAACTTATATGGTATAGATCTCTTTCAAAGAAAAATTTACAACCCAGATATAGGTTTTGTAAAAAGTCCGGTACCATTAGGATTAGCTAATGATTTAGGACAAAATTTTATTAAAACAATTAAAGAAATATTTAAAATTATAGTTGCTGAATCAAATCTCAAAAAAATCCTATTTGATTTTTCTCAAGGATGCATTTCTGAAGCAATGATTACAAATCTAATAATAGAATTAAATAAAACTAACAAAAGAATACATTTATTCATATATTCAACCGAATGGGAACACCAGTTATTAATATCTATTAAAAAAGTTCTTAAAGATTCAATAAAGATCTTAGTTTTAGATGACTTTGATATTAAAAGTATGCTCACTACTGGTATCACCATAGATAGGATAATTAGCTTAGCTGATTTTTTCGTAGATGTGAATATTCTTTGTTTAAATTCACGTACAATTACCAAGAATCGATTGGATGATTTTTTTGTATTACACTCATTTCAAAAAGAAGAACCTTGTTTTGAACGAATAGTTCTATTGTCTGGAAATAATATTGTTGAACCAATATATTATGCTTTACTCTCACTTACAGAAAAATTCATTATATTTGGTGATTCTAATATTGAATCAAGAGATGAAATTTTTCCAGATTCTATTTTCAATATAATTAGAAACAAGGGCTTTGATTTAACAAAGGAAATAAAATTTCAGCATGATTTCTCTTTCAAAATGTATACTCCAAAAAGTGAGTACAATTACTTAATCCTAAGTTGTAATTTCGCTCCATTTGTAATAAAAGAATTAGAAGCCCTTTATCAAAATTATGATTTAGATCTTAAATCTCCGATTGAAAATACCACATCAAAAATGGAATTTATAAATGTTGATGGTTCAGAATTAAAACTCCAACATCCTGATATCATTGAAGTTATTGAAACTAAATATGGAGTAACATTACAAACTCGATTAAAAAAAGTCTCTATTCTAATAAATGCACTTACTTTTAAAATATGGTTAAAAAATTATGAAAAGATTATCTCTTCATCAATGAATTCAGTAATAGAAAAATGTCTTTCAAAAAATAAAATGGCGACTTTTTCAATTTCAGATGTAAAGATTATGATTTTAGAGAAGGAGGAGGAAACAACAGAGAATAATGAAATAACTATATTATTTAATCTCTCATTAGAAAATTTTGAAGATTTTCGTAAAAACTGGATTTATAATCCTGAAGAAGTGGATGAGATTGAGCAATTTTTATCCAAGAATCCAATAATTCCTGTTAATATAGCCATTACTTCTCCATTTCCACGGCAAGTTGAAAAATTACGAGAAAAAATTTGGAATAATAGTGAGTTTAAAGATATCAACATTGAATTGCCACAAGACTTATATAATCAAGGTTTTGAGATTTTAATCGTAAGTATGGTTGTTTCCAACGAAAAAGACTACGTAGATCATTATATTCTGGAAAAAACCCAAATTTATGAATTATTTACTCATTCTACTAACCGAATCATAGTTTTTGGGAATGCAGATACTTTATCAAAATCATATTTTTTTAAAGAACTAATTAAAACAGCAAAAAGGCCTTAAAAATGCTCCCTAATTTCATCACCCAGGAAATAGAAGAATTACTTTTTATGAATAAATTGGGTGAGCCCTCTTTAAGTCATAGAATACTTACTTACATGGAAGATACTCAATTAAAGCAATTAAATAGTGGAAATATGTCTCCTCAAACCTCATTTAGAGAGCTTTATGATAAGTTTGATTCTATGATTTATAATGCGTTAAAAGCAGAAATAGATAAATATACTAAAGTAAACCACCAACAAGTTGATAAAGTCATATTTGGAGTTTTGAGAATGATTTTATCATATCTACTTAATTCATTAACTGTTTTCAATATTTCTAATAAATTAAAATTTCGATCATATTTCATTGAAATTTTAAGATATAACTCGCTCGTTAGACAGCGTTTTACAGAATTAACCTTTGTAGAAGAAAACGCACCGAATCTAATTCAACTTCATAAGGGTTATGCTTTAGACAGAACTCGACCAATTTTTGAGATTGAAATTTCGGTAATATTGAATAATATCAGATGTATTTTAACTAATACACAAAGTCCGTATATACATAAATTAAGATCAGCAGATCTTAACTATATAAAAGATACTATGGATATTATTGAACAATTTTTTAATGATTTATCATTATTCTTTGGCCCAAATTATAAATTGAGTAAGTATCAATTTAGGGCTATCAATTCATTACTAAGATCAACAGATCCTCTCAAATCTAAAGATTATATCATAACCTCTGACACCGGAACTGGTAAAACTGAAGCTTTTATTTTTCCTATTCTTATTTATTTAATAGCTACAAGAAAGATAAAGGGTACTAAAGCAATAATTTTTTATCCCAGAATTTCTTTAACTGACGACCAATTCCTCAGATTTTGTAAGTATTTATATTATATAAACGAAAATCTTCGGAATAGAGACGAACCTCTTATCACTATCGGGATTGAACATTCTAAAGCAGAGCCTGATAAGGGTACATATAAATGTCCATTTTGTGAATTACGCGGAGAAATAAAATACTTAAATGTTAGTTATTATAATCACGAATATAATACATGGTGCAGGGAAAGCAGATGTGAATTAAATCCTCATGGTTTAGATTATGCAAGATTCAGTCGGCAGAAGGATTGGAAGAATTTTTATGATCCAAAGGTGTTTTTACCTAATATACTAATCTGTACTTCTGATTCTCTACATCTACGCATGATGAGTGGCTATTATAGGCATATTTTTGGAAGGATTTGGAAATGTCAAAATTGTGAGAGACTTTTTTCTGGGGAAAAGAGAAAGTGTAATAAGCGGGGTTGTAATAATCTTAAATTATTCCCATTAATCTCCGATATAAATAATATCAATCAAACTAATACTGATGACTTAATCCATCTTCCCCTCTTTTTAGTGTCTGATGAGATCCATTTATATACTGAACATACAGGAGCACATATTAAAAACTTATTTAGAAGAGTATCATATCTAATTGAAAATAGATCAAATCTAAAACCTATTAAAATTGGAATAAGTGCTACCGTTAGGAATCCAAAATCCTTTGGAGAACTCCTATTTAATTCAAATAAAATTAAAATTATAACCCCTTTTAAATCAGAACAGCTAATAACTGGAAGAGAATATTTTTTATTTTTATTAGCGGTTAACCCGAGATTAGTAATTACTATAGATAAGAGTACTGGAATCATTTATATGAGAGGATTAAGTTCTTTATCGGCAATGATCCAAACTACTTTTTGTACATATCATAATTTAAAGCCAAATACTGATAAGCAACGCGTACTTACTTTTATAGATTCAATTAGTACTATTGCTAAATTCTCACGTTATTTATATCACGCAGAGGCAGGAACTCATTTATACTTACTTCGTTTTCCTGCTGCAAAATATACCTTTTATTATCCTATATTGAATCCTAATCTACTTCCAAACTTCAACTGTCCATACAAAAATATTATTCAAGGATCAGCGATATACGCATGTGGTCATATGCCACCAAATCAACATATTTTTCCTTGTTCTACATATGAATGTGGAGAATGTTGGTATCTTCTTTCTTCCATTGATCCAATTGATATTCAAGCGTACAGTTCAACAGCTGGAATTTCGAGACCAAGAGCTTCAGGTAATGTTAGGGTTAGAAAACTTATTGAAATGCAACCGGATAGAACAAGAACAGAGGAATGGAGAATGAGAGTCACTACAAATGCGTTAGAAGTTGGATTTGATCACCCTGAATTAATAGGTGTATTCCAATATCTCACACCACGGTCTCCAATTGAATTTATACAAAGAAAGGGTAGAGGAGGGAGAGGTGCTGAGGATATGCCAATTACTATGCTTACTTTTAGCACTAATCCTGCAGATCAATTCTTCTTTAAAAATAGTCATCTATTAATTTACCCTGAAGAAAATCCTCTCTATATTGCAGATTCCGATTTTATTAAAATACAACATATCATTTCATCAATCTTGGACTATATTGCTCTACATCATAATACATCAGAAGTTCCTGTAGATATCTATCATATTAAACAATTTAATGAGTTCTTTACTATTTTAACTAATTCTAGAAACAATATTTTGAAATGGATACAAAGTATCTATTTCGACTATACACAACCAACATTACGAGCCTACTTAGATCTTTTTATTAATTTCATTAAAATATTAAACTCCCAATGTACTATTAAGGGAACAAATAATCAAGAATACTTCTGGTATTTTATATCTCAAGAGAATTGGCAAAAAGATGCTTCTAAACAGTTTAAACCAAAGTTTAAAATAGACTGGAATAATTTACAAGCTACATCTACCAATTATCAATATTTAAAATATATATGGAGGCAAGTAGAAAATCATTGGAATAACCAAGATCAAAATTTTTTCCACATTCCAAACTTGCTCTCGCCTAATTTCTTACAATACGTTGGTAGGAATATACAGATACCATTTACATTTATTCCTATACTTGGAGGGGGTCAAATCACAGTTTATCTTCCAAAAGAAAATATTCAAGATAGTATTGATTTTATTTTATCACTTTATACACCTGGATCTATAAAAGCAAGATGGAGTTATCAGTTATATGGTACAAGACTCGATAATTTAGAGAATAGAAGGATTTTATTATCAGATTTAGATTATGAGTTAGGAGAAGATGTTACTTTCAATAATAATTTTATCCCTAGAGAAATTTTAAATGACAGTAGATTACATAGCAACAATATCTTTGTAAAAAGACCTAATACCGTAACGTTATCTATGTATAGAACGATGAACGTATTTTATTTCAATCCCCAAAATCAAAAAGTTAATCAAAAAATTACAGGCTTAAAATTAAGAAAAGAGCCAAATGGATCCCCAAAATTTTTTAGATCTATCTTGGATATAGCCCGTGAATCTGATATTTTTCACCTTGATCAAACTCCATTCTACATAGAATTCCTCAGAAATATTGATATTCAAAAAGTGTTTTTTGGAACAGATTTGGTTTTATATCCTGAAGATGAGATTATCCAAATTCCTTACGTTTTTCAAAGAGTAAATTCAGAGGAAAATACTGAAACTTTTCTTGGATTCAACCATAATTCCCAAGGTATTAAATTAGATATAGATTTTAATTTGGTCGATAATGTACTTGATCAGATAATAACTTATAAACCATTATTCTTTTGGAAGGAACTTAAGTTAAATTATATATTCTCTAAATTAATCCAAATAGTCATTAACGAAGAGGGAAATCCTTATATTATACGTCCGTTGTGTGAAAGTTTTAAGGCTATTCAAACTTATATGGAAGTTATTAATAATAACAATTTATTGGATTTTTTCGCGAGTGGTAAATACGATAAATTTGTTGAAATTTTTATCTATGCAAATAAAGAAAGAGCTCTTGCACCTCTAATTAATGATATTGTTGCGGATTATATTCAAGTTTTCTTCAGGAAACATATAAATGAAATTATTGACTGTCTGACAGAATATAATAATGATTTCTCTAGTGATCCTGAATTTATTATATTTTTAAGGGATTCTTTTTATCATACAATAAAGCATGGATTTATACGAGCATACCAGAATTTTTGTTATTTGGGGATCAGAGGAATTCGTGGAATGTTCCCTTCGAAAATGCGATACCCAAACATACAAAATACTTTGTTGAATTCTTCAATTATCTTTTTTGATGAACTGGAAGGAGGTAGTGGTATTTGCGAAACAATTTTTCGAGAAATAACTAATGACGTTAATGGTTTTGTTGATGACATTCAAAAACTAAAGCTATGTGATATTAGCTATCAAGAAGATATGTTAATTAGTATTTTAAATCTCCCAACTTCAACACAAACCCAGATCATTGCTTATTTAAAAATTGACGATTTAAATCAAGCTCTTGTAGGCCTTAGTAATGCGGGAATTAATCTGAGTATGAAAAAATTAAAGGCTTCTTTGCAGGTATACAAAAAAGTCTTGTTAGTTGATGAATATCCTTTTTATAAAGAAGTTGCCCAACTTTATAATGATTTAAAAGCCCAACTTGGAAGAAAACCAACCCAAGCAGATATGTTGATATTTTTGGATTATAAGAAACCACTGAAAAATCCAAAGGCAAACAGGTTTTTCAGAGAGTATTTAGATAAGAAGTATCAAGATGTTAGTGCAATTGTCGCAAAATTATCTGAAATTGTACCAACTTGTATAACCTCTTGCCCATTATGTTTCGATATAGAAACTTGTGAGCATCTATTTCCACATCCTATGATTTCAGAACTTACAATCTTCAAGCAGTTCTTTGATTATATTATTTAACATTTGTAACCTTCTTCAATTTATAATATTGACATAATCCATAACTATTGATTGCATGGTATGTAAAAACTTTATATTCGGATTATCTTTTCAGTTTGAAAAAATTTAGAAGTGATTGATAGAAAAATC
>SDBT01018077.1_pt1 | contig 11097 bp, 12 predicted proteins | sample 2277101 | NCBI WGS metagenome assembly SDBT01 (sample SAMN10404973, study PRJNA504765) | marine sediment metagenome | isolation source: marine sediment core GS10_PC15, 103 cmbsf | place: Arctic Ocean: Southern Knipovich Ridge | collected 2010 | reverse complement strand
TGCTTTGCAAGCTCTATCACTAATTTTAAGCGAAAAAATCGTATTTGATATTCGTGAAAAACAAGGAATGGCTTATCATATAAGAGCGGGAGTTAATGTAATTGATGACCGCGCAGTATTCTACATCAACCAAGGAACCAGACAACAGAATGTTGATAAACTCTTGAAACAATATCCAAAATTTTTCAAAAAATCAATATTGAATGATATTACATCAACGTCTTTACAAAAATCTATTAATATGTATCTAGGTAGAATGATGTTTCGGCGTTTATCGAGTATTAATCAAGCATATTATTTAGGATATTCATATTATTTTCATCAAGATATAAAACATGACAAAACTTTTCTCGATGACTTACAAAATGTAACGATAAATGATGTAATGTATGTTGCTGACAAGTATTTAAATGTAAATAACCCTGTTATTATTATGATAAGGTAAGAATTGTAAAGTGTTTTACATTATATTTCGTAACCAGTTAGGTAAGTTAACGTCTCAATAAAAAAAAATATTATCTTTTTGGGAAAATAATATTTATTGAATCACCAAAGACTGCTAAATTGATTTACTAAAATTTAGATATTTATTAAAGAAACGGAGGAAATGTGGGAGAGAATGTTTTAAAAATTACCGATCAGAATTTTGAATCTGAGGTATTAAAGTCCGAAACACCAGTTGTAATCGATTTTTGGGCGGAATGGTGCGGACCTTGCAAAGTGATTGCTCCAATCGTTAACGAATTAGCCGATGAATATCTAACAAAAGTAAAATTTGGCAAAGTAAATGTTGATTTTAATCAGCAAACTGCAATGAAGTATGGAATACGTAGTATTCCGAGTTTATTAATATTCAAAGATGGTTCAGTAGTAAATCAAATTATTGGTTCAGTTCCGAAAGATAGTATTGTTAAACTTTTAGAAGAAACGATATAGGATTTATTAATGACCGAAACAAAGAAAAGGAATGTTATTATTATCGGTTCCGGTCCGGCGGGATTATCAGCAGCTATTTATGCTGCACGGGCAAATTTAAAACCGCTTGTTTTTGAAGGAAATCAACCAGGTGGCCAACTGACAATTACAACTGAAGTTGAAAATTACCCCGGATTTCCAAAGGGTGTTACCGGTCCGGAATTGATGGATTTATTTCGTGAGCAAGCTCAGCGATTTGGAGCTGAAACCGTATTTAAAAACGTTACTAAAGTAGATTTTAGTAATAAACCCTTCAAAGTTTGGGTTGGAGATGAGGAATATTCAGGTGATTCAATTATTATAGCAACAGGTGCTTCGGCTATAATGCTTGGTTTGGAATCAGAAAAAAAGTTATTTGGATATGGAATCTCCGCCTGTGCAACATGCGATGGGTTTTTCTACAAAAATAAAAAAGTGCTTGTAATTGGTGGTGGTGACTCGGCATTGGAAGAGGCATTATTTTTAACAAAATTTGCTTCAGAAGTTTGGATAGTGCACCGTCGGGATGAACTTCGAGGATCGAAAATTATGCAGGATCGTGTATTCAAGCATCCCAAAATACATGTACATTGGAATTCAGTTGTAGATGAGTTTTTAGGAACAACAGAATCCGGTTTGACAGGCGTAACTTTAAAAGATACTAAAACCGGTGCCACGCGTAAGGATTCTTGCGATGGAACCTTTATTGCGATTGGACATCGACCAAATACAACAATATTTGAAGGTATTTTAGATTTGGACAAAAATAAATATATCGTCACTAAGCCGGACAGTACAGCAACAAGTATTCCGGGCGTATTTGCGTGTGGCGATGTTCAAGATCATATTTATAGACAAGCCGTTACGGCTGCAGGTTCAGGTTGTGCTGCTACAATAGATGCGGAGCATTTTTTAGAATAATAATAATAACTTCTGATTCATCAAATAATATATGGAGTAATAGATGAGTCCACGAAGTAAGCTTATTTATAAAATTGAAAACCTAAAGAAAACGTATGACGACCGTACCGTGCTTCAAATTGGTAGATTACAATTCCATCCTGGTACAATTTATGGGTTAATTGGACCAATTGGTTCCGGAAAAACGACATTATTAAAAATTATGTCAGCACTGGAGAAACCATCTTCAGGCATAATTGAATACGATTCAGAACCTTTCCAAACCAATTGGTTTGGAAAATTAAAAAAATATTCGGATATCTATTTTGCAAATGCCAACTTGCTGCAAAATAATTTATCCATAAGTCAAATTGCTAAAAAATATTATTCGAAAAACATTGATGATATTAGAACAAAATATTTTTCAAGCGACAAAAAGGAAAAATTATGGACAATCCCATTAAATTCTTTATCACCGGGAGAAAAATCTTGGATAAATTGCATATTGGCCGTCGAAGGCGACCCGCGCGTATTGTTGATCGATGATTATGGAACTTTAATGAATTATGAAATGGAATTTGAATTCCGAAAACGAATACAGAAGATGAACAGAGATTTAGGAACCACAATAATTTTAGCTTCCCCTACAGATCAAATAATTAAAAAATTTGTTTCCGTAATTATTTATTTGGATAATGGTCATGTATCAAAAATCCGATCCGGAACATCAAAATCGTTCAAACGGACTCGAACAACAAGAAAATAATATTGCTCACTTGTTTATTCACATCCGAGAAATTTAAAGATCATATAACAGGTCCTGGATTTCCTGAATCGCCTGAGCGACTTGATGCAATTATAGATCATTTAGAAGCAACCGGATTGATTAATGAATTGGATGTTGTGGAGCCAAATCGGAAAGATAAGAGTTTATGCAAATTAGTTCACGATGATGAATACATTACAAGAGTTAGGCATGCTTGCGAAATTGGAGCACCTATACTAGATACTGGTGATAACCCTATTTCAAAAAATTCCTATGATACAGCATTATTAGCAGTCGGAGGAATAACGGAAGCTGTTGATAAAGTTTTTACCGGCCAAGCCGACAATGCATTAGTATTACTTCGTCCGCCCGGGCATCATGCCGAAAAAGGGATGGCAATGGGATTTTGCTTATTTAACAATGTTGCAATTGCTGCAAGATATGCACAGCAAAATTATGAAGTTGAAAAAGTTACCATTATTGATTTTGATGTCCATCATGGAAATGGAACGCAACATATATTTGAATCAGATCCAACTGTAATGTATGTCAGTTTGCATCAATATCCGTTTTATCCCGGCAGCGGTTCTGCCGATGAGATGGGAAGTGGGGATGGTAGAGGAACTACACTCAATTATCCTCTAAAGGCTGGAGTTGGCGATGCCGAATTCATTGACATTTTTGATAATTCATTAGCAGATAAAGTGTTAAAATATAATCCGGATTTAATTATAGTTTCAGCCGGGTTCGACGCTCATATGGATGACCCGATTGGAGGTTTGAACGTTACCACCGAAGGTTATCATAATATATCTAAAACGATTACTAAAATAGCCGGTGAAGTAAGCGATGGTAAAATTATTTCAGCGCTTGAAGGTGGTTATAATTTAAACGCTTTAGCTGAATGTGTGACCGAGCATTTAAAAGTACTAAAAGGAAAATAATAATGAAAAGAATATATCGTTCACAAGAAGATCGAATAATTGCCGGCGTCTGTGGTGGTTTTGCAGAATACTTAGGTATAGATCCCACCCTTGTCCGTTTAGTATGGATATTCTTCACAATCTTTGGCGGACTGGGAATCTTAGCTTATGTATTTTCAATTATCCTAATTTCAGAAAAAGACAGCTCAAAGGCCAAAGAGATTAAAGTTGATGATGATAACGATGAAAAATTAGTTTTATGGGGTGTTGTCATAATTATTGTGGGAATATTACTATTTTTCCGGCATCGACCAATGGTTGGTATGATGTGGCATGCTGTAAGTGGCAATTGGTTCAATATTTTATTTGCAATTGTTTTAATCGGAGTCGGAATTTATATATTACTTAGTCGCAAAGATGAAGATAAAAAATCTTTGAAAAATCTTCGGATTTCCGGATTGTATTTATCGGAAACCGATAAAAAAATTGCCGGCGTTTGTGGTGGCATTGCACAGTCAGTAAATATAGATTCTACGATAATAAGATTGATTTGGGTTTTGGGTTCACTTTTAAGTGCCGGGATTGGAATTGTACTTTATATTATTTGTATGCTTGTTTTTAGTAAACCATCTGATGATATAATTGAATCAAAATGAATATTCAAAATACCAGATTCAAAGAAATATTAAACGGTTTTTCTGAAAAGAATATCTTGGTAATCGGTGATTTAATGTTGGATGCCTATTTTTGGGGTAAAACCGAGCGAATTTCTCCTGAAGCCCCCGTACCAATTGTGGAAGTACAGCAAACAAATTTTAATCCCGGTGGAGCAGGAAATGTTGCGCTCAATTTAGCGGAATTAGGTAGTAAAGTATCTGTTTTGGCAGTGATTGGCAACGATGTCAATGGAGATACACTGATTAGTCAATTTAAAAAAGTAAAAATTGATATATCTTCAATTATTGTGTTAGATAATTATCAAACACCAATTAAAACAAGGGTGATTGCACAAGATCAACAAGTCATCCGAATTGATCAGGAAAATAAATCGATTAATTCCGATTCAATTTTATCAAGAATTAAGGAATCATTGGAAAATAATATAGAAAAATTCGATGGTGTGATCTTAGCCGATTATAATAAGGGATTATTTTCAAAAGATGTTATAAACCTTGTGATAAATAAAGTAAAAGAATTTTCCATACCAATATATGTTGACCCGAAATGGGATAATTTCTTTGAATATAAAAATGTCCATTTTTTTAAGCCGAATCTTCAGGAATTCCGTCAAGCTGTTGGGAATGAATTTCAAAAAGATGATTTTGTTAGGCACGGTATTAAGATGATGGAGAGGTTAAATACAGATATTCTCTTAGTAACAAAAGGTTCAGAAGGCGCCAGTCTGTTTACTAAAGACGGAAATAATTCAATTCCTACCGAAACACATAGCGTTCATGATGTATCAGGAGCAGGCGATACGGTAATTTCAACATTTACTTTAGCAGATTTATGTGGTGCTAGTGCAATTGAAGCAGCAAACATCGCAAATATTGCTGCAAGTATTGTATGTGCGCAAGTTGGTGTAGTACCTATAAATGTTGATGATTTATTGCACTCAATAAGATAAATTTAACTGGTTATATAAATTCCAGTTAATTTATCATTAAGATATTCATTCATGAAAAAAATATTCGCTATAGCATTAATATTTAATATTTTACTTTCTCAACCAGATTCACGGTTTGAGGCATTTGATTGGATTCTATACCGGCAAACAGGCGGAATCAATTCTATTACAGAAGGATACAATTATGCCTATTTCGCAACTGAAAATGCCGGAATATTGAGATTCCAATTATATCAAAATCGGTTTGATGAACCGATATCTACAGCCCAGGGATTATCTGATAATCAAATACTGGCGGTTCATTTTGACCAAACCACTCGAATCTTATGGGTAGCGTCAGAAAATTTTATTGACTATTCTTATAACGCCGAAGGTAACTGGTTTCATATCAACTTAATTGAAACCGGATTGCGTCGTGAAGCGCTTATACAACAAATAGGATCGTCCGACAATTATATCTGGATAAACGCCGGAAGTATATTTTTAAAATTAGATAAAGTCTCCGGTATCGTGATGGGATTGTTACCTCAACCTGATGAAGAAAATATAGTTTGGAGCAGCAAAAGAGAACGATTTTTAGAAATACCGAACAACCTAAAAAATTATGTTGTAATGGAAGGATGGGTAATAAACCATAATCAGTTTATAGATCCGTTTGGCAAGATTGTTACGCCGACCACTTTTTACTATGGAATAAATAATGAGGCTTATTTAGGGCTGGATGACGGTACGATTTTTAATGGTGATGGTCAGATGGAAACATTTTATCCGATTAGTTTTGGATTAAACTCAACGGATATCACTGCATTTACAAAAAGTGAAAATTTATGGATCGCAGGACGTAACAATTTCAGTACAAAAGGTATTACTAGATACAATATTCGTCAAAATTATTTTGAACATATCAATTTTGAAAATACCATAAACTTTAGATCGCAGCCATTTTATTCCGTATTAGAAACAGATAAGGAAGTTTGGCTGGGCGGTAATTCCGCAATTTCAATATACAATATAAAGAAAGATTATTGGCGAGAAATCTCGGAGGCCAATGGTATTCCTACCGGAAGAATTACGGCAATGGTTGAGGATACATCTTCAATTTGGGTCGGTACCACGAGAGGATTGGTGAAAATATCAAAAACAAACAGGCGCGCTGAACAATTCGATTTTGAAAAATTATTAAATTTGCGAAGAATAAATGATCTTGAGATTGTTAAGGGAAATTTGTGGATTGCTACGGATTATTCATTATTAATATATGATCCAAAAAACAAATCATTAAAAAATTTTAAAAGGATTGGTAATACCGAAAAGATCAATGAAAGGAAAAATATTTTCACCAATTTTACTGACATATACCAAACTAATGGTGAGATTTACGTTTCTACCCCTGTAGGTATATTAAAATATGATGTTCATGATGAATATTGGACGGTGATAGTGGAACCATCGGCTTATGCGGGGAGTAAAGTAAATAATTTGGTAATTGCAAATGGATATTATTTTGTTGGTACTGACAGCGGGATTTGGCAAATTAACCTTAATGACGGATATTCACAATTATATGATTATTCATTTATTGGCTCAGTGCAGGATATGTATATTCAGGGTAATACCTTATTGATTGGAAGTAATAATGGTTTAATTAAATATTTATGGAAGAAAAACTTATGAGAAAATTTAATACAATTTTATTTCTTTGTTTTTTACTTATTTTCAATGGAAATATGGCTTTAGCACAACGAAAACAAATTCCAAAGAAAAATATAGAAAAATTTTCATTATCTGCTTTTACTAGGACTACAAACGTCGGTGATTCCTTGGAAGTATTAATTTACATGCTGATCCCTAATTTGACGTTACAATATGTTAAAATCGATACAAATTTTATAGCACGATATGAAGCTGTAATTGCTTTGCAAACAAAAAAAGGAAAACAAATTGGTAGGGAAGTATGGCAAGATTCAATTATCGTAAACGATTATAATTCCACTAACTCAATTACGAAAAATAAAACATTAATGATTCCATTTAATGTGCCATACGGAAAGTACAAAGTGGTCGGCAGTTTATTGGATCTTGATACAAAAAATAGTGGGGAAAATAAAATAAAATTAGATTTGTCTGATTACAATAAAACCCATTATCTGCATGCTCCAATATTATTAGATAAATCTGAAGGGTCTTGGGGATTTAGTGACAAAGTGATTCCTGCTCTACAAAATAGCACCTTTAATATTGATGATGGGTTGACTTTTTATTTATCTGGCAAAGTATTACCTGGGGAATATACTTTGAATACGCAATTTTTAGCTAAAAACGACGAAGTACTTTTTGAAAAAACAATTACTGATACTTCGCCAACAGGAATATTCAAACAAATAGTAATTCTCCCAAAAGAGCATATCAAAGGAATCGGTATTAATGTAAAAACTGAATTAGTACAAGATAAATTTTCTACAATAAAAACAAAAGAGATAATATTACTCAAAACCGGAATATCGCATTTGATATCAAATCTTGATGAAGCATTGCAGCAAATGCGCTACATACTTAATTCTAAAGAGAGAACAGAAATAAAAAATGTGTCGTCTAAAAAAAGAGAGGAATTGTTTAAAAAATTATGGAAAGGTCGTGACCCCACACCTGCTACAGCGGTAAATGAATTAATGAATGAATATTACAAACGTGTCGCGTATGCGAATATCCATTTTGACAGTTATATTGAAGGTTGGGAAACTGACATGGGAATGATATACATAATTTTTGGTCCACCTGATGAAATTGAAAGGTTCATGTTACAACAAAGACAATATCCCTATGAGAGATGGCAATATTATAGGATTCAGGAAGCATTTACTTTTTTGGGTGATAGCTTTGGACATTATCGTTTAACTACCCCATTCCTCGGGTATAAGAGGTAGATTATTAAAAATATACATGAAAAGGTTTTCCTACAGCAGTTTAAAGACGTATAAAAATTGTCCCGCGCAATTCAAAATCAGATATATTGATAATGTTCGGAAATCCGATGAAAGTATTGAAGCGTTCATGGGAAAAAGAGTTCATGAAGCGTTAGAATATTTGTATAATGAGGTATTAGAAGGACGTATTCTTTTTTTTGATCATATAGTTGATAAATATAATTCAAATTGGCTAGATAAATGGCATAATCGTATTGGTATTGTCAGAACTGAAAAATCGGCCAATTACTACAGAAATTTGGGTGAAGATTGTATCGCGCGATATTATCGAAAATACGCTCCATTTGAAGAACCGATAGTAGGTAACGAAATTGAATTAAATTTTCCATTAGACGAAGATCATGAATATATGATCAAAGGAATTATTGATAGATTGGATCATGATGGTGAAGGTAATTGGGTAATAAACGATTATAAATCGGGCAAGCGACTACTAACTCAAAATCAAGCGGATAAGGATAATCAATTAGCGCTTTATCAAATAGGGTTAAAAAGTAAAGATAATGAGATTAAAGCAGTAAAATTAGTTTGGCATTTTTTACAACATGGAAAAGAAGTTGAATCGGTTCGGACTGAGAAACAATTGGATGATTTATCTCGAAGTATAAAGAAACAAATTGATAGAATTCGATCACAAATAAATAGTGGAGGAGAGTTTCCGGCCAAGAAATCCATCTTATGTAATTGGTGCTATTATTGGGAGGAATGTCCTGCACAACATGGCGCAAATCCATTTATTGAATAAAAGGTGATTTATGAATCCATTTTTAAAACATCCTATTTTGCAATTTGTCGGTTACGAGATGATGAAAAGACCGACATTGGAGGGCATTAAAGCGAATTTGAAAAAGGAAAGTGAGAAAGGTAAGTGGGGTATGATATTTTTTCCGATTATGTTTATTTATTTTTCAGTCCGTTCGTTCATTAATGAAGAGATTATAACGGGGACAATCCTTGTAATAATTGGAATTATAGATTTTTATATCCACCGAAAATTACAGATGAGAAATATGCTACGTTTCAAGATTACCGATAAGGAAATACTAGAACAAATCGAAATACATAAAGAATGGAATAATAATAAATCCCAATAAGTAAATTCCCTAATGACCCAATCCACTAATTCCCTAATAACTAATTTTTATATTGTTTAATTACCAATAAATTCCTGCTAGTGATTTTAAAATTATCCAAACCAGAACTCTCCGAATTAAAAAAAGTTCTTCAATTAAAAGTACTTAAAAGTATAAAAAATATTGATGTTGATATACTCCGCAATATTCATAAACGTTTAGAAGATAATGGATCAGTAAAATTATATGTTGATGGTGCAGCAGATTTACACACAAAAACTGCAGGAATTGGTGGTGTTTTTTATCGCAATGGTAATGAATTATTTAGTTTTTCAGAAAATATTGGAAGTGCTACAAATAATGAAGCTGAGTATAAAGCCTTAATAAAAGGACTTAAAGAATCACATAAACTGAAATTATTAAGTATTTCTATATACGCAGATAGTGAATTAATAGTTAAGCAGATTAATGGTGAGTATAAGGTTAAAAATGAGCGTATGCAAATACTCAATAGTATGGCAATTAGGTTATTGGGTAAATTTAATCGTTGGTCCATAACTCATATTGCACGAGAGAAAAATTCAGTGGCTGATAAACTATCGAAAGATGGTATGAGGAGAAAAAAATGAAAGCACTTATTACTGCTGGAGGTCACGGAACACGACTACGTCCAATAACTCATACTCAAAATAAACATTTGATACCAATTGCCAACAAGTTAATGTTGGATTATGCCTTAGAATATATCCGTAATGTGAATATTAGTGATGTAGCAATAGTAATTAATGCCGGGGATGATTCAATTAAATCTGAATTCGGAGATGGGAGTAGTCGGAATATTAGTATTACTTATATCCCACAAGATGCGCCTCTTGGATTAGCTCATGTTGTTAAAATATCTGAAAAATTCATTGGAAATGAACCTTTTATTTTTTATTTGGGCGATAATATTTTAGTAGGAGGCGTGAGTAAATTTGTTTCAGAATTTAATAAAGCCGGATCAAATTGCCATCTTGCACTTAGTAAAGTCCCTGATCCTAATCGCTTTGGCGTAGCAGAAATTAGGGATAATAAAATTGTGGGAATCGAAGAAAAACCAAGCATCCCAAAAAGCAATTTGGCAGTTACCGGTATCTATATATATGATAATAATATTTTTGAAGCAGTCAATAATATTAAACCTTCGGCAAGGGGCGAATTAGAGATTTCAGATGCCCATCAGTATTTATTAGACAAAGGTTATCATCTCAGCTATTCTGAGATCACAGGTTGGTGGAAAGATACAGGTAAACCCTCTGATTTATTAGCGGCGAATCGCTTAGTTCTTGATAATATTGATGATAAGAGAGAAGGTCTAATAACTAATACAGAAATATCCGGTATTTTAAAATCCGGTAAAAATGTAAAAATAATTAACTCAAAAATTGATGGACCCGTTATAATTGGCGCTAACTCCATAATTGAAAACGCGCATATATCGCCCCATACTGCTATTGGGAAGCGTTGTGAAATTATTAATAGCAAGATTGGTTATTCTATAATTATGAGCAATAGTAAAATAAGAAATGTTACAGATAAAATTACCAACTCTTTATTGGGTAATGATGTACAAATAATTGGTAATCATAAAGATCAGTCGTCCCATAGGTTTATTTTAGGTGATCAAAGTAGAATAGAAGTTGATTAAAATAATTTCTCAATCTCAATTTATTAATTATCAGAATCAGTTTAAATTTTATTAAATTGCAATTCTATATTCGATGATATAATTACTAATTTGAAAATTTTAAATGAATATTTTTAATAAAATATCTAATGCATTTAATTGGGTTTCCGGAGATCTTGCTATCGATTTGGGAACAGCCAATAC
>SDBT01018076.1_pt1 | contig 11097 bp, 10 predicted proteins | sample 2277101 | NCBI WGS metagenome assembly SDBT01 (sample SAMN10404973, study PRJNA504765) | marine sediment metagenome | isolation source: marine sediment core GS10_PC15, 103 cmbsf | place: Arctic Ocean: Southern Knipovich Ridge | collected 2010 | reverse complement strand
GGAAGCATCATTCTCCATCCTTTTATTCAAAGCACATATATGCTGTATAAACAGATATTTTTTACGTTTCCACAAATCATTTTGTTGACCTTATGGTTGTCTAACTAGTCATATAAAGGAGTGAGGCTAACAATTTTAAACTAAATGATAAACATCCAACCTATTACATATACAGAATGGCTAAATAACTCTTTAGAATAATGCGCGTAACCATAAATTTTTCCTTGTTTTATACGAAAATATTAAATACTTACAAGTCAATACCGAATCCAGTAAAACAAAAAGGAAAAAACTAAAAATGAAAAAACTACAATTAAAAACAAAAATATCTACAATAGCATTAATACTAGTATTAACAATATCCGCAATTCTTGTTACTTTACCTTCTATTACAGCTCAGGTAGCTACAGTCAATCCTCATCCATACATTAACGCTGTTCCTAACCCAGTCCAAGTAAACAACCCAACACTATTCCATGTTGGAATTGTGTACCCTGGCCGGAGGGGATTTGAATGGCGCGATTTAACAGTTGAAGTCACAACACCCAGCGGTGGCACCGAAATTCTGGGTCCTCTGGACACAGACTCAACAGGTGGAACAGGTATTGTATACACGCCTACAATGGTGGGAATATATACTATACGGACGCACTTCCCTGAACAGGTTAAGAACTTCAGTGATAGCCGCAGCGGACCGGAAGGCACGATTATGGAAGACACTTACAGTGAATCACTCGAACTTATTGTTCAAGAAGAAGCGTTACCATTTTATCCTGGACATCCACTCCCAACAGAATATTGGACAAGACCAATTTCTGGAGAAATTAGGGAATGGAACGTTATTGCTGCACACTGGCTAGAAACAGTTGAACCAACCTCTAATGCTCCGCCATCAATAAATGCTCCCATGCGCGCTTTCAATGCATATGCACCAGAAACAGGACACGTACTATTTCGAAAACCACTAGCTATGGGAGGTCTAGCAGGAGGAGTTACTGGTGAACACGGTTTTGAACAAGGAGATGCATACGAAGGAAAATTCAACGGCATTGTAATACTTGGTGGAGTACTCTTCTACAATCAACATGATGCAGATGGAGGCGCAACTGTCGAACAAGAAGTCGTAGCAGTTGATCTACATACAGGCGAAGAACTATGGCGTAGACCCCTTATCGACGGGGAAGGAAACAATGACCGACTTGATTTCGGCCAAGCATTTTATTGGGACTCATATAACTATCACGGCGTCATAGGGTACTTATGGACAACTAGTGGTAGAACTTGGAATGCTTTTGATCCCTTCAGTGGACGTTGGGTATATGGAATGGAGAACGTTTCTAGTGGTACCCGGATACGTGGACCAAAGGGTGAAATATTCATATACCGTGTCGATAAAAACGACGGTTACATGACCTTCTGGAATTCAAGTAGAGTAGTTTCTGACCAGGGCAGTTGGATGCGAAGGGGTAAAGGTAGTATGTTCGACGGTAATGATGGTTATGAATGGAATGTTACCATTCCTGAGTTGTCAGACCTACCTGGATCAGTATATAAAATGCGCGAAGGAATGATAATTGGAACGGACTTCCAACGAGGTGGTCTTGCACCCCAACCAGCAAACATGTGGGCAATAAGCGTTGATTATGAAAACGGACAAGCAGAATTAGCTTGGCACAAAACTTGGCAACTACCTTTGGATCTTTTCACCATAACTGTGGAGGATGTAAATGAAGAACAAGACCTCTTTATTGTTTCCTCTAAAGAAACAATGCAGACTTGGGGATTCCGACTAAGCACAGGACAAGAAATTTGGGGACCAACACCACAAAGACATTACACAGACAACTGGGGGCACTCATCAGGAAACAGTTGGGACATTATTGTTGAAGACAAAGTAATCGCAGGAAATTATGGTGGAACCGTTTGGTGCTACGATGCGCAAACCGGTGATGTGGAATGGACATACGATATTGTCGATCCTTACACCGAAATTCTGCACAATAACAGATGGCGTTTCAGACCCTGTTTTGTTGCTGATGGAAAACTCTATCTTGAAAACACTGAACACAACCCAAGAGATCCTATGCCACGAGGTGCACCTATTCTTTGCCTTGACTTAGAAACTGGAGAGCTAATCTGGCAAATGCCCTACCGTCAAGGTGAATGGAGCTCATATATGGTTATTGGTGATAGTATAATTGTATGCCAAAATATGTACGACCAACATATTTATGCTATTGGTAAAGGTCCAAGTAAAACAACAGTAACTGCAAATCCAGAAATCTCAGTACACGGAAGTAGCGTAATGATAAGAGGAACAGTTTTGGACGTATCACCAGGAACAGAAGATCCAACAATCAAAATACGTTTCCCCAATGGAGTTCCAGCAGTATCAGATGCAGACATGACTAATTGGATGACCTATGTGTACAATCAATTCCCACAGCCAATGGCTTCGGGTGTCACTGTGATGGTTGAAGCAATAGATCCCAATAATAACTACCAATATTTAGGAACAACGACTACTGATCTATGGGGTAACTTTGGTATGATGTACGAACCTGAAGTTTCAGGTGAATACATGATATTTGCTACATTCCAAGGCACAGATTCTTATTATCAATCATCAGCCTCAACTTACTTTGGAGTAGATCCCGCAGCATCTCCAGCAACGCCAATAGAACCTGAAGAGCCTACCGAACTTGAGGAACCAGTGACGCCAGAGGAACCCGACGAACCAGAAACACCTACAGAGCCTGAGGAATCCGAAGAACCAGATGCACTTGAAGAACCAACAGCAGCTTTCATCACAACAGAACTAGCCATTATACTGGCTGTTATTGCTGTAGCAGTAATAGGCATAGTCGGCTACTTGGTACTCAAAAAACGAAAATAAAACCAAACAATTTTCCCTCCCCTTTTTTTGGGAGTAAGACATCGGAAGAAACGGGCTGAGAGGACTCAGGGAAGTGTCCAGTTCGGTGATTGGCTGGTGGGGTTTCTTAATTTTTTCCCTCTTTACACTTTCATGAGCCCCAGCAAACCCCTTTCTTCTTGACACGTATTAAAAAACTTTCAGATTTTAACTCTTAACAGAAAGTTTGGGCAACCTTCGCAGCTCCACAACCGAAGATCAGGATTGCCGTGATTTTTAGTTAGATTCTACGAAGAGTCTCTAAGGGTTAAATTTTATCCCCAAAACCAAACCGAGAAGTATCTACGGGAATGGCTGTTCATTCCACATTGGATACATCGCCACCGCGCACTCCCTCTTTTTTAGATACTCTTAATGTAAATTTTTTCGTTAGCACTATCAAGTCCGTTCAAAGAGAATTTCAATTTATTCTCCAAGATGTGCTCTAATGCGTCATTAGCGACAGGGGATATGTAAATTTCAGAAAAATTTTCTCTTTTTGCGTATTTCTCCCATAATTCGATAAACTTTGTACAATGCCCTTTATTCTCTTCAAAACTTTTAATCTTAAATATCTCATTTTCGTTCCCCATAATTTGAGCTGCCACTATTTGTTTACCTTTGAACTCAAGGACGAAAGTTGGCAAATCATTCTCATCACCCCAACCACCCACGGGTTTATCCCCAGGTTCCCCCCTACGAAAAATATATTCACCATCACGAATCATAATTCCAATCTTCGGGTAACTTGAGTCACATGCTTCATAAACACTTTACCTCCCCCTAGTTACAAGTGGTTTGGATGGAATTTGGTTGAAATATGGCAGGATTAACCGTTAACAATATTTATTATTATCACTAGATATGGAAGAGCAAACTACTAAATGGGGGATACTGAAAACGAGTTCTGACGAATTAAGAATTGTTCACTCTGAAAATCCATTCATAGAAATGTGGTCTCGTTTAAGCTACTTTGATACCGAATATAATGCGAGACAGTTTTTGAAGAAGCAATTCACATTGCCAGATGACACCCTGATTGAAACTGCAAAAAGTTTCGCATTTACAATGAAAACAGCGAGAGAATATTTCGAATCTGCAGACCGTGTAAGTTTGCTAACCCAACCTCTTCTTCTTTTTTATGGGATGACTGCTCTTTCCAAGGTTCTTTTTACAGCAACTCATGGGATAGAATCCCCCAGCAAAGGACATGGACTAGAACCACCTAAACCAACAAATTTTGAGGAATTATCTACTAAGGTCAAAAAAGACGGCACTTTTCCACAATTCCATTGTTGTTACAGCAAGGAAAAACTATTCAGAAGAAAGTTTATGATGAAAGAATTGTTATCTTTAGTTCCAGAAATAAAGGTCGAGTATGAAACCGTTTATGACGAAAAATCCAGAGTATTAAAAATTTTGAGGACACAAAACCGGATTTACCTTGTCGACTCAGAAATTGAGAAATACACAAATTTAGCGAGGGATTTGAAAGGCTTTTTCCCTGAAATCACGCACGTAGGGGAAACCGAAATTGGGATTTGTCTTTTATCCTACGCCACAGAGATTCCCTCAATACGAGCGGTCTCTGGAGAAAAATATTTCGTATTGCCTTTAAGAAGACACAACCAAAACCTTATCCTACCTGAAATGAGTGTGCACTTCTTGATAATGTATTTGTTAGGCATGATTTCGAGATACCGTCCAAAAGAGTGGGGCGAAACTATCCAAGGCGAAAAAACTGGAGAAATATACATCATTCAAAAGTTCCTCGAAACTGTAACACGAAAATTTCCTAATTTAATTTTAAACAAACTTTTGAATAGAAATTTTGTCTTCGTGAGTCCGCAACTTGAGAGCGAAAAGGAATTTGGGTCGGTGCGCGCGCCTAATTAAATCTAAACCCAAACCAGCGATTTAGGGTTAAATTTTAACCCCCAAACCCAAACCCAAATGGTGCTGGGAGTTGAATTCGCACCCTAAGTTACGAGTAAAATATAGTTTCTTTAGAAATAAATTGTCTAGTTAAGGTAATTTCGCTCAAACTGGGGATGTCTCCCACAAAATTCCCCTTTTTAACGGAAAAACATTTCTCGTTTCAATTTAGAACATACTTATCTTTTGAAAGTGAAAGTCCTTAACAGAGTTACTGTAACAACTTGGCATTAGAAAAAGAAATGGGATTTTTGCTTTAGTTGGCGGTTTTTCAAGCAGCTGATTAGCTTTTGGCTTGCAGGATTTTTGCGCTGATTACCCAAAGCAATACTGCAGCGGCCATTTGCGCTATGTCGGTTATGATGTAAAACGCTATTACCGCAAGGGGTTCTGAACTGCCAGCGTAAATGTAGCTAGTTAGGTAGGCTAGAGGCATGAAAAATAAGGCAGCGCCCAGTAGCGCCAGAAAGTAGCCGACAATTTTCGTTTTTGAAAGTGTCTCGATTATATTTTTTGATTCTACCATGTGATATCCCAGTGTATTAACAGTTGTTTTGGTTTAAGAAACTTTTTATTTCATGGAAAAACAAGACTAGTTTTTTGAACTTGATTTCACTTTTTTCGCCTTTTTCATATTTAGTTTAATATTTATGTCCATACTCACTTCAATCAGAAATCGGTTTAGAAGAACAGCCCTTCGATATTTATCTAAAATTTTTTGGACATCACCCATTTTTATCCCGCAAACTCCTCCTCTTTTTTCAAGAATAGGGTTAAATTTTAACCCCAAACCCAAAACGTGCACACACGTGCGCCTCAACTCTAATTCCTCTTTAGTTATGCTATATCCAACTATCTAAGTAGAAAAAGGATTTCTAGATGTTTATGAAAATGGGTTTTTCGCTATCGGAATGGTTCTAAAGCTCTTATCTGTAGAGGATATAAGCTTTAAGCATTTTATCTGGTCTACTCCACATATGATTAAGGACCTTCTTATAATTACACGTTCCATCGATTAAGGTCTCAATCAAGTTAGCCCACCATCGATCTCTACTGATTGAGACTACTGTTCGTTCTTGTTTGGCATCTGAATTTAAGAAGTTATGAAGTTTGGATGCTAATCTTAAGTCATCCTTCACTGTTTGGTGTAAGTTTTTGTAATATTTCATTCGAATAGTATTAGTTGAAAAATCACCTTTTTCCAACATTTCGGCGGCGCTTATCCCAGCTGCTTCTCCTGACCTCATAGAATACCTGATACCTTCTGCGTTTACAAGGGATACTGTTCCACTAGCATCCCCAATAATAAGACAACCTTTTGCGACGTTATCTTTCAAAACTCCAGGAAAACCAATAAGATGTGCTTGACCTTGAAGCACTTTAGCCCCTTCCAGTTTTATAGATGCGATGGGATGTTTTTGTATGAAGTGATCTAAATGTTTTTTAAGACTTATTTTTCTTTGTTGGATTACATCAATCCAAGTACCACAACCAACCGTTACAACGTTATTCTTTGGAAAAATCCACGTATAACCGAATGGGATCCATTGACTCCCAAAATATATTTCAATATTACTACCAATTCTTTGTTCAATGAGTTCATTGGAAAGTTCCATCTGGTATTGAAAACCAAATCCGATTGTATTTGGTCTGCCCGAGTATAATTCAAGCTTTTTAGCCATCGTACTTGGAGTTCCATCTGCTCCAATAACAATTTTTCCTTTGATAGTTTTGGTTTTACCCTTGATTTTTGCTTTTACACCAATTACCTTTCTGCTTTTGATTAGCGGTTCATTAACCAATGATTTCTCAAAAAACTCTACACCTTTATCCATAGCCATTTGGCAAAGAACCTTATCAAAAACACTTCTCATTACTAACTTGTTTTTCTCGGGTTTTCCTATTACTGCTGTTCTATTTTTTGGACTACATAAAAATGTTCCAGTACACTTCCGAGCAAAGGCTTTTTCGGGTATCCTGAAATGTTCAACTGCTCTATTGTTTATTGATCCAGCACAAGGTTTTTCCCTATCTAGAGTGTCCTTTTCTAGGACAAGAACTTTAAACCCTCTTTCAGCTACTATTTTGGCTACAGTTGATCCAGCTGGACCTGCCCCCACGACCACGACATCATACATTAAAACAATCACGTATCGATATGCGTCTACGTTAGCTTTCTCGTGATGTAATATTTCAGGTTAATGTATTCTTCTTATTCCCGCTTCAAACTCAGAATTTATTTGTATATGTAGTGTGTTTGACCTTGAGAGTTAAATTTTAACTTTTTATAGTATTCCCTAGCTGTTTGGAACTTTACATAGGTAATTTGTTACTTGGTTGTGCTTTTACCTAGGTAATTTTGGGTGTAACAAAAAGGAGCAAAAAAAGTTCAATTATTTCGATCCGAATTCTTCGATGTATTCCTTTAGGGTGATCAATGTTTTTAATCCAATTTCGAGAGTTAACTTTGATTCCTTATCTGATAATAATTCTCCATGAACTGCTCTGGAGAGTTTACTGTAAATAAACCGTAGACTGGTAGCAAGTTGAGGACTCAACATTTGTTCATGCAATAAAAATTGTATTAGCATACCAAAGGGGACATATTTCCTTTCAATTTTATTATCGATTTCCGCTAAATCAGCTAATTTTCTTGCTTCCCTTTCAATTTCTGTTCTAAGAATGATTAATTCTTCATTAAGATCCCAAGATTCCTTTTGTAACATAAGACTTGAGTATTCGAGGTCTTCCTGATCAACTTTAAGCTTACTCGAAAGTTCGGTAAGACTTTTAATAATTCTTTTAACACGATCATAACTGAAATAAGCCGTTAATATCCCTGTTGTGATACCCGCTGATAGTGCAATAATGTTAACGACTTCAAAATTATATTGTGGAAGTTCTATCTGGAACATTTCGATTCCATAAGCATAGCCTAATAGTGTCACAATTAGTACTGTTCCTAAGAAAGCCCAACCAATGATGTATACTATCAAAGCACAATTCCATAATTTCTTTTTTTCCAATAAAGAAGAGATTGCTGTGAATAGCACTGAGCAAGCAAATAGAATCACTACAATTACAAAAACAAGAGCAAAATTTCTAACTATTACTTGATTGTTCTCATCTCCTAGCGTTACAATAATTCCGAAAGCCGTTATGATTAGCCCTAATATGGTTGCACTCGATGACAATGTCTCGTGTCTGCATTTTTGGGAGACTTTGTGAAATAGAAATTTCCACTCCTTATTAGAACGTGTAGTTATGTTTCGTTTTTAGCGTTTTTGCTATAATTCGTGTATACAAAAGCTAGAAACCATAAAAAGACAAACATACAGAATTGAAAAAGGACACAAAAAGAGATAAAAAAAAGCGGACAATTTACATAGGTAATTTTCAAAAAGAGAAAAGCTAATTCATAAACAGAAAAGCGAAAAGAAGACATCAAAGGGAACCGAAGGCAAAAGGAGAAAGAGAACGACAAAAGCGTATGTCTACTAACTCTTTAGCCTTGTCGCTTTTTTTAGGCGAATGCTGGTCTATTATGCTTTTTCGATGCAGTTCTTCTCCTCTTGTTGAGATTGTAGGATTTGAGCTTTCTATCATTTCGTCAAGTTTTTCGTTTATTATCTGATGATGCCTCTTGTAGAGTTCCTATTTGCATCCTAACCAAAGGCTCATTTTTAGTAAACAAGCTTTATGGTTTAGGGCTAAAATTTAATTTTCCTTTATTTATCGTTAATAGTTTAATGTTTTGTTTAATCTCTTTATAGTAAAACCACTAAAAAGTCTGCTAGTTGTTAACCCAGTGAAATCTATAAAGTAAAGAAAAAATAAAGCAAGTAAAGTAAAACTAAACAACAAACACTAAAAATTAAAGAGTTTTTCGAAAAACAGTTTAATTTTCTAATGGTTTCTTTATACCGTAAAAGAAAGAAATGAGCTATAAAGATTAGAGGTTAGTGAGACGCTTCGGAATATGTTGATTTCCACCATAAATTCTCACCAAAACTTGAAACATCCTCCGGTTTCAACAGTTTCACAAAAACTGTGTGAGAAACGTTTCCAAGGTCAATGTTGTTGTCTTTAACGAAGGATTCAGTGGAAGTCAAAGCTTCTGCAGTTAACTGTTCTTTGTTTTGTTCAAACCATTTCAGTGGAACATTCAATGTAAGCTGACCAAAAATCGTGCCCCAGACTTGAGTAAATTTTAGCTTGAAAAGTTGTAGAGCTGCAAGAATTTCAAGTGTGGCTTTCCTCAAACATTTCGTGTATTCCGCACGATACGTTTCAGGGGTTAGGTGAAGATTTCGGGTTTTCTGCTTAATTCTTTTTATGACAAGAAACTCGATGCGTGTAAATAGTTTATTATGTATCTCATCTACAGACACAAACGGGTATCCTCATAGAGCCTGCACATCTCAAAGGTTGCAGAAAAGTAGTTACACTCAAAAACTGCGTTAACAATTTTTTCAAACGGCGTCTTGAAGTCTCTTTCGTTATCCAATTTCATGTACAACATATCTATTAGCTTTCGATCATATTTCTCTGAATCAAAGAACTTTTGCCAAGGATAATCCAAAAATTCTTTATTTTCACCTAGGATGCTGCTGCTAAATTCAACCTCAAAATCTAAGTGTGACCACTCAAGCCTTCTGCCAATCTGTGTTCTATAGAAATTCAGTTGCTTGTTCCGGTTTAAAATCTCTTTAAGTCTAATCTTCTCAAAAAGCGACAAGGGAGTAAATAAACCCCGGTATTCACGGGAGTATTTACGGGTTAACGCAAAGAACAGAAAAACGTCGGTGACTTCTGCAGCTAGCATTCTTTCAGAAATCAGTTTGTTACCTGAGTCTTTATCACATATTGATTCTGACTTGTTTATTCTTTCGCTTTTCATGACCTCTGATTGATATTTAAATTCGCATATTTTCAATGTGTTCACTAGTTGTTTTTCACCCCCTTTTAGCATCTGCCATTATTCCCCTTATGAATTTCTCTAACTCGGTTCGGTCTAGTTGTTTCCAGAGGTTTGTACCCGCTTCATACATGTCTTTCAGTTGATCATACTTCTTTTTCAGGTCGGTTAATTCTTTCTGTATTGGTTCGATTTGCCTTTTTAGTTCATGTTCATCAATTTGGTGGACGCTAACATTTCCCATGTGCGAAAGGTAATCTTCCGCGATTTCTTCAGAATCTTGCCGCAAATAGGCGTTATCAAGATATTCAGAGTGACCCATTAGCACATGTATTTGGTCTAAGGTTAACCCTATTTTGCTTCTGAAAAACTTGCGTAGACTGTGAATGTGTAAAACATGGTGATTTTTGTCCTTCTTATCTAGTCTCGCGTTTTTGATTGCACGATTCCACATACCTACGGCCGTATTGTAGCTAAAGAAAAACACTATTTCGTTTTTGTAGCTTGTACCGTCACGCTTTTTCATACCGTCTTTTATCCGCAACCAATCTTTAATCGCCTCTTTCGCTTCATAGCTAAAGTGAACCGTTCTTTCTCCAATTCCGAATTTAGTTAGCTCTTTTCTAATAAAAACAGTTGGTGGATTAGCCTCTAAATCAAAATCCGATAGTTCTAACTTTAAACTTTCGCCAACACGCGCACCGCTACTTACAAGAAAAAGAAATAGTGCTTTGCCTTTGACATCAACATAGTTAAGGATGGATTTCATTTGTTCTTTGCTCGGTATTTTGTCGCGTGTTTGTGGTCTTGCCACTCTCTGTATGAATCCCCTTTTCTTTGCTTTGTTCCATCCGTTCTCGTCAATCTTTATGTCGTGATCCATAAAAAAGACCCTTACAGAAGTTATGTATTGGCGTATTGTTAGACTTGCTTTGTCTTCGATTGAAACTGAGAATTTTTTAAGGTCTTCGATTGTATCTGGATTGCTTTCCAGATATTCTCCTAAGTCTTCGATTCCTAGATTCTTTTTGAAAGTTCTTAGTCCTGTAGCGTAAGCGCTCTTTGTCTTCTGTTTCTTGAATCCGTCAATCCACTTTTTGAACGTTTTATCTGTTATTTCTATTTTTGTTCTAGTCATTCTTCAACCATTCAACCCCACCCCCTATATTTTCATTTTAACCTATAAACGTTGTGCTGAACACATAACCATTCTACTATGAATAAGTGTTTACCTCTTGTTTATGAGAAACTTTCTGGAAGGTTATGGAAGCCTTACACTGTTCTTGTTATCAATTGTTATCTATGTAGCTATCCGTCTAAGCTAACATAC
>SDBT01018075.1_pt1 | contig 11098 bp, 14 predicted proteins | sample 2277101 | NCBI WGS metagenome assembly SDBT01 (sample SAMN10404973, study PRJNA504765) | marine sediment metagenome | isolation source: marine sediment core GS10_PC15, 103 cmbsf | place: Arctic Ocean: Southern Knipovich Ridge | collected 2010 | reverse complement strand
GGGCTATAATGATGATGGCCAATTGGGTTTGGGCCAATTGGGTTTGGTCCATATCACTAATGAATATGTTCCACAAAAACTTAATTTACCCGATGTCAAAAAAATTAGTTGCGGCTGTTCACATACAGCTGCCCTGACTAGTTTTGGCGAAGTTTATGTATGGGGTTCCAATGGGTTTGGCCAATTAGGTTTGGGTCGAGTTGGCAATCAGAACACGCCGCAAAAGCTTAATTTACCCAATATTAAAGAAATTATTTGCGGTGGTTATCATACGATAGTTGTTACTACCTGCAACGAAATTTATGTATGGGGTAGAAATGGTCATGGCCAATTAGGAATGGGGCAGTTTGGTGATCAGTACACACCACAAAAAATTGATTTGTCCAATGTCAAAAAAATTATTTGTGGTGGTTTTCATACAATGGCTTTGACTTATTCTGGCAAAGTTTATGGATGGGGTAATATGTCGTGCTCGAATATCATGAAATATCAAGTCGTTCCACACAAATTAAATTTATCTATGGTTAAAAAAATAGCATGCGGTAGTGAGTATACGATAGCCCTAACTTGTTGTAATGAAGTCTATGTATGGGGTTGTAATGATCATGGCCAATTGGGTTTAGGTAATGATATTCGACAAGAGTTGCCACAAAAACTTAAATTCTAATTAATAAATTGAAATTTAAATTATTCTACCAATGTAATATCAGTGATTCTATAATATTGATATCCAAGTGTTTTCGTATAATTTATTTTACATTTCTTACAATTATAATTATCATAATTGATATTTTTATCATAAATTAAATTTTTATCGTGAATTCCTTTTATGATGAGTTCCTTATATGTGTTATTACTACTATTAATATTTGTCAAACTTCCTTCAACTACTCCAATAATTTCATGAATTTCACATTCTGTAATATCAATTATTATTGGATAATCCGTTTTGTCATTATTTTTATAAATAAAACAATATGTATAGTATTTTTTCAATTTATTATGCAACGTAATATAATTTGGATTATCTCTCACTAATAACATTTTATTATTTTCATGTTGATTAAATTTAATTAAACAATTCTTATCCATAGTACGCGTGCCAAACAAGGAAATTGTTGCTTCAATTTTCTCACATGATTTTTTTTGTTCATCTGGTCCCGATGATAATAATTTATAATTAATCGTTGAATTATTTGAATTGCCCATTTATATTATCGTTGTAATTAATAAATATTTAGAATATTATAATTTCAATTTTTTTGTGATAGAACATTGAATAAATTATTAATTTATTTAATGATATCATTAACGAATTGTAAAATGCGCATGTGATCCTAACAGATCTCGCTAACCGGTTGATCCAAAACCTAATCGTTTTAAATCTGCATTCGCTATAGCCATATGTTCTTCGTTTTGATTAATTTCTGCCAAATAATGCAATCTTAATGCTGGCATATAATCCGTATTTTTGGTAATATGTGACGAACGTTGTATTTTATTAGCTAAAAATCTTGCTTCGCGCGATATATCCGATTCGATTTCTACCATTTTATCACAGAAAATTTGTTTGTCGACAAGAAACTCGTTCTTTGTAACGTTTGGAACCAACCACAAATTAAATGGATCAGTTTCCTATACGGCATTATACTTTGTTTTCAAAATATTCTCAATATATTTCGTTCCATTGCCTGTCACGATCAAATGATTATTAACTTGAGTAATATTTATTGTATTATCTTGCATGGTTATTTTAATGTAGATATAATAAATTTATATATATATGACATTAAAATTTCAATTTTTTTATTCGACAAATAGGGCTGGATTTCACTGCAAAATCTTCATAAAAAAATTGAAAAAAAAAGTCATTGAACAGTACATGTTAATAATAATGATTATATCAATAATCATGCTTATTTTATTTTCAATATGGATATGTTTATGCACATGTCATAATTTTTCGATTATTCTGGAACAAAACAAAACTAATTCATTGTCTGTGTTTGATTCTGATTTAATGGATGTGAGATCGTATGCAAATCTAACTATTAATTCAATCATATCAGGCGAATGCCCGCACGATAATATCGGATTTGTATATTTGGGTTCGTTTACTCATACAGAATTCTATATTAATAAAATAAAACTTGCGAATGGTAATGAATCAGACAAATTTAGAATATTTATTTCTAACATTGTTATTGATGAAAATAATAATTTATATGGTATACGCCCTCGTCTAGGATATTATGATATAGCGCAAATCATTGATAATCATAGCATTAATAAATATAATTTTTCCACAAATGTATCATTTATATTTGATTTGACATATGTAGAATCTACTAAAACTTTTATTGTTGCTACTCGCGATTTTCCTGATTCAAATTTTATTAATAATATTTATGTGATCCATGATTGGAAAACTAAATCAATTTATTCTGTACCGGATTATTATCAGATTATGTATATGCATGGTAACTCATTGGGAACCACATTGTATATAATGGCCATCAACGGACATGAAAATGATCGGATGCAGCTACTTATGTTAGATATTGGTAGTGGACAATATAAAGTTCTTATCACATACAATCAATTCCGTTCTAGTTTTATAAATCAATTAGACTCGGATAGAATATATTCCATTATGTCAGTTCGTGATGATAATGATTATTTTTGGGTAGAAACTGACCTAAATACTCTAGGGTATATATCAAAACCAATAAATCATGTCATAAAATGTATCATCGGTAGGATTAACTAATTATCGTTTTGTCAATAAATATTATTTGTTGATAAAAAGAACTTTGAAAATATATTATTTGCTGTATCTATCACTAATATATTCTTGTAAACGAGTTAGTCCTGTTTTAGGATAAATTTTTTTGAAAACTTCCATTACGAAATCAATATTTTTTGAACTATCCAAAAAATCCCCAATATCAAGTTCATCTTTTTTATATACAGTTACGCATTCATTATAAAACTTAATTAAATCGGATCCATAATTATCTTTTATGTCTAACACATCCATATCATCGCCCTCTGTATCGAATATGTAAACAATAAAATAATTTTTGTATTTGTATAATCTGTAAGATGTGGCGTGACATTCCTTACCTTGATATGTAATATTAAAATCATCATCTTTTGCAATAAATTTTGTACCAGGTAATATTTCGCATATTGGTACATGGTCGAGTTGCGTGGATTCATAATCATCATCGGAATGAAAACTTTCGATATGTGTTTTTATATTAAATTCCAGATCATCATCAAAATGTTTTTTTACTAATTTTAGGAAAGATGGCATTCTTTTTACTAAATTATGGTATATTTCATTATTTATATAGGTAAATTATTTATCAATTTTTTTGTGGTGGGATATGTCATATTGTAATACTTAACGAAAAAAATTGAAAAATAAATATTCTAATATATAAAAAAATAATACAATAGAATAAATGGCGAGTTATATTTTAATTAGTACTGGTGATCATTCAAAGTGTGTTGTTCATACCCATGTATTTACTAATACAGAGCCCAAAATAATTGGTAGAAATATTAGAGATAATGTAAAATTATTTTACAGATTTTTTATAGAGATACGTAGATTGTTATTATGGGATGATGACAATTGTGAAAATGAATTACATAAATTTTTAGTGGCCAATATTACAGAAGATACTTATCATGGTTCTAATGACGGCCAAAAAATAAAAAAGAAAATAATTCCCTTATTAGAAAAATTTTTATCGAACTATCGAGGCATAGATGTATTTCGCATGATGAATTTCATAGCAGAGACGGATAATGAAGGATTTGTAGACATAACCAAATGTGAAACTGAAAGCTAACTGCCGATACAAATCATATAAAATCAATATATGATTTGTATAACGACCATAAGTATCCTAATATCATTCAATAAACTAAATAATGAAATACGTCACTACATATTTTTCATAAAAAAAATTGAAAAAAAAAGTGCTAGAGTAATACATTTCAATAAATTCATATAATAATCACAAATGACCAGTCCCGTCGAAAAATTTAAAGAATTCATAAATTCAAACAAACCATCATACACAAACAATGATCTCGGGATAGAATTTCGCGAGGCCAATGAGTTTATTAGAGTAAACCATTATGGATGGATGTGTCCATCAATGTATGGAGATTCTCCACCGGAAGATGGAATTGGCAAGATTGTGACTAGTTTCTATGATACGAATAATAAAATATACACGGAGAAAGGATTATTTCTGAAATTCGAATCAGATGATTATTCAATGCGAACCTATCTACTCGTACAAGTTTCTGATGATTTTAGTGAACTAATTGTTAAAGAGGATGATTACGGACGATCCGGAACAAAATTAATTCGACAGAGATAATATTTATCATTAATGATTTATTGAGTAATAAATAATTAATTTTAGTATATATTGTTTAACCAGTTGTGTAAATTCATCTCAAAGAAGGTATTGTGCGCAACGACCCATATATCATTCTATAGATGCATGATATGGAATTAGATATTTAGGGGGTATATGCGAGATTAATTTTATGTAAGTGTAATAAGTAAAACATAAAATCTAATCCCAATAATACATTCCAGACATATTCATGCAAAATATATTTATGAATGGATAGTTTGCTCTCCACCATTTATCATGTATCTTTGTACCATGTGAAATTCTACCATCAAATGTTAAACATTCATGTGGTATAACAGCTTCGACTTTTTTATTTTTAATTTTATACAATTTATGTAGTTCATTATTTTCATCAAAAGACAACATTCCATATTTCATTTCATATAAATAATCAGCCTTAGGCATAATTAAATGATCCCATAATTGCGCATGGGAAAATGCTAGTTCTTTATAGTAATCAACCTCTTTATTTGTTATAATATTAGAAGCTTGTATTATCATTGCATCATTAAAATCTTCGGAATTGCGATTAATGAAGTAGTGAAATGGTTGTTTAAACCTGTAAAGTAACTTAGTATTCCATATTGGACATTCATGTCCGAGCGGACACATTGCCTTAATATACGGATATTTTGATAATAATTTATTGTATATGGGTATATCAATATTGGTTGTGTTATATGGATCTATATCACCTCTACCAGGATTAAATATAATTTCTTCATCGGATTTATTAACAATATAAAGTATACATTGTAATGAAAGTATCATTAAATCATACATTTTATTATGATAATCAGTATCATAGTCGGTAATTTCATCGACAATGTTTTTATAATAATCCTTAAGACTATATATCTTTTTGTCTTTCATATTATCATATATTTTCTCTAAAATATAATGGGCCTGTTTGCCTCGAATAGATGTAGGATCGCATAAATATATTAATTCGGCTGGTCGTCCAATTTCGTTAATTAAATTTAATAAATCCGGATACTTTTTCTCCCATAAATCTAATTCTTTATTACCTCCATATTGATTTATCATATCATTATTTTTCAATTGTATATATTTAGTTTTATATTTATTGTATTTTTTTTTGTAATCCATTAAGTTATATATTGATAATGATGATAATAATTTTTCAATGATATTGAATAACAAATAGTGTAAAATGTACGCTCGATCTGTTCCAGATCTCACTTTGGGCTCTAAAGAGCTGGGCGAAATCTGCTTTTTCTTAAATGAAAAAAGTAGGTCCCGCATTTAACATATCGCTACACGTATAACAGGAACTAATTTGACAGCTGTGTCAAATATTCGGGATGAAAATGAATGACTCAAAGGAATGCTGAAAGTAGGCTGGACTTCACTACCAAATATTCGTAAAAAAAATTGAAAAAAAAATAAGCTACGATAAAGAGAGTAACATAACAGAAAGTATTAAAAATGGTATATACCCAATTATATATAGTACTTGGTGCAGAAATATCATTCAAAGATATGAAAAAATTTTTTGGAATTAAACATCATGACGAGGTGTATGATATAGTATTGGGTAGTGATATGGAAATATTTAAGTTTAAATGTTGTTCCAAAATAAGTAAAAAGAAATATATTATAGGATTCAAAATGCATACGTATTATAGAAATTTTATAAAGTGCGAAGAATGCGATGAATATACAGTCTGTGATAAATGTATTGGGCATACAAATAATGGATATTATGATGTCGTTAAAATATTAAATGAACTGACTGAAATAAATAGTAGACACGTATGTTTAAGATGTTATGCCGATAACAGAATAGATTTAGGTGCGAGAATTACAACAGCAAAAATAATCGGTAATAGATTTCAAGACGATAATACCAATGACGATGAATTAAAATTGAATTGCAAAGTGTGTAATTCCAAACCGAGTGGGTTTAGATGTCCCACTGATAATTTAAAATTTCACGAATACAAATATAGACATGTTTCCAAGTTTCTAGAAACTAATAAAATTACCAAAGATATCAAGCTATATTATATGATTAATGATTGTTTATCGTGTACATAAATTATAATTTAGTGTTTAATTCCCAAATTAATAATCAATATCTATTGATTATTAATTAGCTAAATGAATTGTGAAATGTACGCTCGATCTGTTCCAGATCTCACTCTGGGAGATTCTCCACCGGAAGATGGAATAGGTGATATAGAGAAAGGATTATTTATGAAATTCGAGTCAGATGATTATTCAAGGCGAACCTATATAATTGTACAAGTTTCGATGATTTTTAGTGAACTACTTGTTAAAAAGGATGATCATGGGCGAACTGGAACAAAATTAATACGCATATGATAAATATTATAATATGGGTATTATATTTATGATTAATAACCGAGAAACAACAAAAAAAATTGAAAAAAAAAATGCCTAAATATAAAAGAAATGAAAACAGGAATAACAATGGCAACAATACCGGCAAAGTATAAATCACTATTGCAAGGAATATTGAATTTAATAGAAACAGAAACCGGATGCATATATCAAATGACCCTGAATAAGTATGGGGATGAAGATGGAACAGGTTGTGTTATTGGTGATATTAATGAAAGAGAAATTGAAGTGTATGATATGGATTCTTCTGATACAGAATTAGAAGGAACATACGACACACAAGCTGATCTATTTACCAAATTATGTGAAGATACCAAATATAATAATTATAAAATATGCGAAGATAATACAATATGCAAAGAGTATTATGGTATGGGGAATGATTATGATTGTCGTATTAAAGGTTATTACAGATTCACGACGTGATTAGTGATTAATGATTCATTGAGTAATGAATTATTAATTGCGGGATGTACGCTCGATCTGTTCCAGATCTCACATAGTTTTGGCAAAAAAGGATGGATAATGATCATCTCGCGTTGCTCGACTCGCCATATTAGGTCCTCGAGTTATTTCTACCTCCGGTAGAAATAACCTCGGCATACCCACAGGGGGTCGTTCGCTCTGCTCACTTAAACATATCGCTATGCTCTATTAATAATAAATATAAGTAAAAAGTAATAATGAGCAAAACTTCCAAGAAGAATGCAAAAATAAATGCGTATATGAGAGAAAAACTAGAATGCGAATGTGGCAAGATAGTATCTAGAAGTAATATGCCTCGACATATGAAAAGTGAAAATCATAAAAGAAATGTCGGTGATATGGACCAATTAAGAGAATATAGACAAATAATAAAAGATAGATATAAAATAAAAGTAAGAAAATTGGAAAAAGAAAAAGCAAGGGCATTGAAGAAGATAGATAAAGAAATAAAAAATATAAGTGATAAAGAGAATGAGTAAATTCAAAGAATATTACGATGATCCAGAATATAGAGAGAGATATTTAAAAAGATTGAAAGAGAAAATAGAATGTTCTGGATGTGGAGCAATAGTAACAAGAAGTAGTTATAGTTCTCATATTCGTACAGATAAACATAAAAATAATTTAAAAAAAAGTGAAGAAATATTAGAATTGGAAAAAAAGCGAGCCGGAATAGAAAGAATATATAATAAAAAGATAAGAGCATTAAAAAGAAGGCAAAATAGAAAATTAGAAAAAATAGATAAAACGATTAATATCCGTTAATAATAATTAACAGACATTAGTCATCATACAATATAATTTATTTGAATCTATAATTACAAGATATTTTGTTTTTATATAGACAACCCCGAAAAATCATATAATAATTAAGAATCGTTAAAAGATATAGAATTATTTTATTCACTAAGATTAGTCATCATACAACCCATCATGAGAGAATTTCTAAAGAACTATAAATCAAGTAAAGGACAACAATTTACCCATACATCAATGAGTGGAGGATCCTGGAATATACCCCAAACAGAACTATCTACATTTTATAAACTATACTCAAAAGATGTCACAGAAACAGAATTGCACTTAACAGAAAAGCACATGCCGGCATATGGACCTATCGTGATAGACTTTGATTTCAAATTCAAAGAAAAAATCAATCCAAGGCCAATCAACAAAAGGATCAGAGATGATATAAGTGATTTTTTAACAAATATTCTACAAGAAATATTTGGATCAGATAATGATTATACATGTATAGTTTTACAGAGACCATCCCGATACAAAAAGAAAGAATTATGGACAGATGGTTTACATATACAATATCCATATATAGTGTGCGATTATATTATTCAACATGCACTAAGAAATAAGTTTATGTCTGATTACGAATTAGAAGTAGAATGTGAAGAACCAATAAATAAAATATATGATGAGGCAGTTATTGAAAGGAATAATTGGTGTTTATATTTGAGTACTAAACCGGATAAGAAACCATATGATGTAAAAGAGATTCATAATTCGGATATCGAATGGGATGATTTGAGTCAGTTACAGAAAGTAAAATTATTGTCCATCAGAAATAAAAAAGAATTGATAAAACCAGTAAATCATGATTGTATTGATACTTACACAAAAAAGATTACAAAAATAGAGAAGAAAATCATCATTAAAATGGATATTAGGGCGGATCAAGAATATGATGAAAAGAAAATCAGGTCATTATTGAATATGTTGGATCAATCAAGAAAAGACGAATATTATGAATGGATAAAGATAGGTATGATATTGCATAATTGTTCAGTTACGGACAAGAATAATAAAATAGATTATTTAGGAATATGGGATGAATGGTCAAAAGGAAGTAATAAGTATGAAAACGGCGTATGTAAACGTCAATGGAAATATTTTAGAGGAAGTAGTTTAAGTATTGCCAGTCTAGTTTATTACGCTAAAACAGATAATCCTAATTTGTTTATGAACAAAAAAATAAATGAATATATGAAAATACAACTAAAAAAAGATTACAAAATAAAAAATATCATTCGTAAAAATCAGAGAATAATCGTAGAACTAAAAAATAATTATTGCATATTCGTAAAAAATTGTCATGAAAATGATACAATGTATGTATTGATAACCAAAGATGGATGGTGTTTAAAATGTTCTGAATGCACATATGAACAATATCCAGAAGCGAACCTGAATTCTATATCAAATGATAGACTAAACATGTTTGGTATAAAAATAGAAAAAAAGGAAGATGATACATATTCATTTTATGATAGAGAATACAATGTATTCGATGATGTGGAATTAAATAAATTAATGTACATGTCACTAAATGGTACCGGATATAAAATTTCAGAATTAGTGTATTATTTGTACAAGGGCAAATTTAATTGTACAGTAGACAAAGTATGGTATGAGTATACTAATCACAAATGGGAATTTGGGGAGAGATCAATATTTAACTTATTATCGAGTGATGTGACAAAATATTATTCAAAAATGGTAAAATTTTATGAAAAAATAAAACCAATTAATGATAAAGAGGCAGAACATCTAAATCATATGAAAGAAGTTATCACTGGATTAATAAGAAAATTAGAAACTACGCAATTCAAAAATAATATTATGACAGATATTTGTACAACATTTTATCTGAATAATAAAAAATTCGAAAGTAAGTTGGATGCGAATCCATATTTGATTGGTTTTGATAATGGAATATATGACTTGGATAAACATATATTTAGAGAAGGTTGTTCAGAAGATTATATAACAATGTCAGTAAATTATGATTACGAAGAAGAATATAGTGAGCATAACGAGAATTTAATGAAATTTTTGGAAGATATTCAACCAATAGAAGATGATAGAGATTTTCTATTAAAATATACTGCAACCGGATTGAGTGGAATTAATTCAGAGGAAGTATCCGTGTTCTTAAGTGGAAAAACGAGAAATGGGAAGACAAAATACAAAGATCTAGTTGCGTATACATTAGGAGATTATTTTGTAACATTTGCCAGTAATTTATTAACATTGCCAAGACCAAGTCCATCAAAACCTCAACCAGAATTAATGGCTTTCAGAAATAAAAGATTTGCTTTGGGGTCTGAACCAGAAGCAGTAAATGGAAAAATAAATACATCATTTTTCAAATTTTTCACAGGAAACGAGACAATACCTTGTAGAACTTTGTTTGATAGAAAAATAATGGAGTTTCTCCCGACACATAAGATAGGAGTTTTGTGTAATAATATTCCATCAATGGATGATCCAAATGATGAAGCAGTATGGGAACGAACAATATGTATAGAATTTCCTATTAAGTTTGTGGATAATCCTTCCAATGAGAATGAAAAACCCATAAATAGGAATTTAAAAGCATCATTACCACATTGGAAACAAGATTTTATGTTATTATTAATTGAAAAATATAAACAATATGCGAAAGATGGTTTAAAAGCTACTGATAGAATTTTAAAATTTACGAAGTCTTACAAGGAGGAAAATGATATTTTTAAACAATTTTTGGATGAATGTACTGAAGTATCTGATAAGCATATTCATACGAGCACTTTGTATGGAGGATTTAAATCATGGTATGTGAAGAATAATCCTAAAACTAAGATACCATCCAATAAAGTATTTGTGGCTGGATTAAGGAATCATGTTGTAATAGAAAATGTTAAAATTAATAATAAACCTACTACTGGTACTAAATACTTGAAATTAATTAATAATAATGATATAGATTTTGATTGATATAATTA
>SDBT01018074.1_pt1 | contig 11098 bp, 8 predicted proteins | sample 2277101 | NCBI WGS metagenome assembly SDBT01 (sample SAMN10404973, study PRJNA504765) | marine sediment metagenome | isolation source: marine sediment core GS10_PC15, 103 cmbsf | place: Arctic Ocean: Southern Knipovich Ridge | collected 2010 | reverse complement strand
TCGCCACCGAACTCAGACCCGGGGTGCTGGACGACTTCGGACTTGTGGCGGCGCTGGAGTGGCTGACGGGCTCGTTCACCGACCGCAGCGGGATGCCGTGCAGCTTCCACTGCGAGAGCATCGAGGGCGACCTGGGACCCGACCAGTCGACGGCCGTCTTCCGCATCTGTCAGGAGTTGCTCACCAACGTGTGGCAGCATTCAGGCGCACAGACGGCCCGAGTGGCCCTCGATACTGCGGCAGACGAGCTCTGCCTGGAGGTCAGCGACGACGGCAACGGGATCACCCAAGAGGAAGCCTCGGCGCCCGAGGCGCTGGGTATCCTGGGCATGCGGAAGCGTGCGTTGCTGCTGGGTGGGACGGTCGAGATCACAGGTGTCGCCGGGCAAGGCACGACGGTCAGGATCCGCGTGCCACTGGTCCCGCAGGCTGAGGGGGACGATGGTGTTGGCACGACTGCATAGGAGGCCCGCGGGGCCCGATCGACCTGCCCCCGTCCGTGGTGCCACTCCCTAAGCTAGTCTCCCCCCAGCCGGCAGGGGCTGGCGGAGGGCACCGGAGCCAAGCTGAGCCAGCAGGAACGGCCGGAACGATACTCTAGTGAGGCGTTCCCCGAACCGCTGCGCACCCGGGCCTCGGGCCCGGCGTCTACCCGATGCTGGCGTGGTAATCCTGCAGGCTGCGCACTTCGCCCTTCCCTTCCCGGCGAGCGGCAATCCCCTTCGCTGCGGCCACCGCTGCGGCCAGCGTGGTGATGTAGGGCACGCTGTATTTGATCGCCGCCTTCCGGATGTAGGAATCGTCGTGGGTACTGCTCTTGCCCGAAGGCGTGTTGACGACGAGTTGGACCTCGCCGTTTTTGATGGCGTCCGCGATGTTGGGACGCCCCTCGTGGACCTTCAGCACGCGCTCGGACTCGATGCCTTGCTCTGCCAGATAGGCCCGGGTGCCGTCGGTGGCCAGCAGAGCGAACCCGAGCTGGCTGAATCGGGTCGCCGCCTCCAGAGCCGCGCCGTCCCTGTCGCGCTCGCACAGCGTGAACAGGATCGTCCCTTCCATGGGCAGCACCTGCTGGGCCGCCTCCTGGGCCTTCCAAAAGGCCAGGCCGGAGTCCTCCGCCATGCCCAGCACTTCGCCCGTCGAACGCATCTCCGGCCCCAGAATGGGGTCCACTTCGGGGAACATGTTGAAGGGGAACACGGCCTCTTTGACGCCGTAGTGGGGGATGGGCCGGCGCTGGAGGTCCAGCTCGCTCAGCTTCTTGCCCAGCATGACCTGCGTGGCCAGCCGCGCCATGGATATCTTGCAGACCTTGCTGACCAGAGGTACCGTGCGGCTGGCGCGCGGGTTGGCCTCCAACACGTAGACGGTCTCGTTGCAGATCGCGTACTGGATGTTCATCAGGCCGACCACGTTCAGCTCCACGGCGATCCTGCGCGTGTACTCCTCGATGGTGTCGATGTGCTTCTGCGAGATGCTCACGGGAGGGATCACACATGCCGAGTCGCCCGAGTGCACGCCGGCCAACTCGATGTGTTCCATGACGGCGGGGACGAACGCGTCGGTGCCGTCGGCGAGGGCGTCGGCCTCCGCTTCGATCGCGTCCTCCAGGAACTTGTCGATGAGGATCGGCCTCTGGGGCGATATCTGAACGGCTGCTGTCACGTACTGCCGCAGCATGTCCTCGTCGTGGACGACCTCCATGGCGCGACCGCCCAGGACGTATGACGGGCGCACGATCAGCGGGTAGCCGAGCCGCCCGGCCACAACCAGTGCCTCGTCCAGGTTGCTGGCCATGCCGGAAGGGGGTGTCGGGATGCCCAGGTCCTGCATGATCTGCCGGAAGCGGTCTCGGTCCTCGGCCAGATCGATGGTGTCGGGGCTTGTGCCCAGGATCTTGACGCCGGCCTCTTCCAGTTCGGCAGCGATGTTGAGCGGCGTCTGGCCGCCGAACTGCACAATGACGCCGTCCGGTTGCTCCTTCTGGTAGATCTGGAGGACGTCCTCGACCGTCAGGGGCTCGAAGTAGAGCTTGTCGGAGGTGTCATAGTCGGTCGAGACGGTCTCCGGGTTGCAGTTGACCATAACGGACTCGAGTCCCGCGTTGCGGATGGCGAACGCGGCGTGCACGCAGCAGTAATCGAACTCGATCCCCTGCCCGATCCGGTTCGGGCCGCCGCCCAGGACCATGATCTTCGGCCGGTCGCTGACGGCCACCTGGTCGGGGGCGTTATAGGTCGAGTAGTAGTAGGCGGCGTCTTCGACGCCGCTGACGGGCACTGCCTCCCACCCCTCGACCACTCCGATCTCGGTGCGGCGCTCACGCACGTCGGCCTCCGGCACGCCAAGGATCTGGCCGAGATACTTGTCCGAGAAGCCGTCCTTCTTGGCTCGCGTGAGCAGCTCATCGGGCGGCAGCCCGCCCTTGTGCGCCAGCACCTCCTCATCCAGGTCCACCAGCTCCTTCATCTGCTCGATGAACCAGGGCTTGATGTGGGTCAGTTCGTAGAGCTCGTCGATCCCGGCCCCCTTGCGCAGCGCCTCGTACATGATGAAGTGGCGCTCGCTGGATGGCTGAGCCAGCATTCGCATCAGTTCGTCGAGCGGCCTCTCATTGAAATCTCTGGCGAAGCCCAGGCCGGGCCGGCCGGTCTCCAACCCTCTGATCGACTTCTGGAACGCCTCCTTGTAGGTCTTGCCGAGGCTCATCACCTCGCCCACGGCCCGCATCTGCGTGCCCAGCTTGTCCTCCACACCGCGGAACTTCTCGAACGCCCACCGCGCGAATTTGACCACGACGTAGTCGCCCGACGGCGTGTACTTCTCCAGCGTGCCGTCGCGCCAGTAGGGAATCTCGTCCATTGTCAGCCCGCCGGCCAGCAGCGACGAGACGAAGGCGATCGGGAACCCGGTCGCTTTGGAGGCGAGCGCCGAAGACCGGGACGTGCGGGGGTTGATCTCGATGACGACGACGCGGCCCGTCTTGGGGTCGTGGGCGAACTGGATGTTCGTGCCGCCGATCACCTCGATCGCCTCGACGATGGCGTAGGAGTAGTCCTGCAGGCGCTTCTGCAGGTCCGGGTCTATAGTCAGCATGGGGGCCGTGCAGAACGAGTCGCCCGTGTGCACGCCCATCGCATCGACGTTCTCGATGAAGCAGACTGTGATCATCTGGTTCTTGGCGTCCCGGACGACCTCCAGCTCCAGTTCCTCCCAGCCGAGGACGGACTCCTCGATGAGGACCTGGTGGACCAGGCTGACCGACAGCCCGCGGGCGGCGACCGTGCGCAGCTCCTCGGGGTTGTAGACCATGCCGCCGCCGGTGCCGCCCATGGAGTATGCGGGACGCACGACGACCGGATAGCCGAGCCCGCGGGCGATCTCCTCGGCTTCCTCGACGGTGACGGCGACGTCGCTCTTCGGCATCTCGATGCCGAGCTCGTTCATGGTGTCCTTGAATGCCTGGCGGTCTTCGCCCCGCTCGATGGCGTCCACATTGACGCCGATGACCTTGACGCCGTACTGCTCGAGGACGCCGCTGCGGCTGAGCTCGGAGGACAGGTTCAGGGCGCTCTGGCCGCCCAGGTTGGGCAGAAGCGCGTCGGGGCGCTCCTTCGCGATGATCTCGGCCATCGTTGCAGCGTTGAGGGGTTCGATGTAGGTGATGTCGGCCATGCCCGGATCGGTCATGATGGTGGCCGGGTTGGAATTGGCCAGCACGATCTTATAGCCCAACTGCCTCAGGGCCTTGCAGGCCTGCGTGCCCGAGTAGTCACACTCACATGCCTGGCCGATGACGGTCGGCCCCGATCCTATGATCATGACCTTCGTAATGTCGTCGCGCGGTGGCACGGATGCATCTCCTTCGTTGTCCGCTGGTGGTCCAGGTCGGCAAGAGGCCCGGTCAGACGGCCTCGATGCAGCTCGGCGGCTTGGGCGTGATGTTGTAGGTGACGCTCACGACGCCCGGGACCTCGCTCGATATCCGCTCGCCCAGGACGCGGAGTTTCTCCGCCGACAGCCAGGTCGGCGTCCCGGTCACCGCGTCGGTGCTCTCCCAGCAGCGCACCTCGATCTGCTGGCCGAAGTCGCGGCCCCCGTCTCGGACGCCCGTCACCATGTCCTCGTGCAGGATGGCCAGGTACTGGAAGGCGCCGCTGTCGCAGAGCTCCTCCTCCACGATGACGGTCGCCGCCCTGACCGTTACGATGCGCTCACGCGTGACCTCCCCGATAACGCGAGCACAGAGCGCCGGCCCGGGGAACGGGGGACGCTCGCTGATCTCGGGCGCCAGGCCCAGCGCCCGCGCCACGACCCTGACAGCCGGCTTGCGCAACTGAACGATGGGCTCGACAACCTTGTAGCCGAACGCCTCTTCGGGATCGATCCCGAGCTGCGCGAACACGTTGTGCTGGCGCTTGACGCCGGCGGCCGTCTCCTCGACGTCGGTGAAGTTGGTGCCCTGAAGCAGGACCTTCGCGCCGGTCTCCCGCACCAGGTCAGCGAAGACGTCCTTGTAGAAGACCTGGGTGATGCCCTTCTCGCGCTTCTCCTCGGGGTCGATCACGCCCTTCAGCGCGGCGAAGAACTTGTCCTGCGCATCGACGATCTCGACGGGCACGCCCAGGTCGGCGAACCACCCCGCGATCTGCTCCGGCTCACCCTCCCGCATCAGGCCGTTCTCGATGAAGAAGGTCTTCAGGCGGTCGCCGAGTGCCCGGTGGGCCAGCAGCGTCACCACCGACGAATCGACGCCCCCTGACAGAGCGTTGATCGCCACCTCATCCCCCACCGCTGTCCCGATAGCTTCGACCTGCGCTGCGATGAACTCCTCCGCGTCCAGCTCCGCCAGCCTGATCTCCTCAAGCCCCATCAGCCGCCTCCCGGTACATTGGGCTCCTGGCACCTGCTCTGCATCTCCGCGGATGCCTGGGCGCTGAGCCGCGCCCCTCCACGGAATGACGCCGCGTCCGCCCGGACGCAGCGCCATTGTGAGCGCTCAGCGGTCGATGTCAAGCGGAAGGCGGAAGATGAGGAAGGCGGAGACCGGAACAGGGCCCCGCCCGCGCTCGCTCGCCCACTTCCGGATCGCGGTCGGCATTGGACGTCTCCTTGCCCCTGGCCTACCATGCCGCATGCCGTCGGCTTACGTGGGTCGGCTTTCGATCGAGAACCGGGCAGGAGAGCGTCCATGAAACTCGGGCTGCATGCATGGCAGATGGGCAGGGAGCGGGACCTCGAGACGATGCTGGGCATCTGCGTCGAAAGCGGAATGGCGTGTCTGGAGGTCATGGAGGGAGCGTCGTTCAAGTCCGGCATTCCGCTGGAGACGCCGGCTGCCGAACGCGCCGAGATCCGCCGCAAGTTCGAGGACGCGGGCGTCGCCATCGCCGCCCTGTCCATCATGTGCACCTATGACTCGCCGGACGAGGCCGTGGTCCGCGCGAACATCGAGGAAACCAGGCGCTATGTCGAGTTGGCGAAGGACGTGGGCGCGCCGAGGCTGCGCTGCCTGGGTGACCGGCTGCACGAGGATGAGGGCGAGGCGAAGGAGGTGACGATCGCGCGGGTCGCCGCCGCGCTGCGCCAGGTGTGCGAGTTCGCCGATCCCATCGGGATCGACTGCCCCATCGAGATGCACGGCCACTTCAGCCCGTGGGAGAATTCGCTCGCGGTGGTCGAACAGGTAGCCCACCCCCGCTGCTACCTGGTGCACAACGGCCAGCCGGCCAACACGCCGCCCGACCAGTGGGACGAGGTATGGGCGAAGATCCGGCCCCACCTGAAACACATCCACGTGCATGACATGCTCAGCGAGCGCTTCCCGTACAGAAAGTTCCTCGAGGCCTTGCGCGACTCCGGCTACGACGGCTTCATATGCATGGAGCTGGCGCCCAGCGACGACCCGGTCCGGGTGCTCACGCTCACGAAGGCGCTGGTTGAGGAGTGGCTCGCGACCTGAGGCCCGGACCCGTCAGGCTGGGCCGCCCTCATAGGACCCGCCCGCAGAAGTCGCGCAGGAACGGCCCGTCGAACTGCCAGGTGTGGAGCTACTCGATGCTGGTCCCGGTCGCTGTCAGCGTCTCAACCGACGAGAGGGCCTAACTCTTCGTGAGTGACTTGACACTCTCGGTGGAACGTCGCCCCGGATGTGCAGATACAATTAGAGGAGGGGGATGGATGAGAACCTGCGTGTGGTTGGCGTTCTTGAGCGGTGTGGTTCTGCTGACAGTGGGGTGTACGTCAGTGCCGGCGGGCTCCGGCGCGGCCGCTCCGGGGGCCGGCGAGCCGGATGGCTGGGAGGTGGAACTGATCCCATACGTGTGGGTCCCCGCTTCGGTCTCGGGCGACTCGACGGTGGCCGGCGGCACAGTCGGCATCGACCTGGGCACTGATGAGATGATGGATCTGTTCGATGAGATCAACTTCGCCGGATCCGGCCGGCTCGAGGCATGGAAGGGCGACTGGGGCTTCTTCCTGGACGGGATGTACATTGACATGGGCCTGGAGTTCACGGGCCCCCTCGGCGGCACGCCGCTGGCCGGCAGCATCGCCGTAGACATCACGCAGGGCAACCTGGATGTCGGCGTGGCGCACCGACTGCTCGATGTGCCGCTTTCGTCATCGGGCAACCGCCGGCCGAACCTGGTGCTGGAGCCCTTGGGCGGCGTCCGGTACGTCTATCTGAAGCAGGAGATCGACGTGGACCCACCCGGTCCGCCACCGGGGGTGACCCTGGGCGGCAGCGAGGACTGGGTGGAGCCCTTTGTCGGGGCGAGGGTCAGGCTCGAACTGACCGACAAGCTCGGCCTCACGGTCAGGGGAGATGTCGGGGGATTCGGCATCGGATCGGCATCGGACCTTACGTGGAGCGTGCTGGCGGGGGCCCGATACCGGGCGACCGATAGACTTGACCTGGGAATCGGCTACCGTTACTACGATCTCGACTATTCCAGGGGCAGCGGAGGCAGCGAGTTCGGTCTCGACCTTGAGATGCACGGGCCGTGGCTTGGCGCTACGTGGCGGTTCTGAGCCGGCGACGCACCGATCGGGGGCCGGACCAATGGAGGGCACACGCATGGAGGAACGAGACGAAGACAAGAGGCGCGACGGGCAGGAGGGCATGTCCAGGCGCGACATGGTGAAGGCTATTGGGCTGGGCGCAGTGTCACTGGCCGCCGGCTGTGCTCTGCCGGGAGTCAGGCAGGCAGCGGCCACCGGCGCGGTGACGGCCGACGGGCCGAAGCAGCCCCCCAACATCCTCTTCATCCTCACCGACCAGGAACAGCACTTCGACCGCTACCCCAGCGGCTTCCGCCTGCCGGGGCGCGAACGCCTTATGCGCGACGGCGTGACCTTCACCAGCCACCAGATCAACACGGCCGTCTGCACGCCGTCCCGATCCGTAATCCTGACCGGACGCCACATCCAGCACACGCGGATGTTCGACAACTCGAACCTCCCGTGGGTCGACAATATGTCGACGGACATCCCCACCATCGGCCACCTGCTGCGCAAGGCGGGCTACTACACGGTCTACCAGGGCAAGTGGCACCTCCACAAAGGCATGGAGGAGAGCAACGTGCCGGGGGGCGAGCTTGCCGACCCGGCGATCATGGAAGGCTACGGTTTCTCCGACTACGTGGGCGCCGGCGACATCATCGGCGGGACCCTCGGCGGCTACCACTTCGACCACTTCGTCGCCAACACCGCCAGGACGTGGCTGCGCAGGAAGGGCCAGTCGCTCAACGCAAAGGGGCAGCCCTGGTTCATGACCGTCGGACTGGTCAACCCGCACGACGTGATGTACTACAACACGGACCTGCCCGGCGAGAACGTGCAGAGCGCCGGCCATCCCGCCTTCCCCATCAACCGGGCGCCGCGGCATGCCCTCTACCAGCAGAAGTGGGACATGCCCCTCTCACCCACGCGCAAGCAGCCCTGGGGCCAGCCGGGCCGCCCGCCCGCGCACCTGGAGTACCAGACCGCCAGGCAGGCCCTGGTCGGGCAGTTCCCCAACGAGGATGCACGCTGGCGGCGCCTCCAGGACTACTACCTAAACTGCATCATGGACTGTGATCGCAGCGTGGACGCGCTGCTGAGGGAGCTTGACGATCTCGGGCTCATGCAGAACACGGTCGTTGTGCTCACGTCCGACCACGGCGAGCTGTGCGGTGCCCACGGCATGCACGGCAAGGGGGCCACGGCTTTCCGCGAGCAGAATCAGGTGCCGCTCATCATCTCGCATCCGGCCTTCCGCGGCGGCAAGCGGTGCGGGGCCGTGACAAGCCATCTGGACCTGGTGCCGACGATGCTGGGCCTGGCCGGCGCCGGGGGGACAAAGGTGGCCGCTACCACGAACGGCCTGGAGGGCAAGGACCTTACGCCCCTGCTGGCAGCCTCCGAGACGGCGGGCACCAACGCCGTTCGCGAGGGGGCGCTCTACTGCTACAACATGCTCCTGTACCTCGACGCGGAGTTCATCTCCGCGGCCATGGCCGCCATCGCCCAGGGCAAGAAGCCCACCCGAAAGCCCGACCTCAGCAAGCGAGGCGCGATCCGGACCGTCTTCGACGGGCGCTACAAGTTCAGCCGCTACTTCGCGCTCACGCAGCACAACCGGCCGGAGACGATGGCGCAGATCCTGGCGCTCAACGACCTGGAGCTGTTCGACCTTCAGGAGGACCCCAACGAGGCACACAACCTCGCAGTCGATGCACGAAGGAATGGCGAACTGGTGCTCGCGATGAACGCGAAGCTCAACGCGCTGATCGACGGGGAGGTCGGCGAGGACGTCGGCCAGATGCTGCCCAGGGTGGAAGGGATCGACTGGGCCGTCACGAGATTCGACGCGTAAGCCACAACGGAGGGATGACATGACTCATGAGAGATGGCGAGGAACGTGTTGGCTGGTGTGTGCCGTCGCGGCGATGGCGCTGGGCTGCGCGAGCGGGCCGACGCCTTCGGGCTTCCTGGGCGACTACTCGCAACTGACGGCCGGCGATGAGGGCATCGACCTGTTCTACGCCAAGCCGGGTTCCGATCTGGGCGACTACGACAGAGTACTGCTCGACCAGGTGAAGGTCCACTTCGCGTCGGACGCCGACCCCGGCGGCATTGACCCCGACGACCTGAAGATGCTAACCGACCTGCTGGAGGAATCACTGGTCGCGGCCGTTAAGGAGAGTCACACCGTCGTGGCCGAGCCGGGCGCCGGCGTGCTGCGCGTGCGCGTGGCCATCACGCAGCTTCGCCCCGGCAAGCCGGTCGTGCACGGCGTGACCTCCGTCATCCCGGTCGGCATCGTGATCAGCGTGGCCGAGACCGCCGTCACCGGAACATACATGGCGGGCGGCGACGTGACGATCGAGTGGGAGGTACTCGACTCCGAGAGCGGCGAGCGGCTCCGCGCCGGCGTCGACCAGCGGCTCGGCAGGAAGCGCCAACTCGTCTCCGGCTTCACCGAGTGGGGGCAGGTCAAGGGCGCCTTCGAATGGTGGGCAGACCTGGCGCGCGAGCGACTCCAGAGCGGCAAGGTCACCGAGTGACCGCATGAGGCGCCGCGCGTCGGGATGACATCGCTTGTCACTCTCGGGCTCGCACTCGGGCTCGGGCTCGATGGTCTCCTCATGCCCGGGCAGCCGCGTGCGTCCCCCCCCTGCCGGGCCCGGCTTTTGCGCAGCGCCGAGCCTCGCCATCAACGCGTGGGCCGTGTTGACTTTGGGGTTACGGCGTCATTACGATGCTTGGATTCAGCGATCCGCGTGTCAGGGGCCATGAGGTCCTGCCGGATCCGTTGCGGGTCCGGACGCTGTCTTTTGGCGTGGAGGACGGGGTATGAGATCTCACCGTATTGCCGGTCGGTTGGCGTTGGTGCTGGTTGCTGCCGTGGTGTTCGCCAGTGCGCAGGGCTGCGCGGTCGGGAAGTACCTCCAGTACCGCGGGGAGGATGCCCTGGAGATGGTCGACCTGGGCCTGACCATCACCACGACGCCGCAGTGGGCCTTCTACTGGAACAGCCTGGATCTGCTCGTCTTCGGTGCGAGCGAGTTGGACGGTTACGTGGTCGGCATCGGCGGCGGCAAGGTCGGCGTCGTGCGCCACTACAACAAGTGCTACGGCCTGATCGTCTCCTCAGAGACGCACGGCTGGGGGGACTTCGACAAGGATGACGAGTCCACCATGATAAGCCGGACGGGCGGCCTGCTGGGGCTGGCGGGCGTTGCGACGGGCACGTCGCACCCAGCCTACACGCCGGCGTGCGTCCATTACTTCCCGCACATAGGCTACGTCGGCGTCGTGTGGACCGCCCGGTGGTTCGAGATGGTGGACTTCGCGGTGGGGTTCACCACTATCGACCTGGCCGGCGACGACGGCTACAAGATCGGCAAGTGGTCCTTCCCATGGAGAGACGAGGCATAGCTCGAGGGCGCGGTCGGGCGTCGGCCCAGCGCCGGCGCCCGGCACCCCTTCCCCTCTTGGAGTTCGTGGAGCTGTCAATGCGGCGATCCCGCAAGCTCGCCCGGTTCTGGACGCCCGCCCTTCTGGCGGCCGTTGTCATAGTGTCCCAGGGCTGCACTTACTTGCAGCACCGCGGCGATGACTTCGCCGAGATGTTCGACATCGGCGTGACCTTTTCGAAGAAGCGGCAGTGGGTGTTCTACAACAGCTTCGAGTCCATCGTCGCGCTTGGTTACGCCGATTACGAAGCCTCCTTCGCGGGATGGGGCGGCGGGCAGTTCGGGGCGACTCCCCTCTACCTGAAGTCCTGGGGCGCACTGGTCTGGGGCGATGAGCAGATCGGCTGGGGAGACTACGACAAGGACGACCCGGACACGCTCTACACCCAGACCGTAGGTCTGGTGGGGATGCCGGCCGGCTTCTCTTCGGGGAACTCCAATCCGCACGGCTACAACGCGACAAGGTCCGAACGCACTGGAACCCAGGTTCGACGGCCGCTTATCGGCGGGTGGCGTCGATACGGCCTTTCGGTCTGCGGCAAATCTGTAACGATAGAACCTCTATGGTTGGGAAACTAGTCTCCATTAGACAGTATCACTGTTGACTTGGTTGTGAGTGATGTGGCGATTGATTTTCC
>SDBT01018073.1_pt1 | contig 11098 bp, 13 predicted proteins | sample 2277101 | NCBI WGS metagenome assembly SDBT01 (sample SAMN10404973, study PRJNA504765) | marine sediment metagenome | isolation source: marine sediment core GS10_PC15, 103 cmbsf | place: Arctic Ocean: Southern Knipovich Ridge | collected 2010 | reverse complement strand
GTCCGACGGTGATACTGTTGTCGTCGTTGCGCACCCAAGGGTGCGAGTGACTGAACTCATCGCCAGTCGCCATGTCGTTGCTGGTCGAGCCATGGTCGCCGCTCATGTCGATGAGATGCTGGTGACCATCTTCGACGCTGGTCAGTCGGACGCGCTTGCGCAACTCCGCGTCACCTGCGGCTTTCAGGATGAGGGCCTGCGCGGGAGCCTGCGCGGGAATATCGCAGGCGCTAACCTCGTCGATCTGGAACTCGTCCATGCGGCGAACTTTGCGTAGAGTGGTCACAGCGTTACCTCAGTGTCTCGGATTCGCGAGCCGCCGATACTGAAGCCGGTGCGCTCACCCGTGCGGAACATCTCAAGCGTCTCAGGATTGTCGGGTTCCATCGCGATCATCCAGCCGGTCTTGTCGCATTCGATTCCGTAGGCCTTCGCGACTTCAGCGGTGAGTGGCATCGAGTGAACGATCGTGCCGTCCGCGACGCGGTGCATGTCGGCGCCGGTGCGCGCCCCCTTCGAGAACTTGGTCGACGCCTTGAGCATCGCGTCGTCGGGGATGTAGTCGTTCTGCAAGTCGACGTACGGTTGGCCGTCTTCTGTGCAGATGATCGCCCAGCCGAAGACCAGACCTAGGCTGGTGTCGACCTTGGCGACCATGGCTTCAAGTCGCTTCGAAATCATAGGATGGTTCCCATCGGGAGGTGTCATAGTATCAGAAGATGGCACCGGTGCGCAATCCCTGAATTCCGTTCGCTTTACGAGGTTTGCGGCTTTGTACGTCGAGCTGCTGCCACGCTTCTCGCGGCGCTTGCGCCGACGTCGGTCCTTCGAGCGTCTCTTGCTGGTCATACTGCTACAGGGTCTCGGATATCGGCGGTGAAACGAGTGCTCTTGGCGCACCGGCATTTGATGGTGTCGGAGGCCGGCGCACGCTGGTCGCCGGGGTAGCGAAGGCGGTTCCCGGTGCCGGAAACGAAGGGTTCCCCAAACACTCGGACCTGGCCGTTCATAGCCGTGTGGCTCGGATGACGGACGCGCGCATCGCCGGCGGTGTGCCAGACCTGGCTCAGCTCTTCGTCGATGAGCCCCTGAGCGATGGCCTCGGCGAACCCCTGGTCGGAGCCCTGGTGGACGGCGCCCAGAGCCTCGGTCCGGGCGATGGTCTCGGCCCTCGCGACCAAAGAGCGCTCATAGTATCGCTCCACCATGCGGTCGATCTGGTCGGTCGTCAGAGCCTGCCCTTCGAGAGCGGACCGGAGCGAGCGGTCGAACCGCTTGTCCCGGAGCTGGTAGGTCAGCGCTCGAGCGCTGCCGGCCTCCAAGGCACGGCGGAAGTTGGCCACGGCCGCGACCTGCTTGGTCGTGAGCCCGATGCTATGTCGGAAGAGCCGTGCCTGCTCGCGCGGGTTGAGCCCCTGGCGGGTGCCCTGGACGAGGGCGGCGCGGGTGGCGGCCCGCTGCCCAGAGGTGAACTGCTGTATGAGTCTCAGGCTGGCCTCGCGCATGTGCTGGATGCCGCGCACGTTCACGCGGTCGAAGTTGACCTCGATCCCGATCGACCCAGAGATGAACGCCATGACGTCATCGGCCGCGAGCAGGTACGCGGAGACGTAGGCGTTCGACAGGTTCACCGCGGCCAGCTCGGCCTGTATGAGCGCCTCTTCGAAACGGCCCTGCCCCAGCAGCAACTCCAGCTCTCCGAGCGTGACGGTGTCGCGGATCTGACGAACCGCGGCTATGAAGCTCCGGCGAAAGATAGCCTCTGCCTTGGCTAGCAGCGCGTCGATGCGCGAAGAGTCGTATTCGAACTCAGCCACGGACTTCGACGATGTAGGTGGCACCGGCGGGATAGCGTAGGGTCGGTCCGGTGAGATGGAAGGTAGAGCCCTCGGCGATGATGCGGTCTTCGTTTTCCGGAATGACTCCGGTCGGCAGGCTGTCCCCAATGATGAGGATCACGCGCGTACCTTGTTTGATGACAGACTCGCCCATGCGCCGAGAGTCGTACGTGTCGACGAAGCCCTTGCAGACGTGGGGCGTTTCGACAATCGGCCGTCCGGCGGTGAGGTCCGTTGGATCCTCCGCGCCGACCGATCGAGACAGGAGGGTGACTTCGGGTGTGCCGGGGCCGAGCGCACTCAGCAACTCCGCGGCGATGTCTACACCGAAGCCCTTGAACAGTTCAGTGCCCATGGATCAAGCGAAGCTTTCACCGTCACGAAGCTCGTAGCGGTGACAATCATCGAACTCGGTATGGTCGGTGGTGCCACTGGCGATGGCCCCGCTGTTGGTCTGATCTCCAGCGCCGGTGAAGCACTTGATCAGACGCCAGGCCTGCTCGGGGAGCGGCGTGCCCTTGTTGCCCTGGGCGTCGCCGGTGCGGAAGAACTCCACCTGGGCAGAGCCCGCACCGACCTTCTTGATGTTCTTGCCCGTGCCTGCGGCGTCGCTCGCGGCGCTGTCGCCCAGGATGATGAGGACCATCTCACTGCTGGCCGCGCACAGCTCGTCGGGCACGATGGTGTCAACCACGACCTCGCCGTTGCAGTCGGTCATGCCGATGCGCGGCCAGGCAAGCGGCTGCGGCGTGACCAGGTCCGTGGGCGAGCCCTGGAACGTGAGCGTATCCATCCAGCGTGTAGCTTGGACATGGGCCTTCTTCTTGTCGCTAGAGCTTGAGCTATCGTAGGCGGCAGTGCCCAGGCGCCCAGCTATGTACTGCTTGATGTCGGCTTCGGTGCCGTACACGTCGTAGTTGTTGCCAGCGATGATGATGACTTCGACAGTTGCCATGACTTACTTATTGATGTCTTGTTCCACTTGGAACTCGCCTTTGCGCACGGTTCGATCGTTGCCGGCCAGGTCGGTCTGAAGGAGATCATAGAACGCCGAGACCGGAGGCTCACCCATGGCTGCTGTAAACGCTGTCCAGTTGGCGGCTGAGAACTGGAACAGCACGCGACCGTCGGTGCCAGTAGGAATCGATCCGCTGATCGAGAAGATGTTTGTGGCACTGTCAGTCGGATCCTCCAGGGAGTCGACCGTGAGTACGTACCCGAATCCGCTGATGTCGGTGACTGCACCGTCCCCATCCACAATGATGCGTTCCCATACGACGGTATCCCCCCTCGTGAAGCAGAGGGTTTCCTCGGGTGGACATATACTGAAGACGTCAGGCATTGGTTTACCAACTCAGATTATAAGGTTTTCGCCCCCAGAAGATATCTCTAAATCCGCTGTAGGCGTCGCTACCGACAGCCGGCTGCTGGGAGTTGTAATTTCCAAGTCTCGGCTAACTAGAGCAGGACCCACGATTCCAGTATCGAGGGTGGGAGCAAGGATAGCTGTACCCGCTGCGATGACGGGAACTGCGACCGCCTGATCTACCGGGATTGTCGGGGCCAGTATGGCTGCCGCTGCCGCTATGGGAGAAACATCAACGGTCTGATCGATCCGGTCCGGTGCGAGGATATCTGTTCCGGTCGGAATAGACGGAACGTCAGCAGTGAGGTCGACTTGGTCGGGAGCAAGGATGTCGGTCCCGGCCTGAATGAATGGTGTACCAACCTCCTGGTCAATCCGCTCGGGAGCAACTATCGCTGCGGCGACACTGATCGGGGTCACATTTGCAGTCTGGTCAATCCGATCCGGGGCTAGAATTGCAGTACCCGCAGAGATTGAGGGCACGGACACATTCTGCGTTCCACCAATTTCTGGAGCAATGATCGCGGTAGCGGCGCCGATGGTTCCAATATCAACGGTCTGATCAACTCGGTCCGGAGCGACGATAGCCGTGCCCGCAGAGATTGGGGTCAGGTTTGCTGTTTGGTCAATGCGGGCCGGAGCGATGATCGCAGTGCTCGCGGCCACTGCCGGGATGTCTGTCGTCTGGTCCACCTGGTCCGGGGCGACGATATCAGTTCCAGCCGCTATGACTGGAACGGCCACGTCCTGATCGGATATAACACCAGGGGCGACGATAGCAGTACCAGCGCTAACCGCGTCTACATCAACCGTTTGATCCACCCGGTCCGGGGCGATGATGGCGGTCCCGGCAGAGATCGCAGGAACCGCAACCGTCTGACCAGTCACAACATCTGGGGCGACAATTGCCGTGGCAGCCGCGATTGCCGACACGTCAACCGTCTGGTCAATTCGGTCGGGAGCAATCACATCGGTCCCTGCCGGGACTGAGGCTACGTCAACCGTTTGATCAACACGGCTGGGAGCGACTATGGCTGTACCGGCGGCTATGGCCGGAACGACAACCGTCACAATCGCATCAATTCGGTCGGGAGCGATGATGGCTGTACCGGCAGAGATCGCAGGAACGGCCACGTCCTGATCGAATGTAACATCAGGAGCGAGTATGTCGGTCGCGGCTGGGATCGCGGCGACGTCAACCGTCTGATCAATCCGCTCGGGGGCTAGGATGTCGGTCCCAGCCGCGACTGCCGGAATGTCTGTCGTCTGATCGACCTGACCCGGCACCACGATGGCTGTGCCTGCGGGAATAGCAGGAGCGTCAACGGCCTGGTCGATTCGCGTCGGCGCCAGAACTGCCGTAGCCGCAGCTATGGCACCAGTGTCTACAGTCTGGTCAATCTGGTCCGGGGCGACGATAGCCGTGCCCGCAGAAATCACCGGTACGGCAACATTCTGATCGAGCGTTACCGGAATCGATGCAGCCTTGGGACCAGGAGCCCGGACATGAATCACAAACCGGTAGACTCCGCCCGGGACGACGTTCCAGGCCATCTGTTACGATCCGAATTCTTCCCAGGTGACAGAGACGCTCACGCTCACATGGGCCGTCGCACTTGTAAGGATGCGGCCGATGCCAAGGTCGTCCCCGTCATTCAACCAAAGTTGCTGGTCGGGAGTGGGCAGCCAGAGAGCCTCTTGAAGCAAGTTCCAGCCCATGTGCAATTCGTAGTCGATGGAGATAACATCGGTTGTCGGCAACGACGTCACCACGATGGCAGCCGTCTCTCCCCCATCCCTATCGTGTTCGGTTACGGACCCGCCGCCGGACCCGCCACTACCTCGACTAAACCGGAGGCCGTCCATAATGAGGCTTGTCGTTCCGTCCTGCCACACTCGGATCTCGTGGATCTTCGCGCGAGTTCCTGCGATTCCGGTGAGTAGCAAGAAGTCGCCCGCGTCAGTGGCAAGCGTCAGGTTCACGGCCTGTGCTGTAAACAGTCGTCCCATGTTTCACATCCTAAGCAAAGTGTTCGTTACGTTTTTGAGTGAGGCAATGTCGGGCACCCCTGCCGGAATAGCCGAATCGTCATAGCAGCCCATCTCCCAGCCCGATGAGGCCGAGTCGTGATCCACGCCGGGCTCGAACGACTCGGTGAAGGTACCCGAGAGATCTGTGCCTGCATCGACTGTGTTAGACGACGCGCTCGCCGGTCGATAGTCGTTCGCGGTGTGGTCGCTGAATAGCAACGCCGGATCCTGAAAATCGATGGACCCCGTGCCCGACGCGGTGGTGTCTTCCGATGCGTTGAAGCTCTCTGTGGAGTTCCCGAAGAAGTCGTTCGAGTCTCCTCGGATGGCGATGCAATTGGTGATATTGCCGTTGTTCTGGAAGTGAAACGTCCGACCGACTGAGTAGAGCCCACCCTTCTGCCCATCCCCTATGCAGTTCAGAGCATCAGCGCCGTCATTTCGCAGGTTGAAGCACCAGTCCCCGCCGTGCCCGATACAGTTGTAGAGATAGGACTGCTCCGAAGATGAGGTGTTCTCCCAGCAAGAGGAGAACGTGTTTTCCGTGGCGGATATGTCTGCGAACACCGCGAACCAGAGCGTCTCGATGGCCCTAATTGAAACCATGGTGCTTTGGGAGGTGCCGGTTCCAATCAACCCGAAACCCATGAGGCGGGTGAACGCATCATCCACCGCGCAAGGAGAAGTTGCTGCCGTGTTGAGGGCTCCCGTGTTTGTCACCGGGTCATACTCCTCTCCACTCGCAGCTTCTAAACGCCGATAGCGTGTGGAGTCGGCCGTGGCTCCCGCGATAGTGATGCCTGTCGTGAAGTCCGAGTCGTCATACATCTCACCGACCCGGATCTCGTCGGCGGCCACGAGGTCGTTGTCCGTCGCCCCCTCCCACGCCGTCAGCGTGGAGTAGTCCCTCGAGTCTGTGCCAATAGTCTCTGTGACGATTGTCGGCATTAGGTCGGCTCCTGGTCCTCGGTGGTCAGTTGCCCGGGCAGGAACAGGGTGACGATGCGGTCACATGGCACGTAGAGCGCCGGGTCCACCACGTCAGCCAAGGACTGCCCAGAGAGCAGCGTCCCGTACGCAATCCGGTGCGCCCGACGCGCCCACTTGCGGCGAGGCCGGAAGGGGTCTGCCGTTACATCCGTAGGCTCTTGGGTGATGTTCTCGAACTGGTGCCAGGAGAGGTCGGCATGCACGACCGCGTGCTTGGAAAGATCAGCGAATCCCCAGTTAGAATCCCATCCGAGCAACGCGATCTTGTCTACGGTCGCCTGCTGATCCGTGATGCGCAGATTCATCTCATCCACCATCTCGGCCTCGATGTCGGCAATCGTCCAGTCTGTGCGTCCGTTGATCTGTAGCGCATTGTTAGCATCTCTTTCGTCCCGAGCCCAGGCTTGCCAATTGAACCCCTGCCCCTCAAGTGTGCGGATCTTGCGCATGGCCATCAGCTTTTCGCCGTCAGTCATGCCCGATTTCAAATACGCACGGCGACGAATCATGTGGAACTGGGACAGGCGCCGCCGCCATTTGGGCAATGAAGAGAACCCAGGCGGCGCCGTGTTGCTCACCATCCAGGCGTTGAAGTCGTTCGGCTCTACTCTCAGCCCACGAGGCATGGCATGGATCGGGTGACCGTCCTGCCAGTTCGTTGCAGGGCTATTATTGGCCGGGTTGGAATCACCGACCTTGAATAGAACTTCGACGTGCATCAGTCCTCCGTAGGCTCAGACGAGTCTTCCACCCGCTTAGAGCCCTCGGATGTGCAGTGCTGAAATATGACCGGCCGATCGGCGTCGAGTTCAACGACAATTATATTGCCGCTTTGTTCCGTTCGGCAGCCAGAGATGATTTGCGGTCTCGGTTCGTTTTCTTTATTCATGGATCAAATCTCATCGATGTCGAGCGTGCATTGCTATCGGCCGGGAGAAATGGCCCGGCTGCGAAGCTTGATGGTGGGAATGTGTATCACCTGATCGAACTTCACCAGTGTCCGGAGCTTCACTTGCTTCGCATTGGAGACTGCCTGGCGCCGGTTCGCACGACCATTCAGAAGCATCTGAGCCTTGCAATGCAATACTCCCTCTGACGTGATCATGTGGCAATCAAGCTCAAGATTCTTCGTGGTAACAAGAACCTCCGGAGCGTCATCCCTCCACAAAGCCCATGAAGCATTGTTTTCATCGAACACGGCACACCAGTGACGCATCTCTTCGTCCTTGACCTTTCCCGGATACTCGGGAGGACGACCAATATGCAGCTCCTTTGTGTCGCCCGTGATGGTCTGCTCCTGCCCAGGACGCACGGTCACTTCAAGGACGTTGCCTTCGATTCGGGCCGGAGAGTCCAGGATGACTCGTTCAGTCTGGAGAAGCCGGTCTTCGAGACGCACCTCCCACAGCTTCGTAGCGCGGTTGTAGTGGACTCGGAGACGACTCACGCTTCCGCCTTGTCTGCGTCCTCTTCCGCCTTGTCGGCGTCGTCAAGCTGCTTCCCGAGTGCCTTCATGCGAATCAACGCATTCGTAGCCTCGTGTGAAGCCAAGCGCAGACAAATCTTTCGGACTGCACGTCCCTCCGGGTAGTCGCCTCGGGCTTCTGACTTGAGTACCTTGGCGGCTTCCTGACAAGCATCCTCAATGAGCTTGGCGGCCTGTTGTAGTTTCTCTTTCATAACTTTCGTGTCCTTTAGTTGTGTTACGCGGTGATGTGAAGTAGACCCTCGGCGTCGAACACCAGGGTGATGTTGCCGCCATTCGTAGTCGTGGATGGGACCACGACAGTCGCAATCAATTCCGTGTTTGCATCGGTCGCACCGGCGTCCTGCTCACGCATCACGACAATTTGATCGAACGTGTCATCCGGGCCTCCACCGATGGACGAGTAGACAAGGTCGGTAGCATCGAACTCCGATCGGTCGTTCGTGTTGTCGACGACGATGCCCTTACCGGCTAGCGGGTTGCTGTCCCCGCGAGCGACGTAGCCCAAAGCTGAAATCTCACTTGCAGAGATATCATCAAACTGCTCGTCCGTATCGATGTTTGGAGTGTAGCTCGTTTGCATCAGAGCAATCAAGACACGATCCAGAAGTAGATCGAGCGGAGGCTCACCGACTGATGCCGCCGTGCGGTCAAAAATTGTGTGCTTGCCGCGATTTAGCCAAACCATTGTTGTTGTCCTTCCTATTCCACGATCGTGAAACAGCTATCATATACCATCAAGTCTTGCTTCAGCAACCCCATTGTTGCAGAATCCTAAAATCTCAACTCCCAGAGCTACCACTAGCCCGCGGCTTGTTGTTCTTGCCCCCACCACCGGCCCCGCCAGAGTTGTCATTCGTGCCGTCGTCGTTGGGGTCGAGCGAGCGCTCGAGACGTGAAGCAAGAGTGTCTTCAGCCCCCTCCGATGCGGCCGGGGGGTTCATGCCCCCGCTCATCAGCGCGAGGTCTTCGGGGTCGATGACCGTGGCCGGCGCGGACAGGCCAAGCAGCTCGCGGACCTCGGTGATCGCCGGGTCGTCCTCGTGCAGCAGCACGCCCGCCTGGGCCATGTCGCGCAGGGCGCCGGTGATCTCGTCGACGTTGCGGAACTTGAGCTTGTCGGTGACCAGCACGGGCATGAGTTCCTTGTCCCAACCATTCAGGTCGAAGATGGTCTCGACCACGTCCTTCATGTAGACGGCCTGGAGATCCTTGATCGTGGTGTCCACAATCAAGGCGAAGTTGTGGCTCTTGTCTCGGGCCATGGCAAAGCTGCCGACGCCGTTGTCGCCCAGGAGGAGATGCTCGACTCCCAGGACGCGCGCCATCTCGCGGATCTTGCGCTCGATGGCCTCGGCCACTTCCTTGTGGCTCGTGCCGCCGGACTTCAGCAGCTCGAGGTCCCACTGCTTGACGTTCGATGCTCGCTTGGACTCGTCGGACGACTCGTAAGCCATGCTGTCGAGCAGTAGGCCGAGCTTCGGGTTCCTGATGTGGTTGTCGATGAACTGGGTCATGCCCAGGATGGCTTGGTCCCTCTCGGCCGGAGTCATGTCTTGGTTGTCCACCATCTCCTGGAGAGCTTGCAGGGGAGCGCGCCCGATGGGCGTGCCGCGCAGGTCAGTCTCGAAGCCCCAGCCTTCGAGCTGCTCGTAGCGCTTCAGGACGCGGGCCGCCTCCACGCAGTGTCGGAACAGACCCAGTCCCTCCGGGCTGTCGCTCATCGCGTCGTCGACGGCGTACACCAGCTTCTTGCGCGGCAGGTAGATTTCGCGCTGGTGCTTCGGCTCCCGCTGGAGGACCCCGATGACTTCCCCGTCGGGCTTGGTGTCCCACCTCTCGATGGTCTGCTGCGGGCGCGGGGCGATGTCCTTCAGGCCGATCATCCCGTCCTCGCGGCGGATCGCCGTCATCTCCTGGATCGAGTAGCCATGGAAGCGGAACATGGCGGTGCGGCGCACCACTCGGTTCCACGGCGTCTTCATGTCGTTGATGATGATCGTGACCTTCTTGGCCAGCTTCTCGGCTTCTTCCTCGTTGAAGCCCTCCGGGCGCCTGTCCTCCGGCTTGATCTTCGCGTGCCAGTCGGGGTTCGAGACCAGGTTCAGGAAGAACCGCACGCCCGCGGCGACGATGCTGACGTTCGCCAGCATGTTCGAGTACGTGTGGTACTTCTTGATCCCTATGAGATCCCTGTCGCGCTCCTTGTCGTCGACGAAGCCACCGAAGATCGCCGTGCCAGGCACGCCCGCGGTGCGGAAGGGCGACACGCTCGAGCGCTGGCGCTGGAGCGAGATGTCGGTGCCGAACTTCTCGATGCCCGCTCCGAAAGGTTGTTGCTTCGTCATGATTGAGGGGCGATCAGGGTTGGGGCGAGTCCGATTCTGCGCGGCTTCTTGATCAGCAGTCGAGCGTACGCGCGGCTCGCCGCATCGACCTGGTCCTTGAACCGGCCGGCAGGGAACACACAGGCCTCAGCCAGGAACGGCCTATTCCACGACGCTCGCACAAGATGGATCTTACCAGCTTCGGCCTGAGACGCCAAGGGGCGAGCCCGGTCCTCCTTGGACCCTGACTCGGTGGTGATGTGGAAGTTGAAGCCTTCTAGGAGCTGGGCCAGCGCCGCCTTCACATGCTTGCCGGCGGCGCCTGGGTCTTGGGGCAGGTCTTGGGTCGTCTTCGTCCCGTCAGCTCGAGCGCACTTCAGGATCAGCGCATCGACCTCACTGGGCGTGCCGCGGATGCGGGCGACGTCCTCGATGTAGAGGTTTCCATTTTTCGTCCTCCGCATTTTCAGTCCGACGGTCCAGGCAGCCCTGCCGTCCTTCGTGGCCGCCAGGTCCCAGCCGCGAACGACATGACCCTCATTGGGCACGTCCTTGACGTCGATGTAGAGGAAGTCCTCCTCCTGGAACATCCCGCCGCCCCGGGGAGCCGGACGCTGCTGGAACTGCCCAGCGATGGCGAACTCGCCGCCCCACGCGCGCATGACCTTCTCGTCACGATCAATCCGAGATATCGGGAACAGCTCAGGCCAGGCCGACTCCCCGGCCACAGTACGCTGATCCTTGAAGCCGATACTTGTGTGCGACTTGAACGGATGGTCGATCTCGTTCCGCAACGGCACGCACATCAGCTCGTAGCCGAGTTCTTGCTCGATGATCAGCCCAGAGACGTCCTCTTCGTGGATGCGCTGCATGATGATCACGATCGCACTCCGCTCGCTGTTCACGCGGGAGGTCATGACCTCCGTGAACCACCGCAGCGCCTCATTGCGCTTCAGCTCGGACTCGGAGTCCTTGACGTTGTGCGGGTCGTCGATGATGACCCTGTCGCCGCGTTCGCCGGTGGCCGAACCTCCGACCGCGGTGGCCAGCTTGAACCCCA
>SDBT01018072.1_pt1 | contig 11099 bp, 8 predicted proteins | sample 2277101 | NCBI WGS metagenome assembly SDBT01 (sample SAMN10404973, study PRJNA504765) | marine sediment metagenome | isolation source: marine sediment core GS10_PC15, 103 cmbsf | place: Arctic Ocean: Southern Knipovich Ridge | collected 2010 | reverse complement strand
GGACAAGCTGATCTTGGAGTCGAGCATTGTTGATAGTCGAGTATTTGACTACGAATATCGCTCCGCTAGAGGTAGAACTATAACTCATGCCTATTATATTAAACTAGGGGCTTCAAAACTTCCTGAAATCAAAGCGGCCTCAGACGCTAAGGGAGCGATGTGGTTGCCTATTTTCGAAGCAATTCGAAGATGTGACGAGTGGTTTGAGGATCATCTACATATTGTGGAATGGGCAATATCTAGAGGATAGAGGAAACAGTGAAAAATAATACGTTCAAAGACCTTAAAGGTATGAAGTTTAATCGTCTACATGCGATAGAATTTTCTCACTTCAAGATTGAAAACTCAGGACGCAGGAGAGCAGTGTGGATTTTTGAATGTGAATGCGGTGCTCTTATTAAGACAGTCGGTACTTCAGTTAGTAGCGGAAACCGTAAAAGTTGTGGCTGCATGAAGAAAGAAAAATTGATAGCTCGCATGAAGCTAAAAAAGAAGCCTAATCAGGAATCCGTTAGAAATGAGCTATTCGCCCGATATAAAAGAGAAGCTCGATACCGGAAATTACCGTTCGTATTAAGCAAAAAGAGTTTCATGCGTCTGATAGCAGAACCTTGTCATTACTGCGGAGAAGGGTTCGAAGGAAGGCATACAGTTTCTTGGAATAGCGACGTATTGATATACAACGGCATTGATCGAAAGAACCCACTTCTGGGTTATTCATCACGGAATTGTGTAACATGCTGCAAAACATGTAACATGGCGAAAAATAAACTTTCATATTTTGACTTTCTCTCTTTGGTAGAGAGAATACACAAGCACCGCTTCATCAACAAGTAGGTCCGCAGAAGTAGGTCCGCAGAAGTCGGACCGAAGGAGATAGAAATGCTGAGCTACTCACTAACAGGTAACTTCACTCTGGACGCTGACTGCTACAAGGTCGGACACATCAATCACCTCCCTGCGGGGATACTCAGGAGCCACTCCAATATCGTGGCCCGTAAGCCCTTCGTGGATAAAGAACACGGTATCGAGATCAACGAGATCGTGGTTCTGGGTCCGCAGGTGGTGGCCGAGACTCTCAAGTCCATCAAAATCACGGACGAGATGATTAACGAGGCCGAGATCGAGATCAACGAACAGGGATACGACTTCCCCCGCGCAGAGTGGGAAGCCATCCGGGACCTTGGGTATCTGCCTTTGGTTGTTCGGGCTGTACCCGAAGGCACAGTGGTTCCGGTTGGTCTGCCTATCATGAACGTGGAAAACACGGTGGACGGATTCGCATGGTTGCCAGCTTACATAGAAACATGGGCTCAGGATATCGTGTGGGTCATGAGTATCATTGCCTCTAAGATGCGGTGGCTGCGTAAGCAGGTTGATACCTTCACTGCCAACACTGGCACGGATCACGATTATGGTGAGTACATGATCCACAACTTCGGAGATCGTGGAGCAGGGGGCCGAGGCCGAGCCGTCATGGTCGCTATCGCACACGCCGTGTTCTTCAGTGGCTCCGACTGCCTTGCGGCTAACCGCTATATCAAGCGGTTCTTCAACACAACCAGGGCCTTTCTGTCCTCAGTAGACGCAAACGAGCACAGTGTTGTATGCGCTAACTCCGACTGCGAAAACAGAGACGACTCGGCAGCGTTCGAGATGACCCTCAAGAACCTTGAGAGGGTCGTGGAGCGATCCAACCGAGGCATAGGAGTTCCGGTTCAGTCCTGCCTCATCGACACGTTCGATGACGAGAGATACATCAAAAAGTTCCTGCTTCCGAACGTTAAGCGGATTGCGGAGAGCGGCGGTAAGTACGTGTGCCGACCCGATTCAGGCAACGCGATAGAGAAGCCGATCGAAGTGGCTAACTGGTTGCGTAGTGGCCTGCGAATGCAGAAGATCTACGGGACCATTAACGTCAACAACTTCTGGACTGGTCCTGAGTACCTTGGAGTCATTCAGGGTGACGGACTGAAGCTGTGGGACTTCACCACCATCTTCCGACTGGCGGAGAAGAACAAGCTGTCTGCTGCTAACTTCGTCTTCGGGTTCGGTGGGGGCCTGACCAACGGCTCCTTCCGGGACGATTTTAGCTTCTCCATGAAGGCCACGGCCATCATGGGCGCTGATGGTATTTGGGTGCCCACACAGAAGATGCCCAAGACAGACACAGCCAAGAAGTCTCTCAAGGGACGGCCGACAGTGGCTCTGGGTGACGGCGGAGAATTGATCCTTGCTCAGATTGGGCACGGTGCGGATATCATGGAACGCATCTACAAGGACGGTTGGACAGACCCAGTAACTTTTGACGAAGTTCGAGAAAGGGCACGATCATGAAAATCTTCTCTGGTAACTCCAATCTAGTCCTGGCTCACAAGCAGATGAACTTGCCGTGGATTTGGGCTGTTCGTAGTTTCCTGATTACCAGATGCCCCCTGTAAGGGCTTTGGTGCCGCCCTTGATCGCTAGTCCAAAGAACTCTCGAATTGGCCAGAATCGTGTATACCTATCCACGTTGTCTGTGCCAGAGTAGTTGAAGTGAATGACCTTCCCGTCACTCAACCTGTAGATGGCCACCATACGTCGTTTCGGACCCTCGGTTCTTCTTTGAAGGTGGAGGGTAATTTCGACTCCGCTGTGCATGACAGTACCGCGAAACTCGAAGGCAAGTCCTCCAAGCTCTCGTAGTTTGCTGGAATCGCTGATGGTTTGGATGTCACCAAAAAGTTCGTTCTTGATTTGAGGAGTAGAGAGGCGGGTAATTCCGTTTCTGCACGCCTCCCCCAAAGATGCTTTCACTATACCCGCTGTGATAGCGTCGGCCTCGTCCTGAGACTGGATGAAGACTAGGTGCTGGGTCTCCAAAGCCCGAGACACGGCATTAAGAGTCGTGAGATCTGTACACGAATTGTTGACTTCTTTCCGGTCACTCTCGACTAGAAACTTCCCCAGGCGGAAATCAGTAAAAGGCAGGGGAACCCCGGCGCACCCCGTGAATACGAACAAAATCGTAAGCATTGTTGTCAACTGAACAATCTTCTTCATCTTGGTGCCCCCTTCATCTACTCTCGGGCCAGTTTTAGCTTATCTGATACCTCAAATCTGAACTGGAGATCGGGATCCGGTTCTACAAAAGACGCGGCCAAACGCAGATCTTCGAGGTCTGCGGAAACGAACAGAGCAGCGGTTTTGTCCTCTGTTCCGTATAATGCTATGTCCATGAAGGCGTAAGTTACGTTCACTCCGGCGTCACTATCAACGTACTCTTGGACCGCACCGACACGAGGCTTATCCTGACGCCCAGACCTTTTCATGGTAGCTTTGGATGACAAGCCAAGGAGATACTTGATAGCAATCTTCTTAAAGCTATCTGGTGCTCCCTTGAGGATATCAACAAACTTGCCATCCCTAACGGCAATCTCCACCTTGCTATCACTAAAGTTTTGACGGTAATCATCTAGGACTGCTGGACGCATCTTCACCAGAGCGGGGTTTAGAGAATCTGGTTTGATGGACACCAGTCTAGAGGGATCTCCCTTCGTACTGTTCACCACCAAATCCGTGACATTGGTTAGCTTATCGAAGACATCGAAAACGATGACGCGAGCTTTGGCTTCCGGGAAGAGAGCCGCTATTTTCCCCAAGGTTTCGGTCCCGTCTACCAGAAGCAAGCGCCGGGTACCCTTGCGAACTTTCTTGGCGAATAGAGTCTCTAACTCGTCTTGGGCTTCGCCGTCGAAAGCCGAGGGAACGACCACCGTGGTGAACTTCTCTCGGTCCACCATCAGACTCACTAGCGAGGGGGCATGGAAAGCTACACCAATCATAACTTATCTCTTTTTTCTATTAAGTGAGGCATATGTTCTCTTTAGTCTAACAGGAGAACGTGCTGCGGTTGTCTTTCTTAGTGACGGACCAGTTAGTGTCAAATTGTGCAGATTCGATACCGGGACGGTGAGAGGTGATAATCACTGATTCCTGGCCAAGTTGCGGCAGTAGTTGACTCGCAAAGGCGTATTCCCCCACCGGATCCAAGCCGTCTCCAACCTCATCCAAAACGATTAAGTTGCACTTCTTGCGGGGAGCGACTAGATCCGCCAGAGAGAATATGAACGCAACTGCAAGGCGCTTCTTCTCACCGCCGCTCAGCTTTCCAACCGGGTACTCTTCGGTGCCGGTCTTCAGGAACCGGCGAATGTAGAACTCGATCTCAGTGGAGTCCGGGTCGTTGTCCACGAAAAACTCGATCCGGGGCTCCTGAAACATGACCGTGGTGTATTTGGGCAAAGTTTTACAAATAGCGTTACAGATTTTCTTGAGCTGGTGGATCTTCAAGCCCTTAGGTCCGTATGCGGCCTTCATGGCCTCGAAGAGGGATTTCCGCTGCTGTACTGCTTCCCACACCTCAAGAGACGACTCAAGCTCATTCAGGCGCTCTGAGAGCGTCTGAAATGACTCCTTACGACCCTTGGCCTCCGAGCTCTGCACAGCCAGCTCCGAACGGGCATCTTCGTAATGTTCTGACAGCTCCGAACTTCGCTCATACTCGTCCTCGTCCAGCACCTCAATTTCAGGCATGGAATCCAGTTGAGTCTTCAGGAGGCGGAGGGTCTGTAGCTTCGTAACCTGCTTATCCAGCTTCCGAGCCTTCTCCCTGTACTCCTCTAGCTTGTCCGGCTCCAGAGAAGAAGAGAATCCGGCAAGCTCCTCGGCCAACTCACCCAGCCTTCTGGCGATTCGACCGTTTTCGCGGACTTGCTCGACCACTTCTTCCAGCCGAGAAACCTCAGCACTGAACTCGGAAATTGCTTTACCCCGGTCCTTCAGGGACCCTATGGGCAGCTCTCCGATCTGGGCCGTAACCCGCGTATATTCTTCCGCCTTCTGAACCAGCTTGTCCAGCTCCCCCGAAACTCTCTTTTCGCTTTGAATGGAGGGTTTTAAGGATTTGACTAGCTTCTCGGCGCGCTCTCTGGATTTTTGAATTGCTTCCACATCGAGAGATTGGCCACAGGTTGGGCATTCTGCTCCGACCAGTTCCTTGATGCTAGTCAGGGTTTCTTCCGCAGTCTTTAGTTCCAACCTCATCTCGATTAGAGCTTCATCGGTTTTCTTCAACCTGTCTTCCACATCGGCGGATACACCAGTCACGTCTGGTAACTTTTCTTCTAGCACAAGGCGACGCTTAACGCGCTTTACCTCTTCTTCTATGACAGTGACTTTAGACTGAACATCGTTCAGGGCAGAGATGGCGTCTTCCAGGCTAGTGTCCAGATCGGCAATGTACAGTTCTTCCAACTCAGACTTCTCGTCCTTGACTTCAGAGAGCAGTTCTAGCTTCTCTACTCGATTCGTTAGATTTCGTACCTTCACTTGACGTTGAGCAATGGCTTCTTCGATGTCAAGTGTTTGCCATTTCGGGAAGATCTGCTCCAACCGAGTCTCAAGATTGCTGCGCTCTTCTATCTTGGACTTAGCGGCATCGGCTTTCTTGAGCTTGGCACTCCAAACTTCATGTTTCTCGTTGAGGAACGTCTTAGTGGCTTTCAGGCTGAGGAAGAATTCCTTGAAGTCCTCTTCACCCATAGTAATGGAATCAAGCTGCTCCCTCAACTCGTCTCGCACGGCTGCTTTTTCTGAAAGCGCTCCGATATTGGCGTTGATTAGAATCAACTCTTCGTCTACTCCCTCACGAACAGAGTCATACCGATCCAGTGTGAATAGATCAGAGAGGTAATTTCGTTTGTCGGCACCCTTGCCGGAGATGAGTACGTGTCCGGGTCCTTCCTGCGCCAAGTAGACGTAACCTCGGAATTCGGCTTCAGTGATGCCGATGATCTCTTTGATGAAGTTGATGCAGTCCTGCATGTGACGAGTGCCCTTGGGCGTTACGTCCTTCCCGTCCTTGAGGATGATGTAACCGTCTTTCCTCTCCTCGCCCTTAGCACCCCGGAACTGGGTGATGGAGTATTCGTGACCGTCCGCATCAAGAAGAAGCTCGCCTCTGTAACCCTGGCCCACAAACTTACCACGGGCGAAACCCTTGGAAGTGGTGGAAAATAGAATGTGCTGCAATACTTCGAAAATGGTACTCTTGCCTGCTCCGTTGCTGCCGCCGGTATCCTGATTATCCCCCGCTAGGAACACACGTCTCATGTTCTCCAGCGGCACAGTTATCGTGGAGGAGAAGGGGATGACACCCTTGAATTTTAGGGACTTGAATCTAATCATAAAGAGTATCCGTATCGGTACATCAATATTCTGGCTACCGGAGGTAGCGTCTCGACCGTAATCCGGTCATTGGGGGTTCTATGCCTATTGACGGTGGTGGGTACACTTTGTACGATATCCCGGCAATGCTGAATCCTGGGAGGCACCACACTGGGTTGAATCACGTTTCCTATGTTCTGGAGCAGGTTAGCACTCATGTCCTCCAGTCTATACCTGACATAGACTAGATCAGAACGCTTCATGGCTGCGGATTCGATCCACAAGTTCCAATTGACCCAGAAATGGATCAGACGTTGAATCTCTTCGGGGCTCTCTGCTACTTCTGCGACTCCGCTTGGCCACACCCAATCCTGTGTGTTTTCCCAGATGTATCTCTTGTACGGAAGGGGCTTCTCGTATAGGGGGTCTGTTTTCAGCCCCGCGTTCTCATCCCATGTGCGGAAGTAACTATCGCCACCCGGCGGAAGGTTTGAATTTAGAACCTTGATCGGGTCACGCAACTGGTGAAATACTACTGTTCCAGCGGGGAGCTTGGAAATCAGGGGCGCAGCCATCCAGCTTGAATCGCCCCACACAGCGGGCGCATCCGGCCTATCCACACCACACCCGCCCATAGAGGTGGTGAAGTGCCCTTCGTGGGCGCAGTTCTGGTCCAACTCAGTAAGAACTTTCGCGATGTATTTAGTGCCGGATCTCGGTAAGGAGGCGACAACGTATCTAATTTGACTCATTATCCAGCCTTTTCATCAACAAGGGATCGTAGGTTTACGCTTGTGGCACCAATTACAGAACAGCTCTTCTGGCTCATTCACTGGGTCAGGCTGCCAGTAGAACTCGCAGCCGCCAGAAAGCCAACACAAGACTCGGGTGAACGTGTCGCGGAAAATGTAGAGGCGGACAGACGGCCAATGGATTGGGTATCGAAACCACCCGCGCCAACAGTGCCTATTGAATAGATCGTAAGTCTGCCTACTTGCTCCCATCTCTACTCGCCTTTCTTATCGGGGATGGCGAGGATAGAGCGAACTCGCAGCTTGGCGCTAGCCGCACCAAGGATGTGCCGCAGAGCACCTGCTGTCTTCCCGTTTCTTCCGATTAGCTTTCCAACATCTTCCTTCGCAACATCTGCCTCGAACATGATGGTGCTACCGGCGGGGTGGGCAGAGATGGTGATCTCGTCTTCCTTGTCCACCAGGGCGGTCACCATGCACAGCAACATGTCTTCCAGAATTCTCTCAACTTCTCGCTGGTCCATTTTAGTGTTCCTTTCAGCTTGCGTTGATATCGAACTCGACTGGGCAGGATCCGCTTTCGCAGTCTAGCCGTGCCGAATCTACCCCCTCATTAGTGAAGCGATCAATTTTGGAGACAAGCTCCTCGTACCGTTCCTTGGAGATGGCCTCCTCAGGAACATATGCGTAGGCGCTTTCGTTGACCTGCGGCATCACAGAGCACGCTCGAACCAAAGGCTGGTTCTCCAGCACCATTTCAGTGAACTGGTAATAGTTGACAGCTTCAGGGTCGTACTTCAGGGTGTAGCTTACCTGATTGTTCTTCCCGTCTCCTCCTAACCAGTGCATCTCCAGCAAACGTAACCATGTGTATTGGTCTATAGGTGTAACATCTGCCGTCGTGGTGAGGTCATCCCCCATTATGTCCGCGATGGGCATTTTGGTCGGGAAGCCGATCACACAGTGATCTGCGTATTGCTTGCTGATATCCTTCACGGGATAACCGCGATCTTTGTGCTCCTGAACGGCAGAATCGGTAAGAGCGTACTGAACCCAGCGAATGTAGTATGGCATGGCGACAAGGTGAGCCGCTTCTGTGCAATCCATTACCTTGCTGATTGTCCCGCTGGGCTTCATTGTGGTGAATGTGTGAGGGATGGCAACGTTGGTCACCTCCGAGAAGTTCACGGCAGACTGCTCAACGGTGCGGCGCATTTCTGATATGAACGCCCAGAATTCGAAGGACTTGTCTTGGTTTAGCAGGTCCCAGAAGGTCAGGTTGAAGTGCTTGTAGGCGAACTCATGAATTCCAGTAAGGCCCACACCGATACGGTTAGTTCTCTCCACCTCACTAGCGTAGAGCGATGGCATGCGATTAACTCGCATCAAGAACCTTGGCATAAGACGAGCAGCATCTAGGGCTTCCTGTGGATCTTCAACATTTGCTAGGCAGATGTCGCCTATTACACAGTATCCACCCATGATAGAGAGGACTATTTCTCCGCAGTTATGAACAATAATCCCATCAGCAGCAAAGCGATGTGTTGCTTCTATCTCACAGTCAAACACTTCCTCAGAACCGGCTGGCTCCACACTAATAACTTTGGTTGTAAAACTTTCTGAGTAATGATTAGTGGCTATATCGTCAAGTGCTTTTTTCTTATTTTCATCGTAGAAGCCTATGATTTCCCTAAAGCGAATGATATTTGATTTAGCTATTACCAGTTCATGTTGGCTTTTTGTTGAATAATACTTACTCCCGCCCTTTCCGTTAGGCAGCGAACTCGTGCCTTTTGGTTTTCTTTCTTTGTAAATTGTGGAAACAATTCCTAGTCTAAGCAGCATACGTTGAGTTGATTTAAGTCTTTCTAAATCCGATTGACTCAGGCGCACAGAGTGCCCCTTTTCGGGACAACCTTGAATACTCCCGTCACTGTCGAAGAATCCTCGTAAAAACCCCGCTACTAGGGAATCGTCTGCTCGTTCTAGTAGCGGCAGTATTCTTTTGGTTTTAGGCTCAATATATCCTTCTACAAGATTATCAATCCTCCGAGTAGATACTTGAACTGTTTTATTATGTTTATTTTCGTGTTCTCCTTGAAAAGGCGTGGGAGAATAAATTTCAGGCAACTTATGAGCTATAGAAGAAGCTATACTACCCAATTTATATCTATTAGGTCCCCAAAACCTAACGTAAGAGGGGTATTTACTTGGATTATGACCCCCGTCTCCTAATACCTCCCCTATTATCCACCCAAGATCAAAGCGATTCTTTTCAATATTTATAACTCTTGAACTGTTATCCCCTAGGACAAGTTTATCATTTGTCGAAAGTTTACTCACAGGAATCCATTCTCTGACTATATGATAGCCCCCACCATATTTCTGTTTTTTCGAAGCCTCCACCAGTACCTTATGGTTTCCCGTAGCGGTTAATTCAAAACCTCTGCTGCTTTTTATCCTATAAACAGGCTTCGAACCTGTGCTCCAAAATCCACTAGACTTGTACCCTTTCCCGTCTACCAGGGCGGTAAAGGGCACGTTAATCAGATCTCTAACCTGAAACGACCCCTCGGCAGTTGTTACCCAGGTATCACCTACTACACAAGGATTCACGATGAACTTGTAGAGCTTCTTTTTAGCCCACCTCAGAGTATGGTCAATAAGCTCAAGTGTTTTATCGTGCAACTCCAGCTTCTCCCTCATCTCTTGACTTAGATAATTGTCTACCGTGATGCGATCTAGACCGGTCTCATTGTTCGTGAGCCTATCTACATTGAGGAAGCCGGGTTCCCCGGTCTTATCAAAGTACGCCGCACCGACAGCAGCTTCAAAAACACGTCTAGCATGGGAGGGCTTGGGCTGGGAAGCCTGTTCCCAAAACTCTGCGTCTACTGAAACAGAGTTATTTGCGGTGTACATCTTAGCTAGATCTGATTCAACTCTCTTTATGTCGATGAACTCGATGACATCCTTATCTCTCCAGCTCTTTGTGGCAATACGGGCGGAGCGGCGAATTCCACCAACGGCAACGCACTTAGACAGGTAGTGGTCAATGAAGAGAGCCTGTTTCCAGGGCTTCATGCCAGCGCCCTTGATAGTCGTCACCTTTTCTAAGGATTGCATGAAAGGTACCGGTCCTGAAGCCGGGCGTCCCTGTTGGCCTTTAATCGGAGTACCTTTACAGCGAACTTGAGAGAAGTCAAAGATGAATAGCTTGTTAGCGTGCTTCTCCTGGGCGGCAGCCGTCTCCAGAGCCTCCACAACCTTGACCCACCCCTCTCCAGAGTCCTCTACTTCGAACCATCGCACTTCTTCCGACTCACTGTCGTACTTGTGCTTGGCCTCGGCTAGAGATTCTATACCGCGTTCCCAGTCGGGGTGTCTTTCATCTATTACGAACCTAGTATTGGGCATGAAATCCCAGTTCACTCGGCAAATGTCAGAGTCGTAACAGCGGCCTACACCGGAGCCCTTGAGCAGCAACCAGAACTTGATGAAACTGAACATGGCGGTGGCGCAATTTACGAAACTTTCAATACGCTTATCTGGTTGCCTCAAATCCCCATGCTGAAGGTGCCGCCCCGAGAAGGGCATGACACCGGCTTGGGCGAGGGCGAGGGTCTCCGCTAGCTCGGGTTCGAACTCTTCTCGGGCTCTGGGGTCCAACAGGAAATTCCCGTTTACTACCTCTGAGAGCCGTTCGCTCCACGTTTGAAATCCCTGTTCGGTTTTGCGGGCATATTTGTTTTCCCATACCGAACGGGCCATCCCTTCCGGGACGGTGAAATGGCGCATCTTGTTACTCCTTGTCATTTTTCACCTGGGTTACAAGCCGCGCAGTCAGAGCCACGAGTACATGGTTAGCGTCAACTATGTACTCCTTCATCAAAGAAGCACTCTTCACCATCTCATCAAGCATGAAAGACATCAGCTCAATACTGATGCTATCTTTGATGTTGTTCTCTTCCAAAGTAGATGTCCAGCGCTTAGAATACGAGTCCACCAGCTTTGGGCTGATGAGGGAGAACATGGCCTGCTTGTGCGAATCCATAACGCAAGACAGAAAATAGCCCGTATTATCAACAAGGTTGACTATACGGAGGGCAATAGTGTACTTGCCCTTATAAATCGAAA
>SDBT01018071.1_pt1 | contig 11100 bp, 8 predicted proteins | sample 2277101 | NCBI WGS metagenome assembly SDBT01 (sample SAMN10404973, study PRJNA504765) | marine sediment metagenome | isolation source: marine sediment core GS10_PC15, 103 cmbsf | place: Arctic Ocean: Southern Knipovich Ridge | collected 2010 | reverse complement strand
AGTCCTACAACAATCACTGGGGCGTGCCGCTGACGCTCGCCAATATGCCGAAGTCGGTGACGTTCGGTGTGTTCGAGATCGGGATGAATCATGCCGGCGAGATCGACGTTCTGACGCGTCTGGTCCGGCCGCATATCGCCATCGTCACCACGGTGGCGCCGGTGCATCTCGGTTATTTCGGGTCCGTCGAGGCGATAGCCGAAGCCAAGGCGGAGATTTTTCACGGGCTTGAGCCGGGCGGCACGGCGATCATCAATCGCGACAGTCCGTTTTATGAGCGGCTCGAAGCCCATGCCCGCGATCATGGCGCCAAGGTCGTCGGTTTCGGCGAGACTGAAGGTGCCGAAGTCCGGCTGGTATCGGCTGAGTTGACCCCTGAGGGCTCATTAGTCAAAGCCGACATTCTCGGCGAGATCGTCGAATATCAGCTCGGCGCACCCGGGCGTCATCTGGTGCAGAACTCTCTAGCCGTGCTGGCCGCCGTGAAATTGGCCGGGGCCGATCTTGGGCTTGCTGCGGAGGCTCTGGGTGGTCTCCACGCCCAGGCCGGACGGGGCGAACGCCTCATTATCGAAGGCTCCGATGGCCGCATCGCCGTGGTCGATGAGTCCTATAATGCCAATCCAGCCTCCATGCGCGCGTCGCTCGCGACGCTCGGGCTGACCCCGCGCAGTGCCTATAAACGCCGCGTAGCGGTGCTTGGCGATATGCTGGAACTCGGTTCTGAGGGCCCGCTTCTGCATCGCGAGCTTGCCGAGGCCGTTGACGCGGCCGGGGTAGATGTTGTCTTTGCCTGCGGCGAATTAATGGGTTCGCTCTACGAGGCTTTGCCGGCGAGCCGCCAAGGCGCCTATGCCAAGACGGCCGAGGAGCTTGCGCCCAGGCTGATCGAAGCGGTCGGGCCTGGGGATGTCATCATGGTCAAGGGGTCGCTAGGCAGCCGCATGGCCCCGCTCGTGGAGGCGCTGAAGCGCCGCTTCGAAGCGGAAAGCATGTCGGCCTAGGGCCGCAAGAGGGGAGAGGGCGATGTTCTATTGGTTGGCCGAGCAGGCGCCTGATGTCGCGGCCCTCAATATTTTCCGTTACATCACCTTCCGCACCGGCGGGGCGGTGATCACGGCGCTGCTATTCGTATTCCTGTTCGGCCCGCGGGTGATCCGGTCCTTGCGCGTTCGCCAGGGCAAGGGCCAGCCGATCCGCAAAGACGGGCCGCAACGTCACATCGTAGAAAAGGCGGGCACGCCCACCATGGGCGGACTGATGATCCTGTCGGGGGTCACGGTGTCCGTGCTGCTCTGGGGCAATCTGGCCAACCCTTATGTTTGGGTCGTGTTGCTGCTGACGCTCGTCTATGGCGCGGTCGGGCTCTACGACGACTATCTCAAGGTCACGCGGCAATCGGCCGATGGCTTCCCTGGGCGTATCAAGCTCGTCATCGAGACGGTCGCCGCCCTGATCGCGACCACCATCATCGTTTGGGTTGGGCCGGAGTCGCTGTCCACCTCGTTGGCCATTCCGTTTTTCAAGGACTTCACCATCCAACTCGGCCCGTGGCTGTTCATTCCGCTCGGCACCTTCATTATTGTCGGCGCCAGCAATGCGGTGAACCTCACCGATGGCCTGGATGGTTTGGCAATCGTGCCGGTGATGATCGCCGCCGCCACCTTCGGCTTCATCTGCTATCTCGTTGGCAACGTGCTGTTCGCCGACTATCTACAGATCCACTTCGTGCCCGGCACTGGCGAACTGGCCGTGGTCTGCGGCGCGCTGGTTGGCGCGGGGCTCGGCTTCTTGTGGTTCAACGCCCCACCGGCGCTCATCTTCATGGGCGACACCGGATCGCTGGCGCTCGGTGGCGCGCTCGGCACCATCGCCGTCGCTACCAAGCATGAACTCGTGCTCGCCATCGTCGGCGGCCTGTTCGTGCTGGAGGCCGTTTCGGTGATCGTCCAGGTCGCGTCCTTCAAGATGTTCGGCAAGCGGGTGTTCCGTATGGCGCCGCTGCATCACCATTTCGAGCAGAAGGGATGGCCGGAATCCACCGTGGTGATCCGTTTCTGGATTATTGCCGTGGTGCTTGCTCTTGCAGGCCTCGCAACCTTGAAATTGCGCTAAGTTCTCACCATCATGATTCCCGTGACGATCTTCGACGGCCGCGATGTTGCGGTTGTCGGCTTAGGGCTTAGCGGCCTGGCGACCGCGCGCGCGCTTGTTGATGGCGGCGCGCATGTTGTCGTGTGGGACGACAAGGCGGCGGCGCGCGACGAAGCCAAGGCCGCTGGCCTGACCGTTGCCGATCTGACAACAGCCGATTTCACGAAGTTTGCCGCGCTGGTGCTCGCGCCTGGCATTCCCTTGACCCATCCCGAGCCCCATTGGAGCGTGCGGAAAGCGCGCGGTGCCGGCGTCGAGGTGATCGGCGATATCGAGCTGTTCTTTCGTGAGCGCGCGAACGCCGGCGCGAAGGGCAAAGTCCTCGTCATCACCGGCACCAACGGCAAGTCCACCACCACCGCGCTGACCGCCCATCTTCTGAGCGCGGCGGGAAGGCGCGTGGCGTTCGGCGGCAATATCGGTAAGGCGGTGCTCGATCTTGAGCCGTTCGCCGGCGATCTGACTTATGTGCTGGAGCTATCGTCGTTTCAGATCGATCTCACACCGTCGCTGACGCCCGATGCCGCGGTGCTGCTCAACATCACAGCCGATCATCTCGATCGTCACGGCACGTTGGATGACTATGCGCGCATCAAGGCGCAAGTCTTCACGCAGCTCGGCGCGGACGCTACCGCGATCATCGGTGTCGACGACGTGCCCTGCCGCGCCATCGCCGAGACCTTGCGCGGTCCCTTCGCGGTTAAGCGCATTGCCATTGGCGGGACTGTTCAGACCGGTGTGTGGGCGAAGGACGCGGTGCTCGTCGAGATGGAAGGCGGCAAGGAAATTGGGCGCGCCGAGTTGAAAGACATCGCCTCGCTCCGTGGCGCGCATAACTGGCAGAACGCTGCGGCAGCCTACGCGCTTCTCCGCAGCCAGGGCGTGGACGCAGGAGCCATCCAGCAAGGTCTCAAGAGCTTCGCCGGGCTCGCCCATCGCATGGAGCAGGTGGCGAAGGTCGGCGAGGTGCTGTTCGTCAACGACTCCAAGGCGACCAATGCCGACGCGGCAGGCAAAGCCTTGGCGAGCTTCGGCGACATTCATTGGATCGTCGGCGGCAAAGCGAAAGACGGCGGGCTCGACGGGCTGGAGCCGTTCTTCACCAAAATCACGCGTGCCTATTTGATCGGCGATGCGGCGGAGGATTTCGCGCGCCAGCTTGGCAGCGATGTGGATCATGTCATTTGCGGGACGCTGGACCGCGCGGTGGCGCAAGCGGCCGAAGATGCGCGCCGGTCGGAGGTGCCCGAACCCATCGTGCTGCTGTCGCCAGCTTGCGCGTCCTACGATCAGTTCGCCAACTTCGCCATACGCGGCGACGCGTTTCGCGACATCGTCATGGGCCTCGATGGCGCCACGAGCGTGAGCAGCCGGGGCAGGGCGGCATGAGGATCACTCGCGCCGACAGGAGCGTGCTGTCAGATTGGTGGTTCACCGTCGACCGCTTGATGTTTTTCGCTCTCCTGCTGCTGATGGCCACAGGGCTGATGCTGTCCCTTGCCGCCAGCCCGCCGATCGCCGAGCGCTTCGATCTCGAGCCGTTCTATTTCGTGCGCCGCCACGCGATGCTGCTCTTGCCCGCCTTGGTCATCATGTTCGCGGTGTCGACGCTGACGCCGAAGCAGATTCGGCGGACAGCCCTCATCGTCTTCGTGGTCGGCATCGCCTTGATGATCCTCATCCTGATCTTGGGACCGGAGATCAAAGGCGCCAAGCGCTGGCTGCAACTGGGCCCCTTCTCGTTGCAGCCGTCCGAGTTCGTAAAGCCGGCCTTCATCGTGCTCACCGCATGGCTGTTCAACGAGAGCCAGAAGCGCAAGGACGTGCCGGGTCTCGAACTCGCCATCCTGCTTTATGGGATCTTCACGCTGCTGCTCGTGCTCCAGCCCGATTTCGGCCAGACGCTCCTCGTCACGTTGGTCTGGGGCACACTGTTCTATATGGCCGGCATCAATCTCTTCTGGATCATGGCGCTCGGCGTGGCCGGCATTGCCGGGCTGGTGACCGCCTATTTCCTCGTGCCCCATGTGGCCTCGCGCATCGACCGCTTCTTGGACCCGGCGTCGGGGGATACTTATCAGGCCGACCGGTCGATCGACTCGTTCCTCCATGGGGGCTGGTTTGGCCGCGGACCCGGCGAGGGGACGGTGAAGGACGTGCTTCCCGACTCCCATACCGATTTCATCTTTGCGGTGGCGGCGGAAGAGTATGGCCTGATCGCATGCCTGTTTTTGCTGGCCCTGTTCGCGTTTATCGTGCTCCGTGGTTTGTCCAAGGCCTCGCAAGAGTCTGACGGGTTCATCCGGCATGCGGTCGCGGGGCTTATGATGCTGTTTGGATTGCAGACCTTGATCAATATGTCCGTGAATGTCGGCCTTCTCCCGGCTAAGGGTATGACCCTGCCGTTCATCTCTTATGGAGGCTCATCGCTGCTTGCCATGGCGCTGACCATGGGCTTTGCGTTAGGGCTAACCCGCAAGCGGCCCATGGCGGGCAGGCTGAAACGTCCAGCCCGTAACGAGCACGAGGCAGAAAACACAGACGCAAAGGGGCAGACAGTTTGACTCGCACTATTCTACTCGCCGCCGGTGGCACCGGCGGACATCTCTTCCCGGCCACGGCATTGGCGCAGGAGCTTGCGCGCCGTGGTTTTGCGGTCGAGCTAGCGACGGACGAGCGCGCCGAAAAATATGGCGCTGATTTTCCGGCCCGCGCCGTATACCGGGTTCCGTCGGCCACCTTCACCAGCCGTTCGCCGGTCACCGTGGCTAAGACGCTCCGGCGCTTAGGCTCCGGCTTCATCCAGGCGCGCCGGCTGCTCGAGATGGTGCAACCGGTCGCGGTCGTCGGTTTCGGTGGCTATCCCACCCTTCCGCCGATCATGGCGGCGCGGTCGCTCGGCATCCCGACGATGATCCACGAACAGAACGCGGTGATGGGCCGGGCCAATCGCCTGCTGTCGCGTTTCGCCGATGGTATCGCGCTGTCCTTCTCGCCGACGAAACTTCTCCGCCGGAGCGCTGAGGCGCGGGCGCGGATCACCGGGAATCCGGTGCGCGATAATGTGCTCGCTTATCGCAGCGTGGACTACAAGCCGCCGGAAGCCGCCGGGCGTTTGCTTCTGCTCGTGTTCGGCGGAAGCCAGGGCGCGCGTTTCTTCTCCGAGCTGCTGCCGCCGGCGCTGGAGATGATGTCGTCGCCATTTCGCTGGCGCCTCACCGTGGTGCAGCAGGTGCGCCCGGAGGATCTTGTCGAGGTGCGCGAGGCCTATAAGGAGGCCAATATCGTTGCCCACCTGGCGACGTTCTTCAACGATCTGCCCGAGCGGATCGCCAACTCCCATCTCGTGATCTCCCGCGCCGGAGCCTCGACAGTGGCGGAATTGACGGCGATCGGCCGTCCCGGTCTTCTGGTGCCGCTCCCCCACGCCCTTGACAACGATCAGCTCGAAAATGCAACTCGCCTGGAAGAGGGCGGTGGCGGCTGGTGTATGCGCCAGGCCGACCTTACGCCGGAGCGTCTGGCCGAGGAGCTTGAAAGACTGCTCGGCGCGCCGGATATTCTGGCCGAGGCGGCGGCGAAGTCCAAGGCCCTCGCCAGTATCGATGCCGTGAAGAAGCTCGCCAACCTCGTCGAGGAGATGGCGGGGCCCGAAGAGTAGGCGTAACCCATGCATTTGCCCCCGCCAGAGACGACAGGCCTGTTCCACATTGTGGGTATTGGCGGCATCGGCATGAGCGCCATCGCCGAGGTGATGCACACGCGCGGCTATCGGGTGCAAGGCAGCGATCTGAAAGAGAGCGCCAACCTGACGCGGCTTCGCGGCCACGGCATCCTCTGCCTCATCGGCCACGATCCCGCCAACGTCAAGGATGCCACCTATCTGGTGATTTCGAGCGCCGTGAAGGCGGGCAATCCCGAGTTTGAAGCGGCGAAGGAGCGCGGCATTCCGATCATTCGCCGCGCCGAGATGCTGGCCGAGCTGATGCGCCCCTGCGCCACGGTGTCCGTCACCGGCACCCACGGCAAGACCACGACCACGTCGCTGATCGCCGACCTGCTCACGGGCGCTGGGCTCGATCCCACGGTCATTACCGGCGGCATCATCAATGCCTGGGGCACGAATGCCAGGATCGGCAAGGGCAGTTGGATGGTGGTCGAGGCCGACGAGTCCGACGGGACCTTCTTGAAGCTTCCGAGCCAGATCGGCGTGGTCACCAATATCGACCCCGAGCACATGGACTATTGGAAGTCGGAAGAGACCCTACACCGGGCCTTCCAGCAATTCATCGAGGCGATCCCGTTTTACGGTGTGGCTGTCGCCTGTATCGATCATCCCGTGGTGCGCGAGCTTTTGGCGAAGCTTGGCGGCGCGGCCAATGGACGGCGCACGCTCACCTATGGCGTGGCACGCGACGCCGACATTCAGCTCTCCAACCTTCGCCCCGATCACAACTCCATCACCTTCGATGCCGAACTCGGGCCGGGCGTCAGGGGTGGCGCGCGCAAGCTCGCCGACATCACGCTGCCGACGCTCGGGCACTACAACGCACTGAACGCGCTCGCGGCCCTTGCCGTGGCAACCGAGGCGGGTGTGAGCGATGACGTGATCTATTCGACCCTCGCCGCCTTCTCCGGCGTCAAGCGGCGCTTCACCCGCGTCGGCGAATGGCAGGGCGTTGCCATCTATGACGATTACGCCCACCATCCCGTCGAGATCGCCGCCGTGCTGCGCGGTGCCAGCATGGCCGGCAATGGGCGCATCATCGCGGTGATGCAGCCGCATCGCTATTCGCGCCTGCAATCCCTGTTCAACGACTTCTCCGCTTGTCTCGACGATGCCGACATCGTGGTGGTGACGCCGGTCTATTCGGCGGGCGAGGTGCCCATCCCCGGTATCGACCGCGATGAGCTGGCCGCCGGCTTGCGGCGCCACGGTCATGCCCATGTGCTGACCGTCGATGACGAGGAGGGGCTGGCGGCGACCATCGCTTCGATCGCCAAGGCGGGCGACCTCGTGGTTGGTCTTGGCGCCGGCACCATCACCGAATGGATCAACGCGCTTCCCGGTCGGCTTGAGCTGCGCGGGGGCACCGCGTGAACGGTGCGGAGCTTCTGGCGAAGCTGAGGGCAAGCCTGCCAGATTTGCGCGGGCGGCTCACGGCGGAAGCGCCTCTTTCGAATTACACCTGGTTCAGGGTGGGCGGTCCGGCCGAGGTGCTCTATGTGCCCGCCGACGAAGCCGATCTCGCTGACTTCATGAAGGGGCTTCCCGCCGGAATCCCCATCACCATGGTGGGCTTAGGCTCAAACCTGCTGGTGCGTGACGGTGGCATTGAAGGCGTGGTGATCCGCTTAGGCCGTGGCTTCGGCGAAATCAAAATCGAGGAGGGCTCGCGGCTTCGCACCGGCACGGCCGTTCCTGACGCGAAACTGGCGCGCGCTGCCGCCGATGCCGGCATTGCGGGCCTGTCTTTCTATCGCGGCATTCCGGGCTGCATTGGCGGGGCGCTGCGCATGAATGGCGGCGCCCATGGCAGCGAGACTTGTGAGCTTCTCGTCGAAGCGCGGGCCGTCGACCGCCAGGGCAATGTGCATGTGCTGCCCGTCGCCGACTTCCACTATGCCTATCGCCATTGCGGCGCGCCCGCCGATTTCATCTTCACCGAGGCGCTGTTCCAAGGCCAACCTGGCGACCCGGCCAAAATCCTCGCCGAGATGAACGACATCGCCGCCTATCGTGAGGAGGTGCAGCCCATCAAGAGCCGCACCGGCGGCTCGACCTTCAAGAACCCGCCAGGGAAAAAGTCCTGGCAGCTCGTCGACGCCGCCGGCTGTCGTGGGCTTGAGGTTGGGGGTGCGAAAGTGTCGGAGTTGCACTGCAACTTCCTCATCAATGAGGGAGAGGCCACCGCCGCCGACATCGAGACGCTTGGCGAGACCGTCCGGGCGCGGGTGAAGGAAACGAGCGGCGTCGAGCTCGAATGGGAGATCAAGCGCCTCGGGATTCCCGCCTGAGCGCCGCCGTCGAATTTATTCCACTCTCTCGTGTCATTTCCCGCGAATACAGGTAAGCCAGTAATCACCGAGTTCGATGATTTGACTGGATGAATCGGCTTGTCCGGTGAGTTCAGGGCGTTTCGGTATGACCACCAATAGGCGGGGGCCTTCAGATGACTGACAAGCAGAAGCATGTCGCCGTGCTGATGGGCGGCCTGTCGGCTGAGCGGGAGGTTTCGCTGAATTCCGGCGCGGCTTGCGCCGAGGCGCTTGAAGGCGAGGGCTACCGGGTCACAAAGATCGATGTGGGGCGCGACGTGGCGGCCCGCCTCACCGAAGTGGCGCCGGATGTGTGTTTCAACGCGCTCCATGGCCGTTGGGGCGAGGATGGCTGCATTCAGGGCCTGCTTGAGACCCTAGGCCTCCCTTACACCCATTCCGGCGTGCTTGCCTCGGCGCTTGCCATGCACAAAGAGCGGGCCAAAGCGGTTTTGCGCGAGGCCGACGTGCCGGTGGCGGAGAGCCGCGTGGTGTCCCGGGCGGAGGCCGCGAAGGGCCATATCATGCCCCCGCCTTACGTGATTAAGCCGCCGGCCGAGGGGTCGTCGGTTGGCGTCTATATCGTGCGTGAGGGCCAGGAACGCCCGCCTGAGGACCTGAATTCGTCCGATTGGGCCCTTGGCGAGGAAATCATGGTCGAGCGCTACATCCCGGGCCGGGAGCTCACTTGCGCGGTCATGGGGGACGAGGCTTTGGGGGTTATTGAGATCCGCCCGGCCGAAGGGATCACTTTTTACGACTATGACGCCAAATATGCCCCGGGAGGGTCAATTCACGTGCTCCCGGCGCCGCTTAAACCAAATATTTACCAATTGGTACAGAAGCTGTCGGTAGCGGCTCATCGGGCACTGGGCTGCCGTGGGGTCACCCGTTCCGACTTCCGCTTCGACGACCGGCCAGACGGCACGGGGGAACTGATCTGTCTTGAGGTCAATACCCAGCCTGGCATGACGTCGACGTCGCTTGTGCCCGAGCTTGCAGCCTATGGCGGCCGCTCGTTTGGGGAGCTTGTCCGTTGGATCGTGGAGGACGCGTCGTGCAATCGCTAGGCCCGGCAAAGGGTTACGCTAAGGGAGAGGGGTCTCAAGAGGCCCTGCTTTCGCGTGGCATCGCCGTGCCGCGAGAGCCTTCCCGTGGCCTTCCCGTGCTGACCGGCACGCGCAACCTGATCAAGCGCGGCCCAAGAAAGGTGCGGCTCGGCAAAGCCGCCCGCGACCGCGTACGCGGTAAGTGGCTATTGCTCAGTATTCTTTTCCTCGGCACCGCGGTGACCTATGGCGCCATTCTTGGCGGCCAGACCGGGCGGATGCTCGATGGTGCGACCATGGGTCTTCAGCGTCTCGCTGCCGCCGCCGGTTTCGGCGTAGAGCGGATCACCGTGGAAGGTCAACGCCACGCCACGGATGCCGCGATCACCGCCGCCCTCGGGGCCGGTCCCGACACCATGATGCTCGCTTTCGATACCGACGCCGCCAAGGCGCGGCTGGAAGCCATAACCTGGATCAGGCACGCCCAAGTGATGCGTCTGCTGCCCGCGACGCTTCATGTGGTCATCGAGGAGCGGAGCCCTTACGCCGTCTGGCAGAACAAGGGCAAAACCTTCGTGGTCGACGACCGGGGCGTGATGCTCGCGCCGGCTCTACCCCAGGCCTATCCAGATTTGCCGCTCGTCGTGGGTGAAGGTGCCGGCAAGCACGCGGCGGCGCTTTACGAGGCGCTTCAGCCCTATGGCGCACTGAAAGACAAGATGCTCGCGGCGCTCAGGGTCGGCGACCGGCGTTGGACGCTGAAATTGCGCTCTGGGCTGGAGATCATGCTGCCCGACGACAATATCGACGTGGCGCTTCAATCCCTGACCAAGCTTGAGCAAGAGCGCGGCGTTATTGACCGCGATTTCGCGGCAATCGATCTGCGCCTGCTCGACCGCATCACCTTGCGCTTGCGCGAGGCCACCGCAGCCGTGGATGCCGCGGCCGCGCCCATCGACGTGCCGAACGCCGCCACCGGCTCCATGCCGCCTAACGGCAAGACTTGAGATTAGGGCTTGAGGGCACGGGGATGACATACAGCACAACGATCAGGAACAAGCGCCAGCGCATCGTAACCGCGCTGGACATCGGCACGAGCAAAGTGTGCTGCCTGATTGCCAAGACCTCATTCGCGCCTGATTGGTTCGAGGGCGATCCGGTGCAGTTCGAGGTGTTGGGCTTCGACCATACGCGCGCCGAAGGCCTTAAGGCGGGCATGGTCACCCATCTCGACAGCGCCGAGCAGTGCGTCCGCACCGCGGTCGATGCGGCCGAGCGCATGGCCGGCGTCACCATTGAGGATGTGCATGTTTCCGTCACTTGCGGACGCCTGAAGAGCGACAGTTTCTCCGCCAGCGTGGCTTTGCCGACCGGCACCGTGCGCGACGACGACGTTCAGCGCCTTCTCGCCGGTGGCCGTCAATATGCGGCCCGCGACAAACGCGCCGTGCTGCACGCTCTGCCGATCGGTTACCGCCTCGATGACAATGGTGGCATCGCCGAGCCCCAAGGCATGTGCGGCGAACGTCTCGCCGTGGATATTCACACCGTGACCGCCGACGAGGCGGCCATGCGGAACCTGATGCTGTGCGTCGAACGCTGTCATCTCGGGGTGGCGAGCCTCGTCGCCGCGCCCTATTCGAGCGCGCTGTCGGTGGTCACCCAAGATGAGGCCAAGCTCGGCGCGGCATGCATCGATTTCGGCGCCGGCACCACCACCCTGTCGGTAATCGCCGACGGACATTTCGTTCATGTCGATGCCATCGCTCTTGGTGGCAACGCCATCACCACCGACATCGCCCGCACGCTTGGCGCGCCCATCGAACATGCCGAGCGCCTGAAGACGTTGCATGGCAGT
>SDBT01018070.1_pt1 | contig 11100 bp, 12 predicted proteins | sample 2277101 | NCBI WGS metagenome assembly SDBT01 (sample SAMN10404973, study PRJNA504765) | marine sediment metagenome | isolation source: marine sediment core GS10_PC15, 103 cmbsf | place: Arctic Ocean: Southern Knipovich Ridge | collected 2010 | reverse complement strand
TCATAAATACTCATTCCCTGGCTTCCAGTCATTTACTCTGTGAGCGAAAATCTTCATCTCATACTCTCAATTACTTCATCAATGGAGGATTCAAGCGAAATTTGCGCCTCAAATCCAAGGAACTCTTTAGCCTTACTAACGTTAGGCACACGCCTCTGAACATCACAAGCGAAAGGCTCATCGCTAATCCACTTGAATCGTACAAGGTGTATTCATCGCATGGTTGATCCATCTCTTTATGAACAATAAACGAAGGCGAAGAAGTATTTCGAGTGTATCTTTTCGCAAATCTGCTAATTTTATCTTCAGACAACATGCCGTATATCTGAAACCCTTCAGTAGTCAAGCGAGGAGCATAATGACTCATCCACCAATCAACGTACTCTTTCAAAATATCATTCGACATCTCGCTTTTTAACCGATGAGCCAAACTGTCATGAACTCTATTCAAAATATCTGAGTCTCGTCGATGATTGCCACCTAAAAAAACAACACCGAATTCTTTTAGCGTGGTTTGAATGTAATTCAGGAAGTCTACGTTATTCCAGCCCAAGACTGGCTTGCTGCGAAACCTCTCGCGCTTTTTCATTCGTTTAACAGTTTTTTCTATAACGTCTTGGTCCATCTGAGGGAGATGCTTATCTGCAAATGCATCTTTCTTTTGAATTGCTTCTAAAATTAAGGCTCGCTCATTCATAAGATGCTTTCGTTTTGGAAACTGTGGGGTTTTAAACCCCAGCAGAGGAAAAACGAAAAGTAAAAAATGCTCAATTTTAATGCGTTTAAGCCCAGACTGAGCAAACTGGTATATAAAACCCTTCGACAATGTTAAGAAAGCTTAGTCCCCTTTCGAGAGACGTGCTATTAAACGGTTCTAGCGTAGAGCTACAGACTAGGGTGGCATCCGTAGGTACTTAATAGCTCTCTTAACGTAGCATATGAGGATTTTACTCCTTTCTGCTTAGTCTAGTCATGACTTACGATGAGTGCCGTCACACTCAAGCCCCACGGCTAAAGTCAGGGGGCTCATAACTCATAATGCTGTCTCCTCATTATACCACTTATTCTCAACCTGCCCTCCAAAGAAAATCCTCATAACTGCGTTCCCTTGTCCTTATTTATGCGCAGAAACGCTTCCCTCGTGGCACAGGACGTTTTGTTTGCTGGAGCAGGCCGCATTGCTGTTTTTAAAGAGTTTTATAAGCAACCAAGAGCAAAGAGAGATAAAGAGGAACAGCATACACTCAACACTATCAATCTCTTAATCATAATAGAACTCTATTCAATAACAATACGAACAACTACACATCCATATACCACACGAACAATACAGTAGGACCTACTAGTAAAGCTCTTTGCACAGATGAGGCTACAATACACCTTTCGGCGCCACTTTGGACCAGGACGTAGCGTTTAGTGCAGGATCGACATTTAACGGCTCTCTGAGCCACCTGCCCGTTGCCTGGATTTAGGACTCTGTACTATCTTCTGGCGAGAAGAAGTCCGTATAAATAAACCTCGCTTTTTTACGAGTGTGTCTCTCGAACAGTTTACGCACTCTGTTAAAACCATCCCGTTTTCTCTTTGCCTGGGGAAACGGAGATCCAAAACCCAGCTAGTAGTATGTAACTACCTCTTTCCACTCCTTATGCGGTCAATAATGACCGAGGTATTATACCATAATTACTTCAGCGTGCGATGATGAGGTATTCTTGTCCCGTGCGTTCATTTTCTTTTTTCCTATATAGGTATTTGTAGTCACTCGACAGAACTTCTAATCGCACATAATTTCTGTATTCGCCTATTATATTTACGATGTGTTTTACATTTTTCCAAGAATTATCATTGTAAGAAAATATCCAAGTGGGAATATTATCAGCGGCTTCAAGCATCTCCCTGAAATTATCTTCGTAGTGATCCTTTTTGACGAACCTGTCGCCATTCATTTCAATGTAGCCCTCTTGAGAAATCGACTTACAAATAATATATTCTTCCAAGAACCTATAAACAGCCGCATAATCACTCGCTGATCCTCCATAGGGAGGATCAAAATATACACAATCTACATCTGCATTGGATTTATTTCTCTGCAATAATTCCATAATATCTTGCCTAAAGGACAAGCACGGTTGAATTTTTTGGACTATTTTTTCAAAATCCGCCAGATATTTTAAGAACCACTTATCAAAGAGAAGATTATATTCATTGTCGTAATAAATACCGATACGTCTATCATGTCTCTCTGTCCCTTCTCCGTACATCTGTGACTGCTTTAGACGGTGTGCCATGATATCTGTGCTTTGGTCTGCATTTCCAAAAGGCAATCTCATTATTACAGCAGCATTCGCTGCTAAACACAAGCTTTTTGCATATCTGTCATGAATATCGTTTACATTGGCTCGAAAATTATCTAGATGATGGCATTCTTTGGGGGTGAATTTATTAAAATGTCCTGGTGGTTTATTTTCGCCTCTGAATTGAGTTCCTAGATATCTACTTTCTACAAAATCACCTTTGTGCTTATTCTCATTGTGCAGTACATACATTTTTTGTTCTTTTGTAAGTCAGGTGCCAGAATTTTCAATCAAAGCTACCGATTTCACATAAGCACACATCAGGAGATCATTGGAGATAACTTTTTTCCCCATCATTTTAAATAACAGAGAAACAGATGCGCTTCCTGAGAATGCATCAAGGACTGTGTCGAATTGGATATTATGTTTTAATAATACGGCATGGATCTGAGACAGTAATTTTTTCTTATTGCCCATATACGGCAATGGTAGTTTGGAGATGCATTTTATTAGAGTCTCTCCAGATACGATGAGTTCGTCTTTTTTATTTCCGAATTCTCTTAAGAATGGCATTTTAAATAACGCCTGGATCTATTTCTTCGATTTCGTACTCTTCTTCGGTCCTGTACATTTTTTCACGTTCTTTCGAATGGTCGAGAAGATACTTCTGGTGGATGCGAAAATCGATTGCGGTGGCTTTCGTTTTACCTGGGGCTATTCTAAGTATCCTTCCGATGCGTTGCATGGCTCTCACGCGACTTTTGCCCTGTCCTGCGAGGATTACGGTGTCCAGTGATGAGACGTCAATACCCTCGTCGAAAATGACTGTGCTGACGATGCAGGAAATTTCTTTATTTCGTAATTGATTGAGGCTTTGCTCCCTTTTTTTCTTAGGAGAGTTGCCTGAGAGGTATACTGATCCTGGTATCATTGCGGCAAGTGTCTTGCCGTGTTTGAGTTGCTGAACTAGAACTAAGACAAATCGTCCATTTCTCACATATGTATTCGTGATAACAGAAACAATTTTATTATATTTGTCGTTCTCAGAAACCTGGTCTTTGTAAAGTTGCTGCCATTGACGAAATTTGCTCGTCTCAGATTTTATATGAACTATTTTTATAGATGGTCTAACAAGCCAATTTTTGCGAATTAATTCACTGGCACTGATTTCAGTTATTTTTTTACCGAAACAGGCATTGATCATCAAATCATCACCATCATCTCTATAAGGTGTAGCGCTGAGTCCATATGTGTAATATGCATTATCTAAGGCACGAGCTACGAGTTGACAAGTGTCGGCTCTCCAATGTTGGACTTCGTCGCAAATAATGCCTTTTGCTGACTTGAGAACCGCTAAAATATCTGCTCGACGTTGTTCTATCGGGGTTTTGTCATCAGAATCATCGGAATCAAATTTATGCTTGCTGTCCCACTTTTCTCCCACTGCCCTAACAGCGGTTTGAACAGTCATTACATTTACATCTTTTATGTCGATAATACCACCACCGACTTGCCCTATTTGTATAGGTTGTCCATTCTGGCAAAGGTTCTCCTCCAGGCTTTCTTTTGCTTGTGTCAGCAGATCTCTAGAAGTGACAAAAAAAATAAACGGAGCTACGTTTAGTTTACTTATGATCCCCGCAGCACAAACGGTTTTACCGCCACCTGTTGCTATTTGTATAACACCTCTTTCTCCTTTACAGGCGTTATCTATTACCTCTCTTTGATAATCACGGACTGTTAATGATTTTGAAAGAGAAAGATTTGCTGTTGCATCTGGTCGTTTTCTGCAATCTACAAGTGTAAATTCTACCTGATTTTTTTTAAGAGATTTTCGGGCGTCTGAAAGCAACCCTGTAGGGAAATAAGATCCTCCGCTGCCACGTCGTTTCCATATTTGTTTGCGCCAACCGTCCCACATTCGGCGCACTCTTTTGCCATTTTTCGTTATCCAGCGATTATAAAGAGTGCTGAACTCATATCCTTTGGGTCGAAAAGACAATGCCCTTTGAAGAAGTTCGAATTGCTCTTGAGAGATGTAGCCTTCGATGTCTGTAAAAATATTACCGACTTTTAATTGCAGCATTGAATAATCTACTCAGTGTCAGGCTTGTTTTTTTCAGCGTCAACTAAACATTCATCACAGACAAGAGATTCAGTACCCACCAGTGGTTTGCGACATTTGGTACAGTACGCAATTTTAGTTCCAATTTTTGCGTCAGTTAATTGTGTTGTTGATCTCTTAGTGAAAGCCATTTCCTTCTCCGTTTCGCTCGTCGTTTGCGTCTTCTTTGTACATCTTCGGTAGTGACAACATCTGTTCCGAACAGGCCATCCCCTTGAGAGGGGAACGTCTTATTCCCAGGAGTGATGCCTGCTCCTGCTCCTCCGCTTTGAGAAGGTCCGTAATCGGGATATTCACTATGCTTCAGTAGTCTCTGGAGCCACATTTTCTGCTGTTTCCTCTGGAGGTTTTACTCCCTTTACAGAATTGACCATCATTAAAGCTTTTGCTCTCACTCCTTGAAGCTTGCGATGAGCAAAGACTATTTTGCCATCTTCAAGCAAAGTGTTGGTCCATCGTAAATCTCCGATCAAGTCACTCAATCGCGCCAAAAGTTCTTGTTGTTTTTCAGGTGTCATGTCTTCCATACTCGGTTATCCTTTAAAAGAGTTTCATGCAGTTCGCCTGGTTGAACTGCTTTATGGTCATATATTTCACGTGCAACCTCTAACATCTCTTCGTAATTCAGCTGAATTTTACCCTTCTTTTTCGCTCGTTCGGCTGCCATTTGCCTATGTTTGTCCTCAAATGGCTTGACGGTCTCTGATGCGGGCCACATAGAGCCACGCATCGGTGCTAATTGTTTTTCGATAAGTCCCTGAATCATGGACCATTGATGCCATTGCTTAAAGACCTGAGGAGTATATTTCCCCTGCTGCGCTATTTTTATTTTGTTCTTTAAGAAACTGTCCGATGTAATCAATTGTTCTCTAATGCTTGCTGCTACACGTATCTCATCATTAGATAAGATAACATTCGATTCGAGCAAATTCAAAAAATCTATGAGAAAAATTGGATCCCCTTCAAGTATTTTTATAGCAGATATTAAGTTCTTTCCTATATTCTCATCCTTATTCAGTATTATGTTTTTTAGAATTCTAGACGTCTTATCTGACCCGAAATTATACACTAAAATCGTATAGACTAAGTCTGCTTGCCATGATGCCTTATTTTGAATAGCTCTGTTCACTACTAATATGGGATATTTGTCTATGCACGAGACAGAAGAATAAGAGAACACATGTTTTTTGCACAGTTCTGATGAACTTTTAATAACACTACATGCATCGACAAAATTGCATTCTAGGAAGAAAACAGGCAAAAGTGACACATGTCCTGTAAGCGGTTCAATAAAATCCTCAATAATCACAGATGCGACCGACATTTTGTCGAACGACATGACAACTGGGGGTTTTAGAGCATTAACGGACTGAGAGGGTTCATCGTTGTACACATATTCCATGCATGCATGCAATAGTCCCAGACTCAGATTATCTTGCCCAAAAGCAGTGCTGGAATAAGGCTTGAGCACATGATATAGAACATTGTATAAAAATCGTACTATAGATGATGGTTGTCTGATTGTGATATGGCCATCTCTTACTGTTACGGAGTCAGGTTCTCCGAGGTGCTGTAATTCTACCTCTGTATCGAGGATTTTTCTGCTTAGTTCATCTGGTAAATTGATCTCATTTAACAGAAAATATTTAGCAAATTGCAGGTCTTTAACTTTCATTTGATTTTTTACGCGGAGGAAAAACTACTCCTATTTCCTTAAGGAAGTCTTCGTGATTGCTTTGATTCATGAAATTTATAAATTTTGCAACTTCTTTATCTGTCATAGGTCCCTTCTTTTTCTTTTTCGGCAAGAAGTTAGCTTTTTCAGTAGATTTTCGTTGTTTAATTTGTTCTAGCAAAAAATAGCACATACCCTCAACGTTATCTTCTTTGTGATTTGGAAAAGATACCAATGCTCGATGTCCGCATGATGAGCATTCCTGTTCTATATATAAACAAAAGGACTTTTTATTTGAATTTCTAATTCCTACCGAAAATATATCTTCTTTTTTATGGGGATGTTGACATTTTACACAATGACATTTGGTAATTGTATTATTAATCCAAAAAGGAAGCCAATGATGAAGCGGTTTATGTTTCATGTGTATAGCCCTACTGTCTATTTATTATTAGGAAAATCAGACTCTGAATCCTCTTGAAAGCGATCCCGTCTCAAAACTACTTCAGGAAAAGATTTTCTCTTAAAAGCCGCCCATGTAATATCTGTAGCTTCTACCTGTTCTTGTTTTTTTTGTCTTGTAACACCCTGAGGGTTAATTCTGTACTTGATGAGCGGTTCTTGAATATTATATAAATGATGACCCTTTGTAAGAAGTCGACACCATAAATCAAAATCTTGTACAGTTCTTATATCTTCTTCCATTCTATATCCACCGATATCCAATATGGGCTTCAACCTAAACATGCTTGATGGGTCTATGATGGGATTTAATTTGAATCTTCTGATTACAAAAAGAGCCTCTCCGGTTGTTTCTGGGGGATAAACCATGCTTCCAATGATCGTGCCAGTATCGCTTATTCTTATTGCATGTCCGCCAGTAAATGTAATATCCGTTCTGTTGTTTAAGATATTTATTTGCTTTTCAAATCTATACGGCAAAGACACATCATCCGCATCATGTATAGCCACATATTTACCAGATGCAGTTAATAGAGCTTTATTGCGACTATATGGCACGCCCTCATTGTATTTATTTTCCATAAATATAACGTTGGGATGATGTAAATATTCTTTTATTATTTCTTTAGTTGTATCAGTACTTCCATCATCAACTATAATGGCTTCAAAATCTGTGAAAGTTTGATTAAATAAAGAATCTAAACTTTCCCTAAGGTATTTTTCTGCGTTAAAAACAGTCGTAATGACACTTAATAGTTTAGGCATTTTCTATCAACTTAAGATATTGAGGCAAGATTTTCTCCCATGTAAATCTTTCTTCTACTTGTTTTCTGCCCGCCTTTCCTATTCGCGGAGCATTCCAAACAGATGAAAGACCCTCAGCAAACAATTTATTTACACGATTGTCAAAAACATTATGAAATTTGGCGTTTTTGACCGATTTTATGCAAGATCCTCCTTCTAGTTCTTCTGCATTTCCAACATTGGTGGACACCCACGGTAATGATGCCGCCATGGATTCCAGCAAAACAAGAGGTGCCACTTCTTTTTCACTAGTAAAAGCAAACGCATTACTTTGTTTGAAAAAGCCAACTACCTCTTCTCTGGGCAAATCTTGTAAAAATTCTACAGTTATTCCTTTTTTGGTCACTTTGGACGTCAATCCTTTCCATCTGCTTTCCAGTTGTGCCCCAATGGCGAATTCAATTTCATTACACACCTGTATATAACAAATTTTTTCAAGATCAGGCATCTCCAAAAGTATGTCCATCATGTGTTCTTGCCCTTTGCCAGGAAAGAAATTGGACACATTTAATATCCATTTCTTATCAGACAAATGAGGTAAGAGCTTCTTTCGTGAGATTTTATTGGTATCAAATTCCTCCAAATCTACACCATTGGGGATAATTTGTACTTTATCGCTAAATCTATCTGTAGAACATAGACGATAATCTCTTTCATATTTTGAATGACATATGAGGGCACTGATGCTAGGAATATGTCTATAAAGTATTTTAACATAGTTTCTATGTGTATATAGCCAATTAGCTCCGCATAATGCTATGATTAATCGGAATTCATTTTTCCGCGTAGCCACATTTCTAAAAAAATCAAATACATCACTATAAATCATTAAAACGTCTAAACCTAAATCTATCAACGTTCTATCGAAAGCGACTACGTTTCCTGGCGTATATTCTAAAACAGAATATTTTTCGAAATCTCTATGGTCTCTGCCCCTGATTTTTCTGGTTAATATGAACACGTCATGATGTTCTGCCAAGTATTCCGCAATAGTCTTGATGACAGTTTCGCACCCTCCTATAGAAGGATGGAAATGGTTTACCGCAATGCCTAATCTCATGTTCTTATCTCCATTTGGATCGGTTTTGGAAAATATGGAAACCATTTTTCCCTAAAAGCCATCCAACTTTTCACGAATTGTGAATTTTTGTCAAATAAATTCTGATCATTGAAAGTTTGATGAGATAGATGATTTATAGGACAATCATGTTTCCATCCTAATTTAAAGCCACTTTGTATAGATCTGAAACAAAAGTCTGGGTCTTCGAAGTATGCAGGGCTAAATATTTCATCAAATAATCCTATTTTTTCATATATCTCAGTTTTTATCAACATGCCACCACAACCAATGTACGTAAATCTATCCATAGGATTAGAACAATGCTTATGAGGGAAATAGGATCTATCTGGGATAGTTATATTATTGACCACGATGGTACCAGGACTTTTGGGCGGCAATAGTGCCCATGCTTCTGATCCGACTATATCATATCCTTCATCAAGCAAATCAAATAGTCCATCCATCCAACCCTTTTTAGGATATTGGTCATTGTCTATATTTAAAAAGAAATCAGACTCTATATGTTTTGCTCCAAGATTTCGACCACCAATTACTCCTAAATTCTCACCAGGAGAAACTACTTCCCATTTGCCTTGTCTTTGGCCTAATTCTAATTGTTCGGACGTTTCATCTGTGCTTCCATTATCTATAAAAATAAGTCGAAAATTTTCTGTGTTAGCAAACACATGTTTAATGAATCCTTGAGTAGTTGCCCAATGATTATGGACCAAAACTATGATGTCAACTTTTGGGTGCATTTTTTCCTCCGCCTTCTCAATTATACAATGTATAATAACATTCATTCGCGGTGGGGCAAGGTGAGGTCCGATGAGGTGAGGTTGGGTAAGGTAAGGCATGCTAAGGGAAAATTTTTAACCAGGCTGGATTGTTACTATTTGCGAAGATGAAATAATGCCTGTGTCTAAACCATCAAACGGGCGCACCTCTGCTCTCCATTTAGTGTTCTCTGCATTTGTGAGAAATGCTGGCGCAACACTATCGTTAGTGAGGAAAGTCTGCTCAACAAATGTCACTCCATCAGTGCTTTTAAACCATTTGAAGTCACTTTGATCTGTTTGTGTTGCGTTATCGTTGTCGGGGTCTATATCAGGATCATCGATGTTGTATGACAATTGCAGTGTTGATTCGGTAGTCGGTATTTCAGGTGTAATTTTCACATTCGATACTATTGGCAAACTGTTTACAACTTGAAATGGGATTAGAGTTATAACTTCACCTGTTACAAGAGGAGTTTTGGGTGTTATTTCAACAAATACTTCATTTCCGATTACATGAGCGCTCACTCCATTCACATTTTCTTCAGGTGAAATTTGTCGAGGGTCTGCATTGGCTTCAAATATCTGACCAGCAGAAAAAGTGCCTTCTTTGAAAAGGTTAAATCCTGTACCTGGATCAACAAACCATCTTATTAGAGTGTTTTCTTCATTGGCTTGTTCGCCCATATCATCTATGGTGAAATCATACTGGACTTTGAAAATACTTGCTGTATCAAATCTGTCATTTGTTAGTCCGTTCCTAGTTGATATTACAGTAATGTCTTCAGCTGTTGGTGCTCTTGCAATTATGACGACCTGCGGAGAAAACACCGTAGTGCCAAAATCTTTTCCATCACTCGGTGTTACAGAAAATTTAATTCTGTCATTTGGTTCTAATTTATTACTGAATATTAAATCTATATTTTGCCATGATAATTTATCGTTAAGCTCCAGTAGCTGTCTGTCATTTTTGAACCACTTTATAATACTGCCTGTTTCAGGATCTCCGTTTAGATCAATAAAATCATATAGTGCAAAAAATTCTGCATCAGAATTAGGATTTTTAGGACTTACACGAAGGTTGCCCACTCTTGGTGCGACTTGTGATAGTTCTACTGGTTTGACATCGTTGGTGCTATAAATAAATCCAACACCCTCCAGAGAAATGCTATCAGTGTGCAGTCTGTTCCTTAACCGTAATCCTACACGCACATCAGACTTATTAACAATGGCTACTTTAAAAGTATCAGACAGGGCTTGTCGTGCGTCGAAATAAATACCACCTTCACGAGGAAGGGTTCTAAATCCAGTAAGCACAGGCACATTATTCCCGCCGCTATCCACCTTAAATAGGCTGATGGCAGATTCTGGATCCCATCGTCCATATACACCCGTATACAGGAGCCCATCACGAGTTGACAAAGGCTCTACGGGTACGATAGATGAAGTATCTTCTACTCTTTCAATTAAGAACGTTTTGCCGAATTCTTGCATGGCTGGTCGAGCAGCGCTTTGGAAATCTAGCCAATTATGTGACACAGAAGACGCAACACCAATTTCTACTAAACTGCTAGTAGGTATGGTTCCTTCAAAAGCGGCAGCTAATTGTTGTACATTTGTAAGAGATGTTTCTGAATTTATGAATAGAAAATCTTCTTTTTCTTCAGAAGTTCCCCATACTAATTTAGTTAATTTAGGAATACCTGTGGGAGTAGAGTCGTATTCTGGAGTAATATCTAAAGAAAATCCAGTGGTTAATATTACTTCGTATTCGATGATTTTCGCGAAAAAATCAACAAAATCTATGACCTGGGTCCCAGGGAAATTTTCCGTAAAATCAGTAAAATTAAATCCATCTGGGCTATGCCTAAATCGCAAAAATCCCTGAGTATTAGCAGGCAAAA
>SDBT01018069.1_pt1 | contig 11101 bp, 10 predicted proteins | sample 2277101 | NCBI WGS metagenome assembly SDBT01 (sample SAMN10404973, study PRJNA504765) | marine sediment metagenome | isolation source: marine sediment core GS10_PC15, 103 cmbsf | place: Arctic Ocean: Southern Knipovich Ridge | collected 2010 | reverse complement strand
TTGATGCTCCATCAATTGCTTTCTGTTCCTTATCCATCCAGTTACAGACACCTAAACCTCCGTCCAATTCTTGGGAAAGCCCATCAAATGCTCGACAAAATTCGGGTTCAGGGAGCCACCCTGGTGGGGAATGAGCATTATAAGTTGACCACCATCCGCCATCTTCATTGCCGATCTGCGGTGTTTTTACGAACACTTTGTAATGGCTGCGTTTTTGATACCGAAAATAACCTGATACTTCGGCTGATTGGTTCAAGCCCGGTGGAAGGGGTGAGTAGGTTTGGCACCCGGCCAAGACAAATGCGGCTACCGCTACTGTCATTAGGGTCTTCATCATCAAAGCACCTTATATCCGCGTTGACGCATACAATTGTCGATCACGCTGATCTGACGTTCCAGCGCACCGGCACCACCTTCCACGACACCTTGAGCGCCGCCTATTGCCGCGCCAAAGGCAATGCCTTCGCTAGCGTCACCCAGGAAGGCCCCGACGATGCCGCCGAATACCGCGCCGACGCCAGCCCCGATGGCCCCGCCCGCAAGCGCACCGCCAGCGGGGGAAATGCGGTCGGCGTATTGCTGGCAGGCGCCAAGGTCGCTGCGGTAGATGCTCATATCGACGCCATCGATATCAATAATGGGCTCGTAGGAGGCACAAGCGGCGAGGGCAAGTGCTACCGCCAGCGCGACGGATTTCAGCGGGACTTTGTAGACGCCAGAAGCGAATCGGGCTAAGTCTTGGGTAGCCATTTTGACCTCCTTCTCAGGTTGATTTGGTCAGGCTCGGCTCGGTGTTTACGCACCTTGTCGAGCCGCTTTTGTTGGAACCCTACAACATTTCGTCAATTAAATCGTATCCCCGTCGGTGGTAAGCCGAAAGGGGTCATCAATTTTATTCGCCACGGGAGGGAAGCACATGGCAGCCACCCTCGCTGATCTCGTCGCTGACACCAGTTCCCTCAAGCGCTTCGTGGTGCGGTTCAATACGTTCAACACCACCACGCTGGTTGAAGAGACCCACTATTTTTCCGACCACGGCCTGACCACGCGGCCCGAGGAAGCGCCGCCAAATACCCATTTTCCGGGGCGCATTTCGCTACCACTGACTTTCTCGCGCTCGATGTTCAGCGGATCTCGCATCGGTGGGCGGGCCTTGCCGGACTTCGGTGAGATCGTGCTCAACAATAAGGACCACGAGCTTGATATCCTGCTGGTCAACGAAGCCGATGGGCGCGATTGCGACGTGTTTATCGGCGGCGAGACGGATATTTTCACCAATTATTTTCAGATATTTTGCGGGCTGATTGAGGCGATTGAAGCGGACGAGGACAGCTTATTAATCCGCGTCCAGTCGCTCGCCTTCTCCCTCGACCGGGTGCTGCACCAAGACACCTATGGCGTGTCCGCCGAGGATGACATCGAAGGCAAGCCGATCCCCGAATGCCATGGACAGGTGCTCAACATTACGCCGGTCCTGACGGACTCAACTGGTTTTGTCTTCCAAGTTCACAACGGGCAGATCCAAGCCATTGACGCGGTTTATGACGAAGGCGTGCTCCAGACCATCACCACGGATTACACGGTCAACTTGACCACCGGCCATATTGATTTTGTAGCCGCGCCCACCGGGGCCGTGACGGTCGATGTCCAGGGTTCCGACGAAGGCGGCACCTACAACACCCAGGTCGGCGATATCATCCAGCGCATTGTTGGCTATCGCGGAATTACGTCTTTTGAAAGCGGTGTCTTTGCCAGCCTCAATACCGCGTTCTCCGCCACTGTCGGGATCTATGTTAAAGACCCGACCAACACCCTAGACGCGCTCGACTTCCTGATCAACTCCGCGGGCGGCTTTTACGGTTTCACCCGCACTGGCGAGATGACCGTGGGGCAACTAACCGGTCCTGGCGCCGCAAACACTTTGCTGGGTGAGAACCAGATCCGCAACACCACAAATTTAGGCGTCGAGCGCTGCAACCTACTCCGGAATTCATTGATGTTAGGCGCCGATGCTGGGACCGACAATTACCCAAACTTTTGGTCAGCCGACACGGATTGGTTGGCCATTGATGACATCACGGCGGTCGATATTGAAAACCAACTTGACTATATCGAGGTGCGTCTCAACGGCACGCCGGGCGGCGATATGGTGTTGCATTTTGAGTCGACCACCGAGATCGGCGCTAGTGAGAGTCACATATTCACCACATCTGCCTTTCTCACATTGCAAGCCGGTAGCCTGACCAACGTTGATGAAATCCACTTTGGCTTTGATGAATATGATGGCGGCGTCTTTCAAACACAAGTCGAAGGCCCCAGCATCACCCCAACCGGCACCAGCACACGCTTTCAATTCGCGGATCAAATTGGTACGGCGGCCGCCGATACCGTCCGTCCCTTTATTGAAATCACCCATAGCTCAGGCGCCATTGACCTGACCCTGCGAATTTCCGCGCCACAATTCGAGCCGGGGCGCACTGCCAGCACGTTCATCCCGACCACCACAGTTGCGGTTTGCGTGCCTTTGGAAGATGGCGGCAGCGAGGGCGAAGACATCCCGCCTGCGATCCCAACGATCAGCCGCGCCCTACTTTGGACCCGAGGCGGCGAGAGTAGTTCCGGCACGCCAAGCCCCAGCGTCAACACCCATATGCACCGCACCCCTGGCAGCACAGGCAACCGGCGCACATTCACTTTCGCGACTTGGTTTAGGCGTCACAATATCCACTCCGACAACGAGTATTTGTGGTGGACCATTTCAGGAGGGCACCCGACTTTTGACGAGGACAGCTATATCGGGTTCATCAGAGACACCAACACAATACGGGTTACGTTCAAAACGTTCAGCACGGAGGTTCCACGAGTTGAAACAACCACGGCCTTCACCCGCGAAGACGTTTGGACGCATTTGGTTGTGGCCGTGGATACGACACAAGCGGCGGCGGCAGACCGAATCAGAATCTTCGTAAACAGCGTCGAGGAAACTCTCGACACGTCAATGGCGAATGGCCAGCCGGATCAAAACTTCGATACTCATTTCAACCGCCAAGCCGCCCATTTCCTGGGGCGGCGAGAGTTTGATGTCGATCATCTCAACGCTGTGATGGCCGACACGTATTGGATCGATGGCCTGGCTTTGGCGCCGTCGGATTTCACTACTTGGACCGGTGTTAACTGGGTTCCCACAACCTATACCGGCTCATTCGGCACCAACGGCTTCCACCTGGATTATGCCGATAACAGCACGGTGGCGAACCTAGGCACCGACGTGTCGGGCACCGGCAACAGCCTGACCGTGGTTAACTTCCTGACCACAGACCAGACCTCGAGCGATCTGCCGACCTCGCCAGTAACCACGTTATAGGGGGCGAGTAAATGGCTACTCTCCCGACTAACTGGCTTGCCGACGCCAATGGTTTGGGCATTTCCTTCGAGGGTTTCGGCGTCGAGGCTGGCCTCGATTATTTCGAGTTCCGCTTAACCGGTACGGCGGCAAGTAACACGTCGTTACTGGCTTTTGATTCGACTCAGATCATCAGCGCCGCAATCGGTGAGGACTGGACCCAAAGCTTCTATCTGTGGCGCGTGGCTGGGGATTTTACCGGGCTCAGCGATTGGCAAATCCGCATGTCTGAGCGCTTGGAAGATGGGAGCTTTGGCGATCAGCAAATCACGGTCATCGTGCCTACGACTTCGATCCAGCAATTCAGCCACACGCGCACCCTAACCGGCGTCAATACGTTTTTCCTTCTGCCCCGGCTCGGGGTAGTTCAACTAGGATCAGGCACCGTTGATGTGACTATGCGCGTTGCCGCCGTGACGTTGCGTCTGTCTGCTCCGGTAGTCTACAGCGACGCCGAGATAATCAGCATCCGCCGCTTGCCGATGTTACGGCCCCGGTTTCGATCGATCGTCGGCTATGGCAAGAATTACACCGTTGATAGTGGTGAGGGCGTAGACACCACCGCGACCGACGCCTTCAAGGCTTTCGCGCGGCAGGAATTCCGCACCTCGCTGTCAACGGATTTAACGGTACTTACCGCTCATCCGCAAGCTCAAGAGATCCGCGTCGATACTGCCATTCTAAGCAAGGCCGACGCCGATACAGAGGCGGCGCGGCTGCAAGTGTTGCATGGCGCCCGGCGCGACATGTTTGAAGTGGAGTTAAAGTCCCAGCCTTTCGCCGTTGATATCGGCGACGTAGTTACCCTGGAATCAGATCGCTTTAACCTGTCGGCGGGCAGGAGAATGATTATCGTGGCGTTGTCCGAGGATAGCGCCACCAATGAGATCACGGTCCAGGTGTGGGGCTGATGGCTGGGCTGACAGGTCGGTTATTCCTGGCTCTTCCCGATGCCACTAGCATCAGGTGTACAACCTTACACCACAGCCCCAGAGCTACCCTACCGAGTCAAGGGCCTTGCAGGCTAGGATAAACTGCGGCGACGTCGAATGCGGCGACTGCCGGGCCTGTTGCAAGCGCAAGAAACCCGAGGACGCGGTGCGGGTATCGGCACGGCTTGGTGACGATGTTTCATCGTATCAATTGCGTAACGGGCGTCTCGCAACCATGCCGAACGGCGACTGTGTTTATCTCGGCCCAAAGGGTTGCACGATCTACGAACGCCGTCCTGCGCTTTGTCGAAGTTTCGATTGCAGGTTCGTGTGGGTGCAGTTTGATCGGCTACCGCCGCTTGAGCGCCTTAAAGCCGATGTTGATCCTAAGATCCTAGATGCGGGGCGGGCTAGGTATCAAACGATTAAAGGGGTGGATTGATGAGCAATTTCGCCATCGCGTTCGATAATTACCTCGATACCGCGACCCTTTCAGGCGGTGCGTGGTCCACGGGTTTGCCTCTGGACAATTTGAAAACCGTACAGCCCACCGAGGTCGCGCGCAGCACAGCGGTCACCAACGCCTCAACCCAGTTCGATGTCGATCTGGGCTCTACCCAGCTCGTCAAGCTGGTCGCCCTGCCGCGGCACAATGCGTCGCTCTCGGCCACCTGGCGGGTGCGGGCTGGCACCGATCCAACCTTTGCCGTGACTCTTTACGATAGCGGAACAATCGATATTTGGTCGAGCCAAGAGCCTTTTGGCACGGGGGCCTGGGGCGAATTTACCTGGGGCGGCAAACTCGACGCGGCGGACAGCGCCGACTTCCGGCCCTTGGCGTTTACCTGGATCTCCGACGCCGGGATCATAGCGCGATATGTGCGCGTTGAGATATTCGACACCGGCAACGTTGATGGCTATTTCGAGGCCGGCCGCGCCTATGTGTCGAGCGCCTACCAGCCGACCAAGAATGTGCTCTATGGGTTCACCAACGAGTTCGTCGATAACTCAACCAAGAAACGCTCCCGTGGTGGGCAGCTATACGTTGACGTGGTGCCGAAGTTCCGCCGCATGAGTTTGACCATCGATCATATTGACGATGATGAAATGTATAATACCGTCCAAGAGATTGGGCGGTTGCGCGGCAAGAATGGCGATATGATTGTTATTCTTGACCCCGAAGATACCGAGCACGCCATGCGCCAGAGTATTTACGGTGCTTTTTCTGACTACGGCGCGATAACGCACAGCGCGTTTGAAGTGCATACTACGACCTTAGTCATCGAAGAGATGCTGTGACGGCTTATATGTGCGTCCACGTCTTGCGTCATGGCCCTGCCATTCAGTGATGTCCAATTTACATTTAGGTACGCCTTTCTCGAAGGGCAAGAGAGGATGATCTAATGCCTTTTTCAGTCGTTGTTAACGGCGTTACATACACCGAAAATAATTTCGAGGGCCAAAGTTACGCTGACGAGGCAACGGGATTACCGGCCTCGCTTGAGGATATGGTTACCCATGTTTCGGTGGCGTGGACAAGCACCAGCACCACCAGTCTGACCGTTGGCGTTGCAGTTTTAGCGTTCACTCTGGTTTCACCCTTCGGCGCGTTTGGCGTTGGTATGCCCGTGCGGTTGACGCGCACCAGCGCACCGACCACGACATATATGGATGGCATTGTCACCATCAACGACGGGCTAGGCGCTATCACCGTTGACTTTACTGCCGTTACAGGTAGCGGGACTCACACCGATTGGACGCTCAATGTTGGCGCCAGTATCTCTGTGCCGGCATCCTCTCCGGTTTCCATAGCCGATGGCGGCACAGGCGGCACCTCGGGATCGGTGGGCCTCGGAAATCTCACGGCTGCGGTGACTGCCATCGTGACCACCGAAAACACGCCTGCGGCTACGGGGGTGGCCTGCTATGTCGTCGGCGATGATGAATTCCCGCAATGGTATGACGCGGTTTTGGCAACTGCGGTGTCGCCGGTTATGGCGGTGCTCAACCGGGTTGATGGGGCGCAGGACGAAGTTGAAATCTACGATGTCATGGCTGATGCCAGTACGCGGTTGACCGAGGCGAATATCGGCACCACCGGCATCACTACCGTATCCAAAAATCAGGCCGGAGGGCGATTTGCGGTCGGCTCGGATAGCGGTTGTCATGTGATGGAGTTCCAGCCCGGTGGGTTGGTCGAGATCGCCACTGAGTTCACCGCTGAAACCATGGAGGCGCTCGCGGTCGGCTATCGCTCGGACCCGCCGTTCAACCACGCCACGGGTGGCCGTATCCCGGTCGTCGCGTGCATGTTCGTTGCCGACGCCAGCCCGGTGGCGCTGATCATGGAAGATGGCCAAACATTCACCCAAACCAACACCGCAGGCGGCGGTATCGCCATCATGGATGGCCGGGTCTATTACGCCAACGGTGCGGCTGATGTTTTTTGCGCCACCCTCGATACGATCACCGGCAATAACTGGACTGACGCCGAGATCCTCGGCGACACCACGGACAGCAACCCGATCTTTGGTGCCGACGCGGCGATGGATTCGGGTGGCGGAATGCTTGCCCTGGCCGATGTTGGCGGGTTGAGTTTTGCCAAGAACTTCAACGGACCGGACGCGCGCAACGCCGCTACCACCGCCGAGGTATGGGCGACGTGCATGATCGACAACGCCATCAACACTGGATGGGCGCTGGGCGAGGCACGGGCGATCTGGCTTGCTAATTCCTTAACCGCTGATGCCTCGAACAATTCAAACACCCTAGTCGAAACGGGCACCGTTGTCTCAGCGGTTGTGGACACCAGCACTGAGTTGCTCGGTTACTCCGATTTCTCGACCTCGAATTTTCTAACCATAACGGCCTCGTCGGATTTCCTGTTTGGCACCGATCCCGACACCGTTATCATGGTTAAATTTTGGTTGCAGATGGCTTCGGCTGCCGCTGGCACGCAAACTATCATGGATATGGAGGACGGCGTTGGCGCCACCAATAATGTTTTGATCCAGTGGATTGGGGGCACCGGGATTCGAGTCTCGCTGCTATTTGAAACGAGCAGCGGCGTCCTCACTGTCGATTCCACATTACTAGCTGCTGATGACACTTGGCAACACGTAGGATTCGCGTTCGATAGCATCGAAAGCGTCATGCGATTGTTCCACAATGGCGTTGAAGTTGATCGAACGGCTGTTGTTGCTTCCACCGACCATGAGCTTGGCCAGGCGGATACCGATGTGCGGATCGGTGCCACCATAGCCGGTGCGGACGGACTGGATGACGGCATTCTTTCATTATTCCACATCGGCGCCTCGCGGCCCGATGGCGACTGGGGTGAGTTCTTTAAGTTTTCCTACGAAAGCGAGAAGCCGCTGTTCGTGGCCAGCGCCAATTGCTTACTTAACGGCGCTGCGGATGCCGTGACCGATGTCTCCTGGGACGCGGCAAGTACCAAAACCATGGCCATGCAGAGCGACGTTATCAACGTTTTCACCGGCCTTGAGCGCACCACCGACGATGCCACGCCGGGCGGTTGGACCGGCACGGTTAACAACGCGGTGGCCATCCGCACGACCAAGGGCCTGGAGACGGTTTTAACGGGGTCTGACGAGGAACTGTTTATCGAACGCGCCGCGTATAGCCTGGTGGAGATGGCGCCACTGGGAGTGTCCCAGACGGCCTTGGCGAAGATGATCGAGCAAGCGCCACACGTCGATGCGCCGACATCTTATACCCGCCCGCAATATCATTCCCCCGTATCGTTGACGGACGGCGCTACGATCACCTGGGACATGCTGACCGCGCCGAATTCAACTGTCACGCTCGGCGGCAACCGAGCCATGGGGGCGCCAACTGGCGCCATCGCGGGTGCCTTCTACGCTGTTATCGTCATTCAAGATGGCACGGGCTCACGCACGCTCAGTTGGAACGCTGCCTTTAACTTCCCTGGCGGCACCGCTCCAACCATGTCCACCGGCACAAACGATATCGATATCGTTACGTTTCGAGCACGGCAGTCGGGTAACGATGTTGTTCTTGATCAAGTCGGTCTTATTCAGGATCTCAGCTAATGCCGTTGGCGTTGGGGGCTGGCTCATCGGGCGGTGGTGGTGGGGTTGTATTGACCAATTCCGCTGATTTTGAGGAATCGAGTAACGAGTTTTTCTCGCTAACGCCATCAACGGGAGACAGCATTCAAACCTGGACCGTGGCGGTCTGGCTCAATCGCGAGGAAGTCACCACCGATGACGCTTATATCTTCCACGCCGTCGATGATTTAGACGGTGACGACCGCAGCGGGGCTATGATCATGGCCGACGATGATTTCAGAATGCAGACCGTTACATCAACCGCCTTCCACCGTAACCGCACTCAAACGGGCTTTGCTGATTCGGGCGAATGGCATCATTGGGTTTTTGTCCATAATACAACCAGCGGCACAGCGGCAAATAGGCTGCGGATCTATCGGGATGGCTCTGAGTTAACGCTCGACACCGAAGGCTCCGGCAATCCACCGCAGAACTTTAACGGCTGGGTTGGTTCGAACAACTTGCACGTGATTGGCCGACATCATTCCGCTAGTACGAATCAATTCGACGGCTTGATGGCTGATCTTCATTACATCGACGGACTGGCCTTAACGCCATCCGATTTCGTTACCTTTGACGGGTTAAATTTCACTATTCTTGAATACGCCGGGTCCTATGGATCTAATGGCGCCCGGTTGCGCTTCGACAACGGCGGCGACCTTGGCGAAGATTCAAGCGGAAATAATAACGACTGGACGAACAACAATACCGTGACGCAATCATCCAGCGTGCCGACTTCGCCGGTAACCGCTTAGGGCGTCCAAATAGTCTCAGTCATGTCGCATTATCCCTTATGCCGTGGCGGGCTGGCTTCCAGTTCGCGCATGTCGATCTCGACGATGCGCGGGACAACGACTATCGTTCGGTTCTCGTCATAGCGATAGCCGCGCTCGTATTGGATTAGCGTAACTTCGGCGATGTTGAGTTTCTCGGCAAGGCGCACCTGGGTCAGCCCCAGGCGCTTCCTGGCCTCGCGGAGTTCGGTGGGGGTCATGTGGTTACCATGGCAATCCATTTGATGGCGTGAGGATCGCCCCTTTCGGCGTCAAGTGCGATTTCCAGACTTTTGACCGGTGTATGCCCATACTTGACTAGTGCTGCAATTACCGATTGTCGATTGGATATGCGCAAAAGCGCGTCATACCAACACGTGTAACCCGGCATCGTCAGCCATAGGTCGCGAACCTCGTTGTCTTCGGCCGGGGTACAATATTTGCCTGGGTTGGCCCATTGCCGGCCAAGTTCCATAATCTCTTTGGCGCGTTCTGGTGTCATGTCATGCGCTCCCTTGTTTGGTGGTGGTCATGCGTTGGTGGTCAACTCGATCTGTCTGGCCGCCTCGGCCGCATTCCACCGAGCCGCATTGTTGAGCAATCGCACCCAGGCCGTCCTGGTAGGCGACCACTTAAAGCCGCTGGTCCGCATGATCTTGCAAACGTCGCGGCTGGGCTTGGTGTCAAACCGGGCCATCATGCGGTTTTCGTCGCGGTCCTCGACGATTGTGAACCCCTTGCCGATAACTTCGAGCGGCGGCTGGTTGGTGCCCGCTTCTCTGGTTAGGCTGGATATCCTGTCTTTTACCCGCTTGATATTGGCGTTGTTGTTGCTGAGTTGGTACGGCGGATACGGATGAGGCTCCCAAGAATAGGCGGGCCTGTAACCTTGCACGTGCAGCCGCTCGGCTTCTGTTAGCGCCGCCATCTTGGTTTTGCTGGCCTTGCCGCCTGGGTCTTTTGTCCATGCCTTATGAGCGGCGTTAACGGCCTTCATGCGCGTCTGGTTGGCCTCCAACTTTGCCAGTTTCTCGGTTAGCATGTCGGTTGCCGCAGGGTCATCGGACGAGATTGCCTGTGACGGGTGGGCAACCTTGGCCTCAAGCGCGGCGGCCTTGTTATCGGTGTCGATGGCCCGGCGCATAGCGTTGTCCGCGCGCTCCAGGGTCTTGCGGTGGCGCCGCTCGCTGTGGTGGCCGACCAGGATAGGCTGGCCAAACGGGATGCCTGTCACCTCTTCGCGGAGATCCGCCTTGCGATAAGCGGCACTTGCGGCGGCCCTCAGCTTCTCGGCGCGCTGGGCGTAACGCTCGCGCTTTTCCTCTTGCTCTTCTTCGTAATTTTCTCGGGACATTGTTTGGTTCCTTTCGTTCAACCGTGAATCGTTCGTCCTAGTAAAAGACCTGCGAGCGGCCCATGCTGTCTTGCCGTTGGGGCAGAATCTCGTCGACCCAGTCCTCGAAGTCTGGTTGATACGCCAGCGCGCCCTCAACCTCGATTATCGCTTGGCCAACCGCCCAACCAACCAGCACGCCGCTGTCGGCGACTATCGCCGGGGTCGTGTCGCCATACATGCCGCGGCCTGAGTAGTCGTCGCGATACTTGGCGTTGTTCCCGATAACCATATTGAGGTCAAGCTCGTTGAGTAGGTCAACGGCCCGCTTGTAGATTTCGCGCTTGTTCATCGTTTGGGTCTCCCTTGGTTAATCTGGTCGATACGCCAGCGTCGCCCGAAGGCGGCGCTGGGTATTGGTCAGTTACATAAGAAGATCGCTGTTTTAGTCTTTGTCCTCGCCTTCCGCTGTCACGCGCTTCGGCCCTTGGTCCGGGCTCTCTCCGGGCTGCTTTGCGGCGTCCCCTTCTGGGGGCCTTTTTGGGTTCTTGTCGATAACTATAATATAT
>SDBT01018068.1_pt1 | contig 11102 bp, 5 predicted proteins | sample 2277101 | NCBI WGS metagenome assembly SDBT01 (sample SAMN10404973, study PRJNA504765) | marine sediment metagenome | isolation source: marine sediment core GS10_PC15, 103 cmbsf | place: Arctic Ocean: Southern Knipovich Ridge | collected 2010 | reverse complement strand
GTCATAATAATTGCCAAGATCGCGTATGGCAGTATGAAATCCAGTATTCCCGCTTGACTGTGGTCTTGTGAAAGAGAGCAGCCACCGCCTCCGCCACCACCACCGCCGGGGACTCCACCGATACCACCTTCACCGACGAAGAATTGAGAAAAGTGTGTTGTTTTGAAACTAACGGCCCATAGACCTGATGATAGTTTGATTTTCCGGACATCGCTTATACCGTCCTGGCTTAGAACACCGGTCTTTGGGTTTAGCCAGTATGCGAGCCCGGAACTACCATTCGAACTTGAGGCGACTAAAGGTATTACTATTGTCACCGGTGTGGAAAAGTCCGTACCACTGGGACCAATCTCGTAACCTGCTGAAATCAAATTGGAGGAGAGATCCGGCGGATTTTTTATGCTTAGAATCGATACTGTAATGTCAGATGAGTATGCTCCTGCCGGGATAGTCACCGATATGTCATCGGCACTGACGATGTTATCGAGTGTCGGACCTACAGTTCCTCCGCTTGCTGTAGTTATTATGCTGGAATTGATCGGAGTAGAATCCAGATATGTCGCGCCGGCGTAGTAAATGTCTGTCCCTGAACTGCGGTCGTCGGTCCAGATTATATACGGTTGATTCGACGAATTTATCGCAATGACCGGATCGCTCTGGTTGGAACCGGTACTGTTGTCATCGATAAAGACATTCGTTCCGCTTCCAGAGTCGGTTCTTACAAAATATATGTCACTATCCCCACTGGTTTGAAAATTCCTTAAATCCTTCCAGCAGGCATAAACTTTGAGTCCGTTTCCTGTACTTCCGACAACAGCTATTGCCGGCTGGCTCTGGTTGGCTCCGGAACTGTCGTCGGTAATGACTGTACCGATTAGTGCGCTTTGAGGCAGTCCGTCAGACGAGGTGTAGTATATATCCAGATTTGCGCTTATGTTATCTGTCCATAATAAATGCAGAATAGATCCTGTTTGTTCCGCGGCAATTTTAGGGTTGGTTTGATCGCCGGATTTAGTGACTACTGCCACATTGGTCCATGGTCCGTTACCGGAATCGGCTGCGTAAATATCGCTTGTACCGTTTCTTGTGTCTGTCCATGCGACGTATATGGTGTTTCCGGCATCTGCGGTGATATCCGGTTGAGTCTGGCCTGACGAATTACTGGTTATCTGCGTTATGGTTTTGCTAATGAAAGCGTTGTTTGAGACGGCGAGGAAAATATCCTGGTTGCCGCTTACATCGTCCTGCCAGGTGACATATGCATTGGCCGGTGATGAGTTGTCCATGGCTATTGCAGGATTGATCTGGTTTGCGTTGGGATCGCATACTCTTCGCTGCGTGGACCAGCTAATTCCATCGGTTGATGTTGAAGAGTAGATGTCCCAATTGCCATTCCTATTGTCCTGCCAGACTACATAAAGTTTATCGTCGGCGTCAACGGCAATTGCAGCGTTACATTGGTCGGCATTGCTGTTTGTCAATTGTACCGGGCTTTCGAATTGCTCGGTTCCTTCTGCGAGTTTGCCGACATAGATATTCCTGGCGCCGCTGCTTCCTCGGTGCCAAACGGTCCAAATGTTTCCGGAATTGTCCGCAACCGAAGCCGAATAACCTAGTGTCTGCGTGGGACCGGTGGTGCTTAACAATTCGTTATTGCCGAAGGAACGCATCTCTGTCGTGAACGAATATGCATGCTGCGACATCTGGTTGCCTGTAAGATCCTCGGCATCAACGGTTATACTTATCGTCTGGTCGAAATCAAACATGCTTGTTTGCTGATAATTGTACTGATAGTCGCTTCCGGTTCCGGCCCTGTAACAATTTCCGTAAGCACTTGTGTATTTTGCCGTATCACCGGTGTATATGGTATTTCCGTTTAGATTTATTGTTACCGAGGCGGGATTTACACCTTTTCCGCTATCGACAATGTGCAGAGAGACCATGCTGTTAAGTACTACTTGAATGGCATCGGATTCTGGCGAGCAAGTTGTAACGACAGGAGCCGAACCGTCGGCGGTGACTACTATAGTCACTGTTTCAGAATCCGTGAGAAGACTGTCACTTGCCGAGAAAAGTACATTGTAACTTCCTGCCTGATTATTCGCCGGAGTCCAGCTAAATACTCTATTGGTGAAAGTTGCTCCACTCGGCAGGTTTGAAGCCGAATAGATTATTGTATCACCGTCGGGATCGGTTGCGCTTACTGTAAAGTCCAGAGAGTCGTCGGCATAGGCCGATTTGGCACCGATTTCATCAAGCACTACGGTTCGGTTAACATTGCTTACGGTAATACTCACCTGCTCGGAATCCTGGGCCGTCCCATCACTGGCGACAAATGTCACGGTATAGCTTCCCGCCTGAGCGTAGCCGGGTGTCCAGGTAAATGAACTGCCGGAAAGGACGGCTCCGCTGGGCAGATCCGGTGATGAATACGTAATCGTATCACCATCGGGATCGGTTGCGCTAAGTGCCAGATTCAAGGCCTCAATCTCATTTACAGACGTGTCAGAAAGCGATGCCAGAACCGGATCTCTGTTTACATTGTTGACTGTTATAGTGATTGTCTCGAGATCCTGATCTGTTCCGTCGCTGGCGGTGAAAGTAACCTGGTAAGTTCCGGACTGGCTGTAACTGGGGGTCCAGCTAAAGTTCGATCCGGATAAAGCAGCACCGCTCGGCAGCGAGGCAACCGAGTATGTTATCGAGTCACCATTAGGATCGGTCGCGTTAACATCGAATGTCAGAGATGTATTTTCGCTGACGGTTTTGTTTCCAATAGAATCGAGAACCGGAGCCGCATTGCTCGATCCGCCAGATCCTGTGTATTCATAACAACCGGCATCCGGCGGGATTGAGCGGGAAACGCCGAGAATATCCGAGTTTGGATAGTTTGCAGGGTCACCATGACCGACGCCTAAACTGTTTATTGATGCGTGGCGAAAATTGCCATTAGAGTAATCGGCAAATATGCCCGTAAATGCCGGGTCGTCCCAATCATCCCAGCTATAGCCTTCGTTTAAAAATACAGAATGTGCTCCTGTCGAATTTTCACCACCAAAAGACCCACGATTAAAGATATTGTAATCATTGCTGGATATAACTGTTCCAGACGGCGTTGATAAATATCCCACTATATTTCCATGCATTTCTACATTGAGGGAATAACTACTATTCAATCTTCCGATTATAATATTGTTCCTAATTACTAAACCGTCAATATGATCGAGGCTGACTACTCCACCATACTCAGCTTGACCACTTGCATACGAGTTCCAGCATAGGTTATTCTCGAACACGAAGTTAGAACCACCGATATTGCTGGGGGGGTTGCCATTGTTTTGAGGGTTAATCCACGCGATTTGACCTTCACAGTCATATAACTGATTGCTTCTAAAGGTAACATTCGATGTTACTCCGGCAAAAACTTGAATCAGATCGGTGTGAGTTACGGCGACAAGGATGTAATCAACATTTGATGGTGTAGCTCCTTCAGGATCATCCTTGATAGATTTATTAAACAGAATCTCAGTCGAACTGACAACAGTTGCGACTCCAACGCCATTATCTCCAGTATTAACATTAGTGCCGGAGATTACCCATATCTCTACACTTCCCGGCCAGTCAAAAGGTACATCCACACCCCACGCGGCATTCGGGTTTGTCATAGTTTTGCCATCAGCACTCCATGTTGTTTGCGTAGGAGTCTCACTGAGCTCAGCTTGATACTTATACAAATCGTGGATTTGATTGTTCTCAATCAGTAGCGGCCCAGCGCCACCGGAAATTACAATACAGTCTCCACCTCCGAGATGGACATTATTATTTCTGATAATATTGTTTTTGCAATGAAGAGCGATTCCATAACCACGAAATTGCCTTATCTCGTTATCTGTAATAATAACATCGTCAGCTTTTCCAACATGAACTGCATGATGAAAGCCCTCAAATCGGCCTGTGTTGTCTCCACCAGAAAATGTGCAATCGTCGATAGTTATATCATTGGAATCTCCCCAAGCATACACGCCATAAATTGTATTACTACAACCCTGTCCAATAACGTTGAGATTTAAAAACTTTGTATGCACTGAATTTCTTATTTCAATCGCTGCCTCGTCACCTGCATCCGGCCTTATGGTAAACCCGTCAAAGGATAAATAGGTATCGTCTGCTCGTCCTTGATTGTCTATTTTTATCTTGGTTATCTCTGGATTATTTCCATCCACAGCCTGATATGTAACCCAGTCTGTTCGGTCAACATAAGCCTCACTGTATGCACCATACGAACCATTCCTCACCAGCACAGTATCGCCACCAGAAACCATAGATTTTGCCTTTGCAAGTGTCTTCCAGGGTTGTTCACTGGTACCGGGATAGCTGTCATCACCATTTACGGCATCAAGGTAATATGGGCTTGCGCCATTTGCTACAGCCGGTGCAAATATAAACAGCATCGTTACAGCAGCGAGCAAAGAGAACAAACGAGAATGTTGGAAATGGGTTCCGGCAAATCCATGATTCGGATCACGTAATTTTGCTATGTACAACATAGTTTTTAACCCCCCCAAGGGCAAATGAAAAGAATAACATAAAGCAATATTTCAACACATCTACCTACTACAAATAATAATAATGTATAGTCGAAAAAGCAACTGAATGTTCCCTAAATATCAAGGAATTATCCTCTAAACAAAGTCGTGATAAATCGTTAGATTGTACCGGATGTAGCGATTGTAATGGTTATAGCGGTTGCGTGGGCGAAATAAGCAGTTTCCAATGTGTCATAATCCGATAAAAATGCACTTGGCTGTGCAATTGTGCCGTTTGTTATAGGTCTATCGGTTTTACAAAAAAAAGCGGTCCTGATGATAAAATCAGGGATTTTCCCGATAGACGAGACAGGCGGCTTTGTGCTATAATAGTGAGAACATGTAAACGCAAAGGATGGCGGATACGTACAAAACACTTCCAGGGATGGAAAAATAATTGTTTTGGATTTGAGTAGTTTGTATTTAAAACTATTTTGCTTGGTCTAATAGCTTGAAAATAGTAATGGGCGGGGCATTAACAAAGTTGGGTTGATTTTGAAGCTTGTATTTTAACATGGGGGTACCACTTTTGGTATATGTCTTTTTGGGTAGTATATAGGTTTGATATTACTTTATTAATCGGAATTATTCCGTAAATGGCTGGATTAGTGAAAAATAAATCATTTAAAAATCGCAGGCTCTGTGTGTTCTGGCTGGTAGCAGTTCTCATGCTTGTTTTTTCTGGGGTAGTGTACCGGGTTCTTGCTTCCCGATTTGAGTTTGTTGTTGGTAAAGGTGCCAAACTTCCCGTTTCACTAAGCAATTTTCCCCTAAAGATTGGCAATTGGTCCGGCGAAGACCTTCAGATTCGTACAACGACCAGGGAGTACATGGAAAGGAACTTCGCCGACGATTTTTTTAGTCGCAGGTACATTAATAATGAGGCCAAGAACTGGGCGGATGTCTATGTAGTATATTGCTCGTCACGAATTGCAGGGATACTTGGTCACCGTCCCCGTATCTGTTATACCGGCGCCGGCTGGGTACATGACGGTACGGACGAATCATTTGTTGTCACTGCGTCCGGCAAAAAGATTCCCTGCCTGATTCATCGTTTCCATATGCCCGGACCGCAATACCGCGAGACTGTGGTCCTGAGTTTCTACATTGTAGGTGGCCGGATAACGGTCCGGGAGGACGAATTCTCCGACCTTTTTGGAAGATTGCCGAATATCGGTGGTGACCCGGCGCGTTATGTCGCCCAGGTGCAGATAAATTCGGCCGTTGAAAGCTCGGTACGCAGTGCCGCAGGTGACATCATTGATACAATTTTGGTTTTTTTCCCTAATGCACTCGGCAGTGAGTCAGGGACCGTATCGGCTTCGGTCGGTATTGATGCAAATTAGTTTGCAAGCCTGTCGGTTGTAGCTGGCAGGATAAGTTGTAAGTGTTTGTTTTATTTGGACGTTACTTTGTTTTTCAATGTAACCGACAGGGACGGAGTATGTCCGGATCAGTCATCTCCATTTCAGGCAGCACAGTTAAGTTGATGGCATAGTGCCGCTAGATAAAAGGGATTTTGTATCATGAAAATACTTGAAGTTAAGGCACTTGCAATTGAGCCAGTAAAGGTAATCAGGTTCGGGCGTTTCCGTGATCATCGAGGCTATTTCGCCGAACAGTTCAGAAAGAGCGATTTCCAGGGTAATCCGGAAATGGCCTTTTTCAAGGGTGTCGAATTTTTACAGGCTAACGAGAGCTTTTCCAAGCCTGGTACAGTGAGGGGTCTTCATTTTCAGTGGAATCCCTATATGGGTAAGCTGATTAGAACGCTGAGCGGAAGAATGATCGATATGGTACTTGATATCAGGATAGGCTCTGACACATTCGGCAAAATAGTTCTTTATGATATGCCTGTGGATCGTTCGTGTGACTATCATGAATGGATATGGGTTCCGCCCGGTTTTGCACATGGCAACTTTTTTACTGAGGATACCCTGATCGAATACTTCTGCTCCAGTGAGTATAGCCCCGGTTTTGAAGCCGGTATTTCTCCATTGTCCGATGACATTGACTGGACACTTTGCGATCCGAAACTAAAGGATCTTTTTGACAGTATTGTTCCGAAGACCGAGCTAATCAGCGAAAAAGATAAAAACGGTCTTTCCCTCGCCGCATGGAGTCAGAATCCGGCCTCGCAGAACTTCGTCTATGGCAAGATTCCCGAACAAAGAAGCAGAGATTTTCGCACTGGCACAGACGATGATTGCTGGCCTTAGCAATAACGCCGCTGTTTATCCGGCTCCGCCGGTTGCGCTGGCTGACTTGGGCATGCTTATTAATGGGTATATAACAGCAAAAAACGCTGCCACAGCGGCACAGGCCGCAGCCGAAGCGGCTTTTACAGCAAAGGACGAGGCATTAGGTGACCTGGTCGATGCAATGAAGAGCGACATCCGCTACGCCGAGAACACCGTCGATTACGACGACGATAAGCTCAAGCTCATCGGCTGGGCCGGTAGAAAAGCTGCGACCCCGTTAGCGGTGCCGGGCCAGACGAGACTGCTCGAAGCGCCGAAACAGGGCGCTGGCTGGGTATTTATCGATTGGAAAAAGCCCGCCGACGGCGGTGCACCTGCGGCCTACAAGGTAATGCGCCGCGAAAGGCCGGAAGGCCCCTGGGAAGAAGTAGCAACGGCCGTTATCAGCGAGGCTACATTAGTCGAGCAGCCGACCGGCAAGGAACTGGAATACCGTATCATCGCCGTCAATAAAGCAGGTGGCGGCGAACCAAGCAACACGGCAATGGCAGTATTGTAAGAGAAAATCAGCCAAGGCGCAGGGGCAAAGCGTTGCGCCTTTGGCTGGTTCTAATTGGTGCGGACGAATCCAAAAGGAGTAGAACTTGTCAGACCTATCATCGGCGATCGGTTTTCTCGATACCGAACACCTCAAAAGTGATTTGAAAGGCCGGTCGATCCGGGGTGGGGCGATAACGGTCTTTTCGCAGGGCTGTAAGTTTGTCCTTCAAACCGGCTCGACCGTTGTTCTGGCGAGGCTCTTGACCCCGGACGATTTTGGTCTTATAGCGATGGTAATGGCTGTCACGGGCTTTGCGATGATGTTTAGCAGCCTGGGGCTTTCCACTGCAACAGTTCAGAAGGCCGAGATTAATCACGGCCAGATAAGCACGCTTTTCTGGATTAACGTGGGCTTGGGGATTGTGGTAGCCGGTGTTGTCATCGGTTTGGCTCCGGCGGTTGCGTGGTTTTACAAGGAACCTCGCTTGATACCTGTGACAATGGCATTGGGGGCTCCGTTTGTCTTTGGCGGCCTGGCAGTCCAGCACCGGGCAATGCTGCAGCGCAACATGCGGTTTTTTGCTATGGGCATGGTAGAGATTGTCTCGATGGCGGCTGGCGTCGCGGCTGCTATTGTGGCAAGTGTTTTCGGGGCCGGCTATTGGTCGCTGGTTATCATGTATATTGCAATGGCGGTGGCGGCGGCTGTAGGCAACTGGATAGCCTTTCCGTGGCTGCCGGGCTTGCCGAAGAGGGGGGTTGGCATAAAACAGATGCTCGGCTTCGGCGGGAACATAACCGGATTTAATATCGTCAACTACTTTGCCCGAAACGCTGACAACATACTTATCGGTAAGATCGTGGGCGCTGCCGCTCTGGGCTTCTACAGTAAGGCATACGGCTTGTTAATGCTGCCGATAAGGCAGATTCGCGAACCCATCAATATGGTTGCTATCCCTGTTATGAGCCGACTTCAGCAAATGCCGGAGAGGTTTTGCGCTTATTATGAGAAGTTGGTCTTTGCGATTGCTTTTGTAGGGATGCCTCTGATATGTCTGATGGCGGTATGTGCCAATGAGTTAATATTCTTAGTGCTTGGCCCGCAATGGTTGCCAGCAGCTCCTACATTTCAAGTATTGGCTGTGGCTGCCTTTATCCAACTTGTAAGCCATTCCTGGGGTGTTGTGTTGATTGCCTTGGGGAAATCACGGAGATACTTAAACCTCGGGGTATTGAATGCGCTTGTCATGTGTGTCGCTTTCTTAATTGGGATATATTGGGGCATTGTCTTCGTAGCTGCGGCCTATGCGGTGGCAAACGCGGTAGTTTTGTTTCCCATACTGTATATTGCCTTCAAGGGCACGTCCGTCTCAATGAGGAACTTTCTACACGCTGTCGCGATGCCGTTCATCGGTAGCATTGTTTTGCTGGTTTCGACCCTTGCGGCTAGAAGAATCGCAGCGGGGCAAAGCGAAATTGTAGTAGTAGGATTGACCGTCTTGGCGGGGATTGCATCCTATACTTGTGCTTTCTTGATAATGCCGGGAGGGTTAAAGAAGTTAGTATGGATTTGGGGGCTAACGGCCACATGTTTCAAGAGAAAACCCAAACATGACAGCTTGTTGAGCCTAAATAAGTGATTAAGTGATACATAAAGGATCAGGAAATCTCACCAATGTTTGGGAGAGATTGCGTACGACTAACAACCCTGAAACGTTGGGGAGTCATAATCCCCACGGATCGTTGGTGCAGGAGAGTATATGCGAAAAAATGAATTGGCCAAATTACTGGCAATGACAGAGAAGTTGCCGTTGCACGAGGGGCACTCGATTCTGGATGTGGGATGCGGATATGGCGAATTGGCTCTCCATCTGAGGAATAGAGGGTTTAATGTTACTGGTGTTGATATTAATCCCAGACTGGTGGACTACTGTAGAGGCCAGGGCATTCGTTGTATCTCTCCCGAAGAATTTCGGAAAAGCGATGCGATGTTTGATGCAATAGTGATGTCGCATGTAATCGAACACTTCATGCCATCGGAGTTGTTGCATTTTATGGATTCCTACTTAGATCGTCTAAAGGCGAAGGGCTTTCTTGTAATAGTGACTCCTATGATGTCGCCTAGTTTCTATCATGATTTCGACCACGTCAAACCTTATCATCCCCAAGCCATAAGAGCTGTGTTTAATGCTGAGAATCCCAGCGTACAGTACACGTCTCGCAATAGGCTCCAAATGCTTGATATATGGTGGCGCAAGACGCGATTTGTCTACAGTCCGCCCATGAGTATTGCCCCCGGTGAAGTTGCTTTTCTTAAGAAGTGGGAATGCAGAGTTGCCAGTTGGCTTTTTAGGCTGAGCGGGGGGCTAATTAGCAGAACTGACGGTTGGATAGGCGTATTCAGAAAAGTCGAGATAAGACAGTGATACACGTCAACTTATGTTACGGATATATCTACATGATGCGGCACTTTTGGCAGAATTGAATAGGTAGAGAGAGTCTTTTGGTACTGAAGACATGCGCCAGTATTTCGCGTCGTAGTTTCTCAATAGTGGCAACATACGGGACATGAGAAAACACATTTCATCGGATGTTCATTCTGAGGAAGTAGCTTTGAAACCAGGTGCTGACCGCATGCTATGCAACATCCTGTTATCATCGGTCGAAAAGTCGTTGCCCTTAGTCCATATGAACAAATCCTTGACGAGGTTGTATCGAGAATTGCACAGATGTTTCGCTTTTAGGGGCGTATGGCAGTGAAGGTTCTTTTTATTTCACACAGTTTTGGTCAGGGCGGGGCGCAGAGAAGTTTGTATGAAGTGGTTTCATACTGCAAGCAGAAGGGCGATGATTGCCTTGTTGTCGGGCCTCTGTCCGGGCCCAAAATCCAGGAGTATATCGATATTGGAGTCTCAGTGACACCGATACGGTTGGGTAGTCTGTTTTTAGGTAAAGGCTGGTTTTGGAGAACAAGGAAGGTTGTGCAATTGTTTCTTAGTGTTTATCAGATTATTAGACAAATCAGGCGATTTCGTCCTGAGATAGTATATACGAACACATCCTCTGTTCTTGCTGGCGCCATAGCAGCAAGGCTCATGAGGACGCCGCATGTTTGGCACATTCGGGAGAACTTCAGCACATTTCCTGCAAGATATATACTTGCCTTTAGTACAGTCGCCAAGATAATAGCCCGTCTTTCCAAACGGGTAATCTGTGTTTCCAAGTTGGCAATGGAATCACTATATCCTGATGGCAACTCTAAAGCGGTTGTCGTACACAACGGAACAGATAGCAGCCGATTCGTAGATTGCTGTTCAAGATGTGCCCAGCTTGATGCAGACGACAACAATAATGAGTTTACCAGGGTTGGTTTTCTTGGCTCACTGTGCCACCGAAGAGGTTTAGATATACTACTCAAGGCCTTTGCTGTCGTCAAGCACAAGCATCCTTTATTGCTCCTTAATATTTGGGGTGATGGTTTCCGTCATGAGAAACAAGCTATGAGTGAATTGGCTATATCTCTCGGTATATCAGAATCAGTCAAATTCAATGGTTATGCTGATGACGTACCAAAGATATTGCTGATGAATGATGTCATGGTTGCCCCCTCAAGGTCGGAATCCTTCAGTCGTATTGTGCTTGAAACCATGGCTGCGGGGTTGCCGGTTATAGCAACCCGGTGCGGTGGGCCTGAAGAATTTGTTGTTGAGGGTGTCACTGGTTTTTTGGTTCCTCGCGACGACCCAGAAGCTTTGGCCAAGGCTCTCGAATGGGT
>SDBT01018067.1_pt1 | contig 11102 bp, 6 predicted proteins | sample 2277101 | NCBI WGS metagenome assembly SDBT01 (sample SAMN10404973, study PRJNA504765) | marine sediment metagenome | isolation source: marine sediment core GS10_PC15, 103 cmbsf | place: Arctic Ocean: Southern Knipovich Ridge | collected 2010 | reverse complement strand
ACGAGATTTCGATCAGCCGTCCCTCTTGCGGCGGATCGAGCGTCGAGCACGTCTCGATTTCGAGGTACCCGCCGCGGTCGGTGACTCGATTGCGGTGCCGGTGCCCGGCGAGGTGGAGCGCGACGTTCGGGAACTCGTTCAGCAACGCGCGGAACTCGTCGCCGGCGACTTCGCTGCCCCGTGTAGGAAGAAGCGACGGGCTGGGATGGTGCGAGGCGACGATCACGATCTCTTCGCGCTCCGACGCCGCTTCCAGCTCGTTTCGCAAGAAAGCCAACTGCCCGCGCGAGAGCGTCCCCTCCTCATAGAACCAGCCGGGCGTGGCGTCGGCCAGGTCGGTCGTGTCCAGGCCGATCAGCCGCACACCGGCCGCCGGGCTCACGCTGTAGTAATACGAGGCCGGTGGCACCGGCGTCTCGCCGGCGGAGCCCGCAAAGCCATGACCGATCGGCTCTGTCACTGTCCCCACCAGCGCCTCGACCAACTCGTGCTTTCGGAAATAGGCCCGCGTCGGGTTCGGCTCGACGTATCGTGGAATCTCGCCCAACCACGGCGGACCGGGATCCGCCGGCGTCACACGCCCGTACGCAAGGGACGACAGCGGATCAAGTTCAACCGGCAAGAGCAGCCCCGGCCGGCTTTCCAGCGGCAACGGGGTCGTCCGGCTCCCGTCAGCCCATTCGACAATCGGCAGCACGCCGATCGCGTACTGGTCGTGGTTGCCCGGCAGGATGTACCACGGAATCGACCGCAACGGACCGTGCTGATCCGTTCGGTACAGGCCTTGAGCGCGGAAGCTCGCGTGCGGGTCGCGCAATGGCTCCGGCCGAGAATCCGCCGGCCGGTCGTAAGGCCCGGAGAGCGGATTAACCTCGTCCCCCTCCATCACGGCGATGAACCACGCCAACTCGTTCGACTGCGCGTTGTCACAGGCGTCGCCCGTGTGCAGCAGAAAATCGATCTCGCGCCCGCCGGCGTGGATGCGATTGGCCCCGCGAACGATCCCGTCCAGCAATTGCGTCGAGTACGCTTCGTACGGCCGCCAGGCACTACCCGTGAACACGTGGGCTTTCGTGAAGCGGGCGGGCGACTGTTCGTCGACGACGTGCGTGTCGGTGATGTGCGCGATGCGGGTGACCAGTGTCAGCCCGCCAAGCTCGCCGCCGGCGCTCTCGCCCGCCGGCAACAACAACGCTTGCTCGCCGGTGCAGCTCAGTTCCGCCGCGACGGCGACGATCAGCCCAACCGTCAGCACACTCGATCTGGTCATGTCGCTGCTCCAGAGTCTGCGTAGAGTATATCACGCTACGCATGCACGCGGCTTCGGAAAGGCGCCTGCAACCAGCGGGCCGCCACTGTGAGGGAGCAGCCCGAGGCCGGCACGGCGATCGCGTGAAAGAAGGAGGGCGGGCGCGACGCGCCCGCCCGCAGAATCCTGACCCCTGAACCCTGAACCCTATCTATTCACACACATCCCCATAGGTGCCCAGGAAGTCGGCCAGATCGGACAGCTCGATGTCGCCGTCGCAATCCATGTCGCCGTCGGCCCCGTTCGCACCCTCGCCCATCCCGTAATGCCCCAGCAGCACCACGAGGTCGCCAAAATCGACGTCCCGATCGCCGTCCAGATCCCCACGACACGGCGGCAATTCGCTTCCGCCGAACTCGTACGCCCCCATGTCCACGATCGGCGGCAACCCGCTGCCGCTGTCCGGCGTGTTCGGATCGTCAAAGAAGCGCCCCTCGCCATCCAGATCGAACGGCAGGTACTCATCGGTGTCGCCGTCGCCATCAAGATCAGTGAGATCCCCCGGCACCGCGCAGTTGCACCCGGCGTCAATGCATGGCGAGCCGGCCGAGAGCCGGTAGTCGCCGTCGTTGGGATCGACAAACAGCGGATCGGTGTCGATGTTGCCCGGGCCCCAAACCACCCCTCCCGGTTCTGGAACATACGCATTCCCCTCGCCGCCCTGGATGTCGCTGTGCGACACGGTGAGTACGGAGGCGTAGGCGGCACCGGTTACGTAGGCGATCTCCTCTCCCAGCGGAGCCCAGTTGCCCCAGAGAACGCAATTGCCAAGGCCTGGGGACTCCGTGTAGCTCCAGTACACACCTCCGCCAGCGTTAACAGCCTGGTTTCCGACGATCGTGCAGCCCGTGAACGTGACATGCCCATAATGACAATAAACACCTCCACCGCTAACGCCCGCGGTGTTGTTCGCGATCACGCCCCCAGTGATCTGCAGCTCGTCGGCGGACCAAGCGCAGATGCCCCCTCCGTGGTACCCGACTTCATTTTCCACCACTGTACAGTCTACAATCTTGGCTCCACGGCAATAGATGCCGCCTGCGTACCAAGTGGCCCTATTCCCAGCGATCGTGGAATTCACGATCACAGAATCCCACCCGCAAAATACGCCACCCCCACGTCCTCCTGCGATGTTTCCGAGCACCAGGCAGTCACTTGCGAGCAGTACATCGGCCGCAACCCCACCGCCATCTCCGGACGCTTCGTTATCCTCAACCGTGCAGCGCTCCAGCACAGTCGGCTGGAACCCACCCCGCACTCGCACGCCACCACCATCCTCGCCGGCGGCGTTACCGATGATGGTGCAGTCGACAAGCCTCGGACTGCTGTAGTAGCTATGGACGGCGCCGCCGTCTTCGATGGCGATACTGTTCGTAATTATGCAATCGGCGATCAACGGGTTGCTGCCGTAGCGGCAGCAGATGCCCCCACCGTCATCGGCATAGCCATTTGTGATGGTGAAACCTTCCACAACCGCGTCGGGAGGCTCGCCATTGAGGAACTGGAACCCCCGGCCGTCACCTTCGCAATCGATGGTGCAGTGTTGCGATCCGCTCACAGAGCGGACCGTGATTCTGCGCCCGCCAAAGTCCAGATTCTTGTTACCCGCCCCCGTGTACGTGCCATTCTCCACTAGAACCACATCGCCATCGATTGAGGCATCAATGGCAGCTTGAATGATCGAGTACCCGGACGGTACGGGCAGCGTCGTGTTAACGTGGAAGGTCACGTGTACAGAGCGGGGCGTGTTCACTGCCAGTGCGTCAGAAACCGTTATTTCGCAAGCGTAATTGCCATGCGCAAGACCAGCCACGTCAACCGTCACGGCGACCAGATCGACTTCGCCGACAGATTCTCCGGCGGTCGGCTCGACCTGGAGCCAGGTGCAGTCTTCGGAAACCTCCCAATTCAGCAATCCACCGCCGCTGTTCCGGATCATCAGGACCTGGCCGTTCGGATTCGGCCCACCTTCCGGGGCGAAGAATTCGAGAGCCCCCGGCGAGAGCGCGATAGTGGGCGTATCGGGATTGAACTCGTAGGCTCCCATGTCGGCGACGGCCGTTCCATCCCCATCGCCATCGAGCGGCCGCGCATTACCGTCCAAGTCGTCAGGTGGAAGACCGTGGGGCGGATCATTCGTAGCGATGTCGATACACGGTGATCCGGGGGTCAGATGGTAATCGTCCTCGAATGCGAAGCCCGGGTCGACGTCGATATTCCCGTCGCCCCAAACCAGCGTACCACTCCCCCCCTCGTAGTGTACACCCGCGGGGCCGTGCCGCACGTCGCTGTACGAAACCGTAAGCGTTCCGCCAACAAGGGCGATCTCCGCGCCCTCATCGGAATAATTGCCCCACAACACGGAGTTGGCTACGGTCGGGAGGCCCCAGAGGCAAGCGATGCCACCGCCCAGGCCCGCTTCGTTCATGACAATCGTGCAGTTCGTGATCTTGGGTACACGGGAGTCGCTGCAGATTCCTCCTCCAAAAGAGAAGGCGCTATTGCCGGCAATGACGCAGTTGTCGATGTGCGCACCACTGTAGAGAAGACCCAACCCGCCACCGTTAGTCCATGGCCCGGTCGTGTTTTGTGAAATCGTGCAGTTGACGATCGTCGGCCTGCACTGAATGCAGAGAATGCCGCCGCCGCCAATACGACCTTCCATTCCATAGCCGCTCGCGGCGTTGTTCGAGATCGTGCAACCCGTGACCACGAGCCCGTCTGAGAAGGCGCACATACCACCTCCGCGCAATGCGCGATTTTCCACGATGAGGCAGTCGCTGATCAACGGGGCGCCACCCGTCACGTATGCTCCGCCTCCCAGGCCAGTGCCGTAGCCGTCACCGGTGGCCCAATTCCCCCTGATCGTGCAGTTGGTGAGCGTCGGGTTGCCACCGGAGCAGAGGATGCCGCCCCCGCGGGCAGCCGAATTGGCCCTGATCGTGCAGTCGGTGAGCGTCGGGTTACCGCCGGAGCAGTAAACGCCACCGCCGTCGTAGGCAGACGAGTTTCCACCGATCATGCAGTTAGTGAGCGTCGGGCTGCTTCCAGAGCAATGCACCCCGCCGCCCTCGCCCTCGGTGTACCCATTGGTGATCGTCAGTCCCTCGACAATCGACTCCGGACCTTCGCCGCTGTGGAAATAGAACCCCCGCCCCTCGCCCTCGCAATCGATGATGCAGTTTCCCGGCCCGTTCTCCGAACGCAGCGTGATCGCCTTGCCATGAAAATCGAGATCCTGGTTGCCCTCCCCCGTATACGTGCCGTCCGCTACGAGCACCTCATCTCCCGGCACGGCGGCGTCGATTGCCCCCTGGATCGTTTCGTACTGCCCAGGCATGTGCAACGTGGTGTTCACGTGCAGCGTCACGCACACGGTTCGAGCCAGGTTCACGGCTTCAGGGGCAACGCAGGTTACTTCGCAAGTGTGGTCTCCGTGAGACAGCCCGCCGGCGTCGATGCTGATCGAGACGTTGTCAATCTCGCCGTTCGACTCACCTGCATCGGGATCAACCGCGAGCCACGAACAATCCTCGAGAACCTCCCAACTCATCGCGCCGCCACCACAGTTCCTGATGGACAAGATTTGGGCCTCGGGATCGGCACCCCCCTCCGGCACGAAGAAGTCCATGAACGTGGCCGAAACTGCGATACTGGGTGCGCTGGGGTTGAACTCGAACGCCCCCATGTCGGCGGTGGCAACACCGTCGTCATCCCCGTCGAGCGGCCGCGCGTTGCCATCCCGATCGTGCGACGGAAGGCCTCCAACGGGGTCATTGGTCCCCGTGTCGATGCAGGGCGAGCCGACCATCAGATGGAAGTCATCCGCAAAAGCGAAGAGCGGATCGGCGTCGATGTTGCCCTCGCCGGACCAGCCGCCCTGGACGTTGCAGTAGGTTACCACTGGGCTGCCGGAGATCTCCTGCGGCGTATCGCCCCACAGGATGCAGTTCGTGAGCGTCGGGTCGCTGTCGAGACAATAGGCACCGCCGCCGCCGCTGGCAGCCAAATTCCCACTGATCGTGCAGCTGGTAAGCATCGGGCTGCTGCTTTCGCGGCAGTAGACGCCGCCGCCCCTATTGGCCGAATTCCCGCTGATCGTGCAGTTGGTGAGCGTCGGGTTGCTGTCGCCGCGGCAGTGAACGCCGCCGCCGCCGTAGGGGGCCGAATTCCCACTGATCGTGCAGTTGGCGATCGTCGGGCTGCTGTTGTTGTTGCAGTATACGCCGCCGCCGTACCAGGCCGAGCCGTTCACTATCGTCAGCCCCTCGACGACCGCCGCAGCCGTTTCGCCGCTGTGAAAACGGAACCCCCGGCCGTCATTTTCGCAGTCGATGACGCAGGTATCCGGCCCGTTTTCCGAACGGACGGTGATTGCCGTGCCGGCGTAGTCCAGGTTCTTGTTGCCAACGCCCGTGTACGTGCCGTCGGCGACGAGGACGGTGTCGCCGTTCGTGGCGGCGTCGATGCCCTCCTGGATGGCGTCGAAGGGGTGCTCGGCGGAGCCATCCTCGAGCGGATCGCTGATGGTCGGGTCGCCGGGGCCGGGGTCGGCCGGGGCGTTGTCGTCGACGTGCCAGGTGGTTTGTCCCGAGGCCGCCGGGACGGCCGCGAGCAACATAAGCGCTGCTGCTGCAAGAGGATACGAGCAAATGCTGCGTTTAAGGCCGATAATTTCAACGATTCTCGTGTACGCGAGGATTCGATGCATGATGACTTCCCCTTTCGTTCGGGACCGCTGAGGTCCGTTGTCCCGTTTCGCGCCGCCGCCGACGGTGTGCTGGGAGAATGAGAATGAGCACGATAGATCAGAGCGACGATGCGCAAACGGCGTTGTGCCAGGGATTTCGCCCCTCTCCCGGGCTGGGAACGCAGCTACATGGGCACCTCCTTCGCGGCGGACGGCCGGTTGTGTTGAACGGTGTGCGCGGGCAAAGCCGATAGCCGCGCTACAATCAATACTAGGACGGCCCCAACTGTCGCACAACGCCGGACTGGGCTCGCGGATCAGGCCTGCCGAGAGACGGTGCCGAAGCAGAGGACGACCGGGAAGACTGGTCGCGGCCCGCAGCCGTGGCGCCCGGGAGCACGTAGGATAAGCCTGAGGTCGGGAGCCTGATGTGGAACGACTTGGAGCGTTCAACAGGATCGAATGGGGAACCGGCCTCCGGCCGGTCAAACGGCAGGTCCGAGGCCGATCGCAGATGGTATTGATAGGCACTCCTGGCAGCGCGATCGTCGTCGCGCTGCTGGCGACACTGGGAACGCTGGTTACGGGGTGCGGTCGGGAGGGTCCTGGTGATAACCCGGGCCGACGGGGAGCCGTCTCTGCCGGGCGGGAGATGTCTGTCGATCGTATCGACGAACAAGCGGCGCGTGTGCCCGATGAAGGGGCAGCGGCGCCCAACACGAAGGCAGCGAACATGGGCTTGTCCAAGGCAACGTTTGGCGCGGGTTGCTTCTGGGGTGTCGAGGCCCGGTTTCGGCGGGTGGAGGGCGTCAGGCGAACCGACGTCGGTTACTTGGGCGGGACGCTCGAGAACCCGACCTACCACGACGTTTGCAGCGGGCAGACCGGGCACGCGGAGGTGGTCCAGGTCGAGTACGACGCCGCGCTGGTCTCGTACGAGGAGTTGCTGGACGTCTTCTGGAACTGCCACGACCCAACCACCTTGAATCGCCAGGGCCCCGACGTGGGCGCGCAGTATCGCTCGGCGGCTTTCTTCCATACGCCGGAACAGGAAGCCATCGCGCGAGGTTCGAAAGCGCGGCTCGAGCAGTCCGGGGGGTTCGCACGACCGATCGTCACGGAGATCACGCCGGCGTCGACGTTCTACCGCGCCGAGGAATACCACCAACAGTATCTGGCGAAGCACGGCCGCTCGTCGTGTGCGTCGACCGTTGAGGATTGACCGGTCCGACGACAGCACCTCCGCTCAACACTACAATCGCGATCGCTGCTGAATTCGATGCCTGCGTCCGCGGATCGATGTGGAGGTGCACCTGTGTCTGATCTCGTTCGTCTGAGCATCTCGCTGGAGAAACCGCTGCTGAAGCGGCTGGAACGGCTGGTCAAGAAGAGTGGCTATGCCAACCGGTCGGAGTTTGTCCGCGATTTGATCCGTCGACGGCTGGTCGAGCAGCAGTGGTCCAACCAGCGCGCCCAGGTCGTGGGCACCATCACGATGATCTACGACCACCACGCCCGACAGTTGACCGACAAGCTGGTCGATATCCAGCACGATTACCACGACAGCATCCTAGCCAGCACGCACGTGCACCTCTCGCACGATCTGTGCGCGGAGATGATCATGGTCCGCGGCAGCGCGGCCCAAATCCGCCAGATCACCGACCGGCTGCGCCAACAGCGCGGCGTGTTGCACGCCGAGCTGGCGATGAGCTCGACCGGCGAGCGGCTGGACTGACGGCTGGACCGCCGCCGATCAGCCACCGCATACTCCACGCAGAAAGTGGTTGACGTCAGCCCTGCGACCTGACAGAATGACGTGGGTATTACGAATCGCACAAACGTAATACGTGGCGACGCTCACCATCGCCGCGGCGGGTGGGTGTGTGCGTCGCGTTGAGCAAAGGGCCGATCAACATGCACGTTGCCGAGGGAATCCTGAGCGCGCCGGTGCTCGTGGGCGGGGCGGTGTTGACGATCGCCGGCGTGGCGCGCGGCCTGCGGTCGGTGGACCTCGAGACGGTGCCACGCGTCGGCATGATGTCCGCCGCGCTGTTTGTGGCCTCGCTGGTCCACGTGCCGATCGGCGTCGTCTCGGCCCACCTGATTCTCAACGGCCTGGCCGGACTGCTGCTGGGGTGGGCCGTCATACCGGCCGCGTTCGTCGCGCTGCTCCTGCAGGCAATCCTGTTCCAGTTCGGCGGATTTACCACGCTCGGCGTAAACACGGCCGCGCTGGCCCTGCCAGGGCTGGTCGCATTCCTGCTCTTCGGTCGAGCCCTGCACAGCCGCGGCGCGTGGGGCTACGCGGCCCCGTTTCTGGCCGGCGCCCTGGCGGTGGCCCTGTCGGGCGTACTCGTGGCGGCGGCGCTGCTACTCAGCGACGAGACGGCTTTCGCGAAGGCCGCGGTTGCCGCCCTGCTGGCACACCTGCCCACCATGATTATCGAGGGTGTGATCTGCGCGTTCTGTGTCGCGTTCCTGCGCACCGTCAAGCCGCAGATGCTGCCGTACTCGAACTGCCGAAGAGAATCGAGCGATGGTATCTGACCAAACTCGAGCCGGAGCACTCGAGCGAATCCGCGGCGACGACTCCGCCCGACGCAGCGAGATCTTTCCGCGATGGCACTGACCGAGCCCTTCGCCGCCGGAAACTCGCTGCTCCACCGGCTCGATCCGCGTGCCAAGCTGGTGGCGGCGATCGTGTGGTCGGCGGCACTCGCCGTATTGAACGACCCGGGGGTGCTGCTGCTCGGACTCACTGTCTCGACGGTGCTGCTCGCGCTGGCCCGGCTCAACCCGCGCCACCTGCTGAAACGGCTGCTGCTGGTCAACGTCTTCATCGCCTTTCTGTGGCTGTTCCTGCCGTGGTCGGTCAGCGGTCAGGCGGTCGCGAACTGGGGGCCGATCGTGGTCACACGCGAGGGACTGCTGCTCGCTCTGCGGCTCACCTTGCGCTGCAACGCGATGGTCGGCGTGTGGATCGCACTGTTGGGCACGTCGCGGCTGGTTGCCGTGGCGCAGGCTCTGCGCGCCCTGCGCGTGCCGGAGAAACTCGTGCTGATCCTGTTCTTCTGCGTGCGCTACATCCAGGTGATCCACGAGGAATACGGACGTACGGCGGCCGCCATCAGATTGCGGGCGTTCACGCCGACAACGACGGCTCATACGTACCGGACGTATGCGAACCTGGTCGGTCTGCTGCTGGTGCGCAGCCACGACCGTGCCCAGCGCGTCCACGACGCAATGGTCTGCCGCGGGTTCGACGGTCAACTGCACACGCTGGACAGCCGCCGCCTGCGGGCGCGCGACGTGCTGGTGACGGCGGTGCTGAGCGGGCTGACCCTGGCACTGGTGGTGATGGAATGTCTGACGACGGGTTGATACGACTGGAAGACGTCCACTTCGGCTATCCGGGACGCCGGGAGCTGTTCGCCGGCATCGATCTACACATCGACGCCGGCGACGTGCTCGGCATCGTCGGCGCCAACGGCAGCGGTAAGACCACGCTCTTCCGTATTATGGTCGGTCTGCTGCGCCCACACCGGGGAACCATCAGCGCCTTTGGCCGCACGGTTCGGTCGACCCGTGACTTTGACGAGCTCCGCCGCAAGGTCGGCTTCCTGTTTCAAGACAGCGACGACCAGTTGTTCTGTCCGACGGTCGCGGAGGACGTGGCCTTCGGCCCGCTCAACCTCGGCAAGCCGCGGGCCGCAGCGCGGATCATCGTCGAGGAGACGCTCGCCAGTCTCGGCTTGTCGGACTTCGCGGAGCGAATGAGCTACGAGCTTTCGGGCGGCGAGAAGCGGCTGGTGGCGCTGGCCACCGCCCTGGCGATGCAACCCGAGGTGCTGCTGCTCGACGAGCCCGCCAGCGGACTCGACCCACGCTGTCGGCGCGAGTTGACCGAACAGTTGGCCCGCATCGGCGGCACGCAGGTGATCGCCTCGCACGATATGGAGTTTGTTCGGTCGAGTTGCCGCCGGGTCGTCGTCATCGACGCCGGCGAGGTCATCGCCGACGGTCCGACCGACGAGATTCTCGGCGACCCGACCCTGATGCTGCGTCACGGGCTGGAAGTTCCCCACTCGCTCGCCGCCGAGGGCGCGCTCGCCTTCGACCACCACCACGGGGCCGGTCCCAGCCATGGTCACGGCCACGACCCCAGCCACCAGCGCCGCGAACACGCTCGACCCGACGATTAACCCGCGGCGACTGCCACCGCTCACCACGCCGCCGGTTGACCCTCACCGCCGCGCTCGGATAGCCTACCAGCGTGAACGCGATTGAATCATCCGAGAGTGTGCCGCGCCGATCGCCATGGGCGCGGCGGCTGTGCCTGGCCGCCGCTGTCGCGCTGCTGTGGGCCGGGCTGCACTTCGCCGTGGACGCAACCGTTCTCGCGCGGGGACTCGACCGGCCGGTGTGCGTACTCGTGGGCGATGGGGGAATCGTGGCGGCGGTGGCGGTCCTGATACTAGTCGCGGTCGGCGCGCTGATCGGCAGGTTGCTGTGCGGTGGGCGCGAGGGCGCGCAGGGGTTGCTCGTGGTCGGCCTGGGACTAGCGCTGTGGGCGTTTCATGGCGGCACGATGGACGACTGGCTGAAGATGCGGAACACGGTCGCCGGGGCACCCAGCGGAGCCACGTACATACCCCTGCTGGCGGAGTACGGCTACTGGGCGGTCGCTGTCGCGGTCGCGTACATGCTGACCGGCCGACGCCGCTCGGTCGCCGGGGCCGGCCTGTTGCCGGAGCAGCGCGGCAAGTCCGCCCCTGCGGCACCCATCCAGCTTCGCGACGGCATCACCGCTCTGGTCGTGACGGCGGCGGTCGCCGCCATCCTGATGCTGTTCCTGACCGGACCGCGCGTCGGACACACCTATCGCGGCCAGGTCTACTTCGCGGTCGCGGTGGCGTTCATTGTCGGCGTGGTCGTGGCCCGGCGGGTCGCCGGGACGCGCGGCTTCATTTGGTATCTGCCGGCGCCGCTGGTCGTCGGAGTTATCGGCGTGTGCGTGGCGGCGGCTCGGCCCGGACTGGGCGCGGGTTATGCGAACATCAACGTGATCCCCGCCTGGGGATTGGTACGCCCGCTCCCGATCGA
>SDBT01018066.1_pt1 | contig 11102 bp, 10 predicted proteins | sample 2277101 | NCBI WGS metagenome assembly SDBT01 (sample SAMN10404973, study PRJNA504765) | marine sediment metagenome | isolation source: marine sediment core GS10_PC15, 103 cmbsf | place: Arctic Ocean: Southern Knipovich Ridge | collected 2010 | reverse complement strand
GAAATAGACAAGGCCCTCTCAACGTATCTTTCACCTCATCGCGTAGCCCCCACGCGAGCGAAGGGATTGTGCTTGACATATCATAACTCATGGAATATAATATATAGTGTTAAGTCTTTAGCATCGGAGTATCAAGACCCTTGCTGTCTTGTTTGGCGACTTAGGCGCTCTGAATTCCATATTTTTCAAGGAAACATTGCGTTCCGACAGTCGCCTCACTTATTTTATTTTGGATAAAAAAGCGGTTTTTCTTGAATCAGGAAGTAAATATTCTTTCATGGGAACAGAGCAAGAAAAGCAACTTGAAATTATGCTATAGATTATTGTATTTGGGTCTCTAGCTAATATGCTCTTATGGTTTAGCCGCCTCGCTTAGCACGTCATCTTAAAGAAAGCGCTGTAGCATTGCAAGTAGTTGGTTGTCAACAAGTTATCGAATGAAAGAGGCCGGACTTCCTCGACCGGAAATCCGGTGGCTGAACGGCTTGAGTCGACAGTGTCGGGCCGAAAAGAGAAGAGAGTGCATGCAGTCTCATAAGTCCTTACAAGCCAAGGTCGTGATCGCCGCCGGCGGATTGCAGAGCCGCGCGATCCACCCTGTAAATATTTCCAAAACCTTTTTCCCCCTGTTGAACAAGCCCGCCATAGAGAAGACTCTCGAGACTTTGGGCGGCCTCGGCATATCCGACGCATACCTTGCGGTCGGCCCCAACGAGCTCATCCTGGCCGACATGCCGCGCCGCTCCAACGGGCTGGCCATCCATACCATTGTCGAGGACAACCCTCGCGGCACGGCGGGATGCCTCAAGCAGATTGAGAACCAGCTCAACGGCGACACGCTTATCGTCATCGCGGGCAACCTGCTGTTCTTCGCCGAAGAGGATCTGGCCGAGATGATGTCGTTTCACCGCGAATCCCGGGCCGATCTGACCATCGGGCTCATCTCGGCGACAAACAAGAACGGGATGGACACCGAAAAAGTGCGCATCGGGACCGACGGCTTGATCGAGAGGATAGAACGAATCTACCCGCCCGTTCGGCGAAACGGCGGGCCCAAGACATCCGGGCTGTACATCATGGAATCCCACGTGCTCGGCCACATACGGGACAGCGGCTACTTCGACATAAAAGAGCAACTCGTGCCGGCGCTGCGTGACACGGGCAAGACCGTGCGGGGATGGACCCACGAAAGATATAGCTCCGGCGCCCGGACCATGGACGACTATTTAAGCGCAAACTTCGAGCTTCTCGAAAACCCCGACCTTGTCAGAGAATACCTGGGGGAATACCGCGAGATAAAAAAACACGTGTGGGTCGGCCGCGACGTCGATATCAGCCCCTCCGCCACCCTCGCGCGCCCGCTCATTATCGGCCACGGCGCGCGAATCGAAGCCGGGGCCTCGGTTGTCGGCCCGTCGATAATCGGCGACAGGAGCGTTCTGGAGCACAACTGCTTTGTCCGCGAGAGCGTACTGTGGCCCGGCAGCGAAGTGCCGTCGGACTTCGAGATCGACAGGTCACTGCTCAGCGGAAGGGCGTTCAGCTCCGAGAACAGCCACTGCCGAGAGATGGTCCTGCTCAACGGAACGCCCTCGCTCCGCGCAAAGGGCGCCCCCAAGACGATGCCTATCCACCGGGAAGTCGCATTCCGGTCCGCGCGCACGCCGGGATCCGAGAAGACTTATCGCGGCATAAAATATATCCTCGACGTCGTCCTCGCGGCGATCGGCCTTGTCGTTTCGGCGCCGCTCTTCGCCCTCATAGGAATATTGATAAAGCTCGATTCAAAGGGGCCCGTATTCTTCCTGCAGGAACGATGCGGGGAAAACGGGAAACCCTTCCGGATGATAAAATTCCGTTCCATGGTCGGCAACGCGGAAGAGCTCAAGCTGAGTTTCAGCCACCTTAATCGGGCCGATGGGCCGATGTTCAAGATAATCAACGACCCCCGCGAGACAAGGTTTGGGCGTCTTCTGAGAGCGTGCAAGCTGGATGAGCTGCCGCAGATTGTAAATGTCCTGCAGGGCAATATGAGCATCGTCGGTCCGAGACCGCTATCGATGGACGAGATGAGGTTCAACCCACATTGGAGGGATGCGCGCCTTTCCGTAAAACCCGGGATAACTGGGCTCTGGCAAGTAAACGAAAAGGACGCCCACGCATTCCACGAGTGGATACGGTATGACCTGCGATATGTGGACGAGCGCTCTCTGTGGCTCGATTTTAAAATAATGCTCGGAACTTTCCTGAAGGTCTGCGCGATGGGAAAGGCCCTGGTCAGGCTGAGCGTATTCGGCCCGGCCTCGCCCGAGTCGGAGGACTAATTCGAGCGGCCCGTCCCCGTCTCGGCTCAAACCCGCCTTAATCGCCATATCCGCCGAAGGGTACTCTGTGCCTTCGTCACGCATGGATTCGCGCAATCGACGCGCCGTCGAGCGAAGAAGTTGCAAAAGGGCGCGCCCCATGCTATAATACGACGAAAACGAGCGGCGTGGGCCGCTGTATCTATATATGGAGGTGAGACGGTTGAAAAAGGATATACATCCCGCATACTATGACGTGACGGTTACTTGCGCCTGCGGGAACAAGATAGAGACCCGTTCCACGAAAAAGGACATACATCTCGATATCTGCTCGAATTGTCACCCTTTCTTCACGGGCAAACAGAAACTCATCGACACCGAGGGGCGCGTCGAGAGGTTCCGCCGCAAGTACAGCACCAAGAATTAGCCAATCATACGGCCGAGATGTTCGAGGAAACCACCCCGACCGCTCGGCCGTATTTCTTTCTGTAGAAAGCGAGCCGGGCGCCCGCAACGGCGGGAATCCCAAAAGTTCGCTCGAAGTTAGTCGCGCCGGCGACCGGCGTCCCCGACAGCGCCCGCGGTCCGGAGACAACCTGATCATGCTCCTCGAAAAAATCGAGAAAATAGAAAAGAAATACGACGAGCTCAACCGCCTCATGAGCGATCCGAAGATCCTTTCGGACCGCGAAAAATATCAGGCCTACGCCGCGGAGCATGCCGAGCTATCGACCTTGCTTGAAAAGGCCCGGAGCTACAAGAAGGCCCGGGAAGACCTGAGCGGCGCCGAAGATATCCTGCGCGAAGAGACGGACGAAGAATTTCGCGAGCTGGCCCGAGAAGAAAAAAAAGAGGCCGAGAGCCGGCTCGAAACGCTCGAACTCGAGATCAAGCTCCTGCTCGTGCCCCGTGACAAGCGGGACAACAAAGACGTAATAATGGAAATCCGCGCGGCCACGGGCGGAGACGAGGCCGCCCTGTTCGCCGCGGACCTTTATCGCATGTACACACGCCACGCCGACACCGAGGGCCGGCGCTGCGAACTTCTCAACAGCAACCCCACCGGCATCGGCGGACTCAAGGAAGTCATATTCTCGGTCTCCGGAAAAGACGCCTTCGGGGCGCTCAAATACGAAAGCGGCGTCCACCGCGTTCAGAGGGTCCCGGTAACAGAGACAAGCGGGCGAATTCACACATCGACCGTAACCGTGGCCGTGCTGCCCGAGGCCGAAGAGGTCGAGGTATCCATCGCCCCCAAAGACCTGAAGATCGACGTGTTCAGATCATCCGGACCCGGCGGTCAGAGCGTCAACACGACCGATTCAGCCGTGCGGATAACGCACCTGCCGACCGAAATCGTTGTCTCGTGCCAGGACGAAAAATCCCAGCACAAGAACAAGGCGCGCGCGCTCCGCGTGCTCCGCTCCCGACTGCTGGCGAAAATGGAAGAAGAACAGGCGCGCGAAATCTCCGCCGCCCGCCGAGACCAGATCGGGACTGGAGGGAGGAGCGAGCGAATCCGCACCTACAACTTCCCGCAAAACCGCGTGACCGATCACCGGATCGGCCTGACGCTGCACAAGCTCGAAGCCGTGCTCGACGGCGAACTCGACGAAATCATAAGCACGCTTCGCCTGGCCGACCAGGAAAAGAAGATGAGCGCCGCATGACCGCAAAGCCCCACCCCTCGCAGATCAAGCCGCATTCAGGGCAAAGAAACATCGACGCCCTGATCGAAGCCGAGACATTGCTCCGCGACTCCGCAGGCGTCGACACGCCGCGCCTCGAGGCCGAAGTCCTCCTGGCCGACCTGCTCGCAATCGAACGGACGGAACTGATAGCCTCATATTCGCGGCCGTTTGAAGCTTCGCGCGAGTACTTCTCGCGCGTCAGGCGCAGGATCCAGGGCGAGCCGATAGCCTACATAACCGGCGCCAAAGAGTTCATGGGGTTCACATTCAGCGTCGACAAAAGAGCGCTCATCCCCCGCCCCGAGACCGAGACGCTCGTCGCCCTGATCGTCGAAGCGTTCCCATCCGACACGGCGGCGACAATCGTCGATATCGGGACCGGCTGCGGCAGCATCGCCGTTTCCCTGGCGCTGCTGCTGCCCCACTCGTCGCTTCACGCCGTGGACATCTCCAAAGACGCGCTCGCGCTCGCCCGCGAAAACGCGGAGCGGCTCGGGGTGAACCGGAGAATAACCTTCCACCTCGGCGACGCCTGTTCGGCGCTGCCGCGCTCGCTCAGGGGACGAGTGGACGCTATCGTTTCAAATCCGCCCTACATAACGGACGCGGAATACGCGACCCTCGACCCCGGCATAACGGATTTCGAGCCCTCCGCCGCCTTGAAAGGAGGCGCCGACGGCCTCGAAGTATTCAGGAGCGTCGCCGCCGGCGCCACGCGTCACCTGGCCCCCGGCGGATTAATTGCGATCGAAACAGGCTCGAACCAGGCCGAGACCGCCGCCGACATCCTTGCGCATACCGAAAGTTTCGGAGAAATCATGACGGTCACGGACCTATCCGGCCGAAAGAGAGTCGTTACAGGCAGAAAAACGCCATGAGCGAAAAAGACACTCCCCCCAAGAAAAACGAAACACGTGAGGCGACCAGGACGCCCATGATACGGGAAATGCCCTCCAGCGAGCGTCCGCGCGAACGGCTTGCCAAGCGGGGCGCCTCCTCGCTCAAGACCGCCGAACTGCTCGCCATCCTTTTCCGAACGGGCACGCGCAGGCTGAACGCGGTCGAGCTCGCCGAAACGATCCTGAGCAAGTTCGGCTCGCTCAGGACGATGGCGAGGGCGGATCTCAAAGAGCTGCAAAAGCACGACGGGATAGGCTTTGCCAAGGCCGTTGAAATCCAGGCCGCCTTCGAGCTGGGTCAGCGCCTGGCGGCGGAAGACGGCCTTGAGACTCCCGTGATAAAATCGGCCAAGGACGTCGCGCGCCTCATGGGACCGGAAATGCAGGCGCTGGACAGGGAGCATTTCAAGATTCTCATCTTGAACACCAAGAACCAGGTTATCCAGATCCACACGGTTTCGGTCGGCTCCCTGAACGCGAGCGTCGTGCACCCGCGCGAATGCTTTCGGCCCGCCATAGCCGCGCAGGCAAACTCGATAGTGCTCGTGCATAACCATCCCAGCGGCGACGTCGAACCCAGCCAGGAGGATGAAAACCTCACGCGGCGGCTTGTGGCCGCAGGCGATATCGTTGGTATAAAAGTGCTCGACCATGTTATAATAGGCGCCAACAAGCATCTGAGCCTCATGGAAAAAGGAGAATAGTAAGATTCGAATCCCCATCGCCAACGAAGGATATAAAATAGCGGCCATACCCGGAGCGATCACGGTCGTGGGCGCGTTCGTCCACCCGGCGCTCTTGGCCGTCGGAGCCGTCGCGACGCTGTTCACCCTGTATTTCTTTCGCGACCCGGAGCGCAAGATCACGGCCACGGCCGGCCAGATAGTCGCGCCGGCCGACGGCAAGATCATTGCGATAGACGAGGTAGAGGAAAAGGACTTCCTCGGCGAACGCTGCAAGAGGGTCAGCATCTTCCTGTCCGTGCTGGACGTCCACATAAACAGGGCGCCCGTCGGCGGCACGGTCAAAATGGTGAACTACACTCCCGGCAAATTCGCGATAGCCAGCACCGTCGAAGCGTCGCGAAACAACGAAAGCAACGCGATCGGAATAGACGGAGGGGACATAAGGGTCGTCGTCAAACAGATCGCCGGGGCCATCGCGCGCCGGATCGTCTGCTACTGCGAGCCGGCCCAGACCTTGCAAACGGGAGAACGCATCGGCCTGATAAGATTCGGGTCGCGGACAGAGCTTTACGTTCCACTCGATTGCGAGATATTCGTGTCGGTCGGCCAAAGGGTAAAAGGAGGCGTCAGCCTCGTGGGAGCCTACGATGGCGCGTTCGAGAAAAAGGCGTAGATACGTAAACATACTCCCCAGCCTGCTCACCATCGGCAACATGTACTGCGGGCTGCTGGCGATCCTCTACACGATAAACGACGATTTCAGGCTCGCGGGTTGGATGATACTGCTGGGGCTGCTGTTCGACGGAAGCGACGGCCACGTAGCCAGACTCACGAAGAGCACAAGCGCCTTCGGCAAGGAACTGGATTCGCTCGCCGACGTCGTGAGCTTCGGGGTCGCGCCCGCCATACTCATATATCGAAGCGTACTACAGGACTTCCATCACATCGGCATCTTCATCGTGACCCTCTACGCCATCACGGGCGCCCTCAGGCTCGCGCGCTACAACGTGCAAGCCGGCGGAACCGTCAAATCGTTCACCGGACTGCCTATACCGGGGGCTGGATGCCTCGTCGCCTCGTTCATTCTCATGAAGGACAAGTACGACCATCCGTTCTTCAACGAGTCCCCGGCGATCTTCGTGACGGCGGTGTTTGTGGCGCTGCTCGCATTCCTGATGGTGAGCAAGGTAACCTACCCCAAGCAGGCGCTCTTTCGCGTGCGCCGCAATCGCGCTTTTCAATACACTTTCATATTGATCATCCTCATAAGCCTGATCATGCTGCAGCCCACCCTCTTCGTATTTGTGTTCTTCCTGGGATACGCTACGATCGGACCGCTGAATTATCTGAGCAAAAACAGGCTGTTTCACGAACCGGCGCCAAAAGAGCCGGAGGAAGCCGAAGCGGTCATATAGCCGCGTCGAACTATTCCGGCGCGGGACCGCGTTCCCCGGACGGAACACGGCGGTGGTAATATCAAAGGCGCAACGGGTAAACCATTCCCTTCACGAGAGGTTGGCCGCTGATGACAAAGAACGTTCGGTCGCTGATTCCGTTCATCCTGACCGCAATCGTATGCGGGACAACGGTTCTTGGATGCGCGTCGACCCAGGGCGGCTCTTCGGATTTCGAAATAGCGTCCGTCGATCTCGGGCGCAAACCCATCATCCTCGTCTGCCCGATCGATACGGTCGTCAGCGACGCGGAAATCTCGCATCTCAGTTATGCCCTTGCGCCTCTCATCCGCCGCGATCTGTTCTGCGCGCAGGACCTCAGCATTGTGCCTACCGCCGATACGGATATCCCGATGAAGGCGTACTTCCTCAACAACACCGGCCTGGCGAAACAGGCGAAACGTCACGGCGCCGACATAATTACGGTCGGAATCCTTCGGGGAGATTCCTCGAAGCTCTCGATCGATTTCAAGGCATACGACGTCCTGAAAGGGACCGTCCTCTTCAAGACAAAAATAGAGGAGAAGACCTCGCGCGCGCTCAGGCTGCAAAAGGAGCTCGTATACCAATTTATCGCCTCGCTTGGAATAGCGCTGAGCGAGGATGAACGGGAAAGGCTCTCCTCGCACGCCCCGAGCAAAACCGACGCCGCCATGCAATACGGGAAGGGCCTGAAGGAGTTGCGGCGTGGCAACTACACGGAGGCTTTGATAACTCTCGGAGAAGCCTACACCATGGACGCCTCGCTCGCGGTCACGCGCGCGGCCAGCTCCAAAGTCTTCGAGCAATACAACGCGCCCGACAAGGCCACGAAGGAACTCGAGAGCGCCGTGGCGATCGACAAATACTACGCCGAGGCATGGTATCAACTGAACATTAGGATGGCCGTCTACGAAAAACGCGACGACCTCGCGATGGAGTACTGCTACGAGGCCCTGGCCGTCGCGCCGCGCTTCGGGAAGGCCCGCCTCAGCCTCGGGGCGCGCCTCTACGCCATGGGCGAACTCGAAGAGGCAATCGAGCAGACCGAGATGGCCGCCGAGCTGCTGCCGGCCGACGCGATACCCAGATACAACCTGGGCATATACTATCGCGACTCCGGCAAGCTCGAGACAGCCCGCGAATGGCTCGAGCGGGCGCTCAAAATTAACCCGGGCTTCGAACTCGCGCGCGTCGAATTGCTGAACCTGCCAAAGAAGTAGCCCTCGCGACACACGATCGCATCAACCCGGCGCGTCGCCGGCGCCCAGCAGCCGCCTGCCCAGCATCAGCTTTCTCGCCTTCGCCACATTGCGGCCTATGCCCGAGACGCCCATATCCCGCAACGGACGCGCCAGCCCCGCCTCGGCCAATTCTTCGCTATCGGCAAAGAGTTCTCCCATCGTCTCGACGGCGGAACCGGCCAGCCTCTGGAATTGAGCGTGACACAGGGCGTACTCCACGTCCGCCGTCTTCCCCTCATCGTAAAGCCATGCGGTCTTGTAGGCGACGGTCCGCGACGTTTCCACGATGGCGGCGAAATCCGAAAGCAATAGCAGCCGATCGTCCGAAAGCTCGCGTCCGCGCCGCTTCAAATGAGCCGCCGCCAGGTCGAGCTGTCGAGCCAGAAGACCCGCGACGGTGGCCATTCCCAGCGCGTCCTCGTTCTCCCTCACGCCGCGGACCATATTCCTGAACGCGGCGTTCTTCTCCCCCATCATGTTCTCCCCGGACACGCGGCAGTTCTCGAACACGAGTTCCGAGTGGAGCGACGAACGGCAGAACGGAAGGTCCATGATCTCGCCGACGGACAGCCCCGGCGTCCCTTTTTCGACAAGGAAGGCGCTGAGCCCGTTGCGGTCGCCGATTTTCTCCGTAATCGCAAAAACGATGACGACGTCGGCCACCGGCCCGTTGGTTATATACATCTTCCGGCCGTTTAAGATATAGTCGGAACCGTCCGGCTCGGCCGTCGTCTTGAGATAGCGCGGATGCGAGCCGCGCTCCCGCTCGGACACCGCGAAGGCGGCAATCTTCTCCCCGCTCGCTATCGCGGGCAGGTACCGCCGCCTCTGTTCTTCGGTAGCATGGCGAAGAAACTGGAAATGACAGAGCAAGTTCGTGACCGTCAGCGAAATGCAGAGTCCCATGTCGCCGCCGTGACGCGCGAAACTCTCGACGGCCGCCGTCGTCGTCAGAAAATCCGCCCCGCGCCCGCCGTATTCCCGCGGAACCAGGAGCCCCGGCAGTCCTTCCTCGCCCATTCGTTTCCACAGATCGCGCGGGAACTGGGCGTTTCGGTCGCGCTCGTCCGCGCCCGGGGCGATTTCGCTCGCGGCGAATTCGGCGACCCTCGACGCCATTTGTTCCTGTTCGTCGCTTAGTCGGAAATCCATGATTAATCGTCCGATCTGACGCCGAGAGCGTATCCGGCCTGCAGAATCGTGTGAATCTGAGACGTGCCCTCGACGATCTGCAGTCCCTTGGCCTCGCGGAAATAGCGCTCCACGTGATATTCAGAAGTGAACCCGTAGGCGCCGTGAATCTGCACGGCGTCGGTCGCCGACTTCATCGCAAGGTCGGTGTTGTAAAGCTTCGCCATCGAAGAATATTTCGTCGTGCGCCCCTCCCCCGATTCGCGCAGGCGGGCGACCTGATAAAGAAGCAGCCTGCCAATCTCCGCGCCGACCGACATTTCGGCGATCATTTTCTGCACGAGCTGATAAGTCGCGATCGGCTGCCCGAAAGTCGATCGCTCTTTCGCATAGTTCACCGACGCCTCGAGACACGCCTGCGCCAGCCCCAGCGCCCGCGCCGCCACGAAGATGCGGCCCATATCGAGGCACGACATGACGATCTTGAAACCCTTCATCTCTTCACCGACGAGGTTTTCCTTGGGGATGCGGCAGTCTTCAAACACAAGCTCGCCCAGGCTGATCGGCTGCCACGCGAGCTTGCCCTCGATGGAGCGGGACGAAAAGCCGGGCATCCCCCGCTCGACGATGAACGCGGTTATCCCCTTGTGCTTGAGGCTCCTGTCCATGCTCGCGAAGACGATGGCCCAGTCGCACTCGTCGGCGTTGCTGATGAACATCTTGCTGCCGTTGAGGATATAGTCGTCGCCGTCGCGCACCGCCGTCGTCTCGATGCCGGATACGTCGGTGCCGGTGTTGGGCTCGGTTATTGCGCATGCGCCCATCGTCTCGCCCCTGGCCATGGTGGCGACATACTTTTGCTTTTGCTCCTCGGAGCCGAACTTGAGAATCCCCTGCCCTATCAGCGAGGACGGCCCGCCGACCACGATGGCCATCGACGAGCAGACACGCGAGATTTCTTCCACGCTGATAGCCCAGCTCACGAGGTCGATCCCGGCGCCGCCGTACTCCGTCGGAATCGCCCCCCCGATCAGCCCCATCTCGCCCATCTTCTTGATGATATCGCGCGGCAGTTTCCCCTCGCGGTTGTACTCGAGCACGCGGGGCGCGATCTCTTTCTCTGCAAACTTGCGGACCATCTCCCTTGTCTGCAACTGTTCGTCGGTAAGATCGAAATTAAGATCCATCCTTCACTCTCCTCTCCAAAATAAAACGCTGAAGACGCCTTCCTTATAATCACTTCGCGGAAGATATAAAAACTGCGTTGCAACCGAAAAGCCCGGCGAAAAAGAACGTCACTCGAAACTGAACTCTACCCACTCGCTCCAGCAGCGGGGTTGGACGTCGGGCGAGACCCGCACGCGCCATGGGTTCCTGACGGCCAGCGCGTCCCACATCTCTCGGGAATAGGGCCCGAAATCGCGCCCCACGCCGGACACCGCGAATGAACCCGTAACGTGGTGCATTCCTTCTCCGACATCATACTCTACTATGTGCGTCAGGGCCGAATTCCCCGTCCAGGACGCGCGTACTTTACCATCCAACTCGTCGAATCGCAGGACGACGCCGTCATCCGGGAACTGGAGCTCCGAACAATCCGCCCCCGCCTCGGCCGAACCGGGCGTGATCGGGCCGGCGGCGAATGATATTTTCCTCACCTCGTTCTGGTTCCGCCACTCGGCCAGCCACGCCAGCAAAACCTCCGCGGATTCAGG
>SDBT01018065.1_pt1 | contig 11102 bp, 11 predicted proteins | sample 2277101 | NCBI WGS metagenome assembly SDBT01 (sample SAMN10404973, study PRJNA504765) | marine sediment metagenome | isolation source: marine sediment core GS10_PC15, 103 cmbsf | place: Arctic Ocean: Southern Knipovich Ridge | collected 2010 | reverse complement strand
GATGTGCATGGAGAGCCTATGATTGTTAATGTTTGGCGCCAAGCTGTGGCGGCAGATATGGCAGAGGTAGTGGTGGCTTGTGATCATGATGAGATTTATCAAGCAATTACTTCCCGTGGTGGGCAAGCTGTGATGACTGATCCAGCACTACCGTCAGGTAGTGATCGTATTTGGCAAGCTTTACAGACGTACGACTCAAAAGAGTGCTTTGATACCATTATTAATCTGCAGGGAGATCTGCCAACGATCCCACCTGCGATGATTGCAGATGTTATAAAGCCTCTGCAAGCAAGTCAGGATGTGGATATTGGCACCCTAGGTCGTACAATTGGTGACCCGAAGGAACGTGATGATCCCAATGTAGTTAAGATTGTGCTGTCATTACATGACGATAATGTCAGTGGACGGGCTCTTTATTTTAGTCGTGCGCCTCTTCCCTATGGCGGGCAGCAGTCATATCACCACATTGGTGTTTACGCCTATCGTCGTTCTGCTTTGCAGAGATTTGTGCACCTTGCCCCCTCCACTTTGGAGAGCCAAGAACGCCTTGAGCAGCTCCGTGCTTTAGAAGATGGAATGCGTATAGATGTTCAATTAGTGGAGTCTACACCAGTTAGCGTTGATACACGTGAAGACTTAGAACGAGTTAGGCAAAAGTGAGATACCCGCGCTACTTCAAGCTCTGGGTTCGTCAAAATATCACTCGCGGTCCTCACATACGTATCAGTATGCTCCGGGCTCTCGTTCAATTTTTCCTGCCCATATCTTAAATTATCGCAGATATAATAATTTCAAGTCTTGTTACGCAGGCTTTGCAGCCGCTCTAACGCTCCTTGCAAAATATAGCTAGCAGCCAGTTTATCGACAACCTTTTTGCGTTTGCTACGTGTCATATCGGCTGCAAGCAATATGCGTGTTACGGCTTGAGTTGAAAGACGTTCGTCCCAAAAGCAGATAGGGATATCATGCTTTTCTAGCAATGCTTGCACGAAATTGCGGACGAATTGGCATTGTGGCCCTTCGGTACCATCCAGATTAATCGGTAGTCCAACAACAAGAGCTTGTGCGTCGTATTCCTCAATGGCTGCTATCAACAGTTTAATATCCTGTGTCATGGATTTGCGGTGCAGAGTTTTAAGAGGAGTTGCGATATTCCAGCTGAGGTCGGAAAGCGCAAGGCCAATTGTTTTGCTGCCAACATCAAGGCCAACCAGTCGCGGGTAGGGAGGTGTTGTCTTGCTGTTTAAGAGGTTATGAAACTCAGTAATTTCTACCAGCATTTAGGCAGGGCTCCAGCCATTTTGTAAAGGTTGCAGGGGTAATACGGATAACTCGAAGTTGTGTTGCCGGGCAGCAGCCAGAACGGTATTAAGCAAAAGGCAGGCAACGGTCATTGGTCCGACGCCTCCTGGAACGGGAGTAATCGCTTTGCTTACTGAAAGCGCTTCCGCAAAATCAACATCTCCGACAAGTTTGCCATCATCAAGACGATTGATGCCAACATCTAAGACAATTACTCCAGGCTTAAGCCAGTCTTTTTTCACTAAATGCGGTCGGCCGACGGCGGCAATAATGATGTCTGCCTGACGGCATACATCCGGCAAATGTTTGGTTTTTGAGTGAGCAAGAGTCACCGTGCAGTTTTCGGCCAACAGCATTTGCACCAAGGGTTTACCAACAAGGGGAGAACGACCAAGCACCACGGCATTTTGCCCTGTCAGATCGTGCATTACTTGCCGGAGCAACAAAATACAGCCCATAGGCGTGCATGGCACTAATTCGGGATGATCATTAGCTAAGGCACCTGCATTCACTATAGTTAAGCCATCGACATCTTTTTGCGGATCTAGCAGGTTAACAAATTGATACGGATCAAGTGGTTTGGGGAGTGGTAGCTGCAAAAGAATACCAGAGACCTGAGGATCTTGATTTAATTGGGCAATAAGCTGTACTAATTTTTCTGGGGCAACATCGGCTGGTTGCTTGATTACACGAGCCTTCAATCCCACTTTTTGTGCTTGGGTAGATTTTGCTTTGAGATACACTTGACTAGCAGGGTCATCACCGATACATATAGCGACAAGCTCGGGAATAAAATTGTATGTTTGTTTTATATGTTCCACCTCTTGTGTAACAAGTATCTTGAGCTTTTCAGCTACCGCGCGGCCGTTAATGATATTAGACATAATGTCTGAGACATTACACTTAAATTATTTTTTCTACAAGACGAGACAACACATCGCGTACGAAGTAAATGGCTAAAAATAATAAAACCGGCGAAACATCAATGCCCCCAAAATTTGGTAACAGTTTGCGTATAGGTTGCAACAGGGGCTCTGTAACTTTAAAGAGAAACACTCCAAGGGTCGAGACAAAAGGGTTGTGACTGTTGACTACGCCAAAAGAAAGCAACCAGCTAAGAATAATAGTAAAGACGAGAACCCAAGAATAGAGAAACAATAGGGTGTCGATTACGTTGTATATGGGGATCAGAATAACGTCCATTTTTCACATCTCTTTGTTGGTTGGATGCAGAATATACCAATATTTTGTGGGAATCAATCTCATGAGTGTATTTTTTATGTTCTGCGATTGAATAGAAACACAACAAAGGCGGCAAGTCCCAGCAAAACCCATGTACCATAGCTAGAAAAAATTAAATTGAAAAGCGAGTAGATACCATCTTGGGTGGTATTTTCAACATGATCCATCAACCTCTTGTTTTGGGCAAGACACTGGGCAGGTAAAAACGCTACAGCTAGGATTCCTGTGAGTAGAGATTTAATTGATGCAAAGCATTTCATTGTAAAGCCTCGTTACGTTAATCTTTTTATTTATTATAACAGGTTTTGTAAAGTATGAATAGGTGCGCAAAAATACAATTGTAAAGCAGATTGCGCTGCACCCCTAAAATTGGACACTTGAATAAGTGGGGTTTTTACTCCCTGGATTTGTAGTGGTAATTGTGAATCAATTACGACTGGCTAAAGGCGACGGCGTTATTCCCATCCTACTTAACTACATAAATATGGATGTTCACTAACTAGCAATGAGTTGATAGCAAAAGTTTACCCCTGAATGCGATAATCGTTCTCATTCCAGATACTTGGCGCTGGCCTTTAAATAATCATAGCCGGTAATGAGCGTGAGCAGGGCTGCGATCCACAAACCTATGAGGCCAATGGGGTTGAGAGGTAATTCTGAAAGGGTAAGGGGATTTACCAGCAAGCAGCTAAGCGCCATCATCTGAATTGCAGTTTTCCATTTTGCCAGACGACTGACTGGCAGGGGGACATTCAATTCAGCAAGGAATTCTCGCAGGCCAGATACTAAAATCTCGCGCCCTAAAATAATAAGGGCTGGAATCAAGAAGATTCCTTTGATCCGTTCTAGAGCAACTAGAATAAGTAAAATAGCGGACACCAAAAGCTTGTCAGCTATGGGGTCAAGGAAACGACCCAGGGCTGAAGTCTGCCGCCAGGCCCTAGCAAAATAGCCATCTAAATAATCAGTAAAGCAGGCTGCGATAAAGACACCAACAGCTACGAAATCACTAGCTGTTCCTGGTAAGTAGACTAGGGCTATTACAACAGGAATTGCAACTATGCGCAAAAGTGTCAGTAAGTTAGGCAGACCGTAATTGCTATTTGATCCTGTGCTCATCTTGGTTGTGGCCTCACGTTAGTTTCTACCTTTCAGTATATCTTGTCCGATACACCGCATTCAGTATAGCCTATGCAGTGTGGCATATCCATAATGTAATTTGGGGATTTCTTTAAGGGCACCTATAGAAATCCATTTTCTGGCCAGCTACAGCGTCAGCCCCAATCTCGAATCCTCATGTACGTCCAGTACACTGCGGTTCTCCGGGCGTGGCTTCCTCGTATCTGTCACATAAAGAATTTCTATAGGCACCCTTAAGGTTGTCGTAATTTTTGGGTTGTTACGCCTATCTCAGATGCAGATGGTCAAATATTTTTTGGGCCATTGCGGCACTAATACCCTCTACTGCTTTTAAATCCTTCAAGCTGGCCCGAGCAACATTTTTGGCAGAACCAAAATGCTGCAACAGGGCTTTTTTACGTTTTGGACCGATGCCTGGTACTGATTCAAGTAAGGAGGGACTCAAAGCTTTTGCGCGTTTTGCTCGGTGAGTGCCAATAGCAAAACGGTGGGCCTCGTCGCGTAAGCGTTGCAGAAAATAAAAGACTGGGTCATTGCGGGCAAGGCGAAAATTCTTTTTTTCTTTAGTAAACAAGCGCTCTGATCCAGGTTTGCGGCTTACTCCCTTGGCAATGGCTAGCACAGAGATATCACCAATCCCCAAGTCTGCTAATGTTTCACGTGAAATATTTAGTTGACCTAGCCCACCATCAATAATAATCAGGTCGGGAAGTGTATGTTGTGTTAAATCATCAGATAAAGTTTTTTTGAATCTGCGGGTTAGGACTTCTTTCATCATGCCATAGTCATCTCCAGGTTTGGCATTTTTAATTGTAAATTTGCGATAGCTTGATTTGTCAAATCCTTGGGGGCCTGCCACAATGACAACTCCTGTGGCGGCGACTCCCTGTAAGTGACTGTTATCGTAAACCTCGATGCGCTTGAGGGTAACAGGCAAATTGAGTCGTTCCGCTGTTTGTTGCAGCAGCTTCTTTTGTTGGGTATTTTGGGCGAGTCGTCGCTCTAGGGCTTCTTTGGCATTTTGCCAAGCATGGGCAATCAGATCTTTTTTCTTACCCCGCTTGGGCACTTGTATGGTTGTACCGACGAAGGCTTGTTCTAGGAGTTGTTGCTCCGCCAACTTGTGACTGAGTAACACTATTTTTGGCGGATGTTCTCCTTCATAAAATTGCCCGATAAATGCACTCAGAACCTCAGGGAGTGGTGTTTGGGGATCGTGCTGGGGGAAATATGCTTGTTGGCCATAATTTGTCCCCTGGCGAAAGAAAAACACTTGAATGCATGTTTGCCCAGCTTGTTGGTAGGCGGCCATGACGTCGGCTTCGTGAATTTCAGGAATATTGATGATTTGCTGTGCTTGGATATAGGAAAGGGATTGAATGCGATCTCGATATAGTGCTGCCTGTTCATACAGCCTGTTTGCGCTTGCTTCGGTCATTTGTTGCGCTAACTGCTTCTGCACATGAAGACTGCGGCCGCGCAAAACCTCTGTAGCTTGAGTGAGGGAGTGGGCGTAATCTGCTTTCGTGACATAGCCAACACATGGTGCAGAACAGCGTTTGATATGATATTGCAGGCATGGTCTTTGCCGGGCACTAAAAACGTTATCGGAGCAAGACCGTAATAGAAAGGCGCGGTGCAATGCCGTTAACGTATCATCTACTGCTTCAACGGAGGCGAAGGGACCAAAGTAGTCGCCTTTTTGCGAGCGGTTACCACGGTATTTTGTAATACGGGGCCATGGGTGTTCACCTTGCATAAAAATATAGACATAAGATTTGCTATCCTTAAATAGCACGTTGTAACGAGGCAAGAATTTTTTGATTAGGTTTGCCTCTAGTAAAAGCGCTTCGGTTTCGGTGTTGGTTGTGACAAATTCCATCGAAGCCGTTTCGGATATCATTCGCTGTAATCGATTGGGAAGATTATGGGGGCTGGTATAACTGCGCACTCGGTTGGGTAGATTTTTTGCTTTGCCAACATAGAGCACATCTCCGCCATGGTTTAGCATTCGATAAACCCCAGGCTGAGCTGGGAGAAGCTTAACATAGTTGGCGATCACTTGTGCGCCACGAGTGAGTTGGTTAGGGGGCAGTGAGTGATCTGTCATAGGTTGAAACTTCGGTATAAAATTTTATCCACGGTTCCTGTGGATAACCTTGTGGGTAAATTGGTTAAAATATCCTTAACCATAGCATAAACTGAGGTTTAGATCACTTTGCCCAAAAAATGCACAGGTTTGAGAAAAACTATTGCTAGCAACGTGTTTAAGGTGAAGTGGAAGAGAGTGTAAAGCTTAACTATGATTACTGGAAAATATGAAGCTTTACCGAGAAAGGCGTTTGATATTTTGTGGATAACAACAAGGTTAAATAGCTAATTAGTTGGCCTTTTATATATAAGTTGTTTGAGCCTTCTGTGGATCAGAAATTGATAGCTGTTTTCAACAAGGTAGCCACATACAAAAAAAGGACCCTTGTCAAATTGACGAGGATCCTTCTTTTGGGTACCTCTAGAAACTCATTTTCTGGCCAGCTACAGCGTCAGCTCCGTCCTCGAATCCTCATGTACGTCCAGTACACTGCGGTTCTCCGGGCGTGGCTTCCTCGTATCTGTCACATAAAATGCATTTCTAAAGGCACCCCTAAAATAATAAAAACTGTTTTTAGTTAACAGCTTCTCTTAGCTCTTTTCCAGCCTTGAATTTTGGCTGACGAGACGCAGGAATATTAATAGTTTCGCCAGTGCGAGGGTTACGGCCAGAGCGGGCGGCTCTGTCGATGACAGAAAACGTTCCAAAACCCACGAAGCTTGCTTTGCTCCCATCACTGAGGGCTCCTACAATGCCTTGAAAAACTGCGTTAACAGCTTTTTCACTGTTGGCTTTTGATAATCCTGTGTCGTTAGCGACGTGTGCAATAAGTTCTGCTTTATTCATAGTTTCATTCTCCTATAGTTATCGAGATCTTGAGTATAACATATGAGCAGGATATGCAAGCCTTTTTTTGCGTCGGAACCCAAAAAAATCAAGGGTTCTGTGAAAAAAATGTAAAAATGATTAAAAAAAAACTTAATTTATAAACACTTTAATAATAGATTTTTTCTATAATGCAAACAAGAAAAGTAAACTAAAATCAAGAACGAGGTTTTTGTTAATGTTAAATGGAAAAACAGCCGTGATTACTGGGTCTACGAGTGGCATTGGTCTTGGCATAGCACGCCGTTTGGCTCAGGAAAAAGCAAACATTGTCGTTAATGGTTTTGGAGATCCTGAGAAAATAAAGGATTTATGTGACCAGATGGTTGCTGATTTTGGTATCAAGGTTCACTATATCAATGCGGATATATCGCATCCGGAAGAAATTTATGCCCTTGTTAAGGAGGTGCAGCGTGTTTTTGGTGGAGTCGATATATTGGTTAATAATGCAGGTATCCAGTATGTGTGCCCCATCGAAGATTATCCAGCAGATAAATGGGATGCGATTATTGCGATTAATTTATCCGCAGCTTTCCATATGATCAAAGCGGTGTTTCCTATCATGCGTGAACGAAGTGGTGGTAGAATCATCAACATTGCTTCAACCCATGGATTGGTTGGCTCGCCGTTTAAATCAGCCTATGTTGCAGCAAAGCATGGATTAATTGGATTAACAAAAGTAACTGCGCTTGAGGGGGCCCCGCATAATATTACCTGCAATGCCATTTGTCCCGGATATACCTGGACGCCATTGGTAGAAAGTCAGATCAGGGATACAGCCAAAGCGCGTGGGATTCCCGAAGAAAATGTGATCAAGGATGTTATGTTGGCGGAGCAACCTATCAAAGAATTCGTGACAATTGATCAAATTGCTGAAATAGCTGCATTTTTATGTTCAAAGCATCTTAATAATATGACGGGAACTAGTCTTACCATAGATGGTGGCTGGACGGCTCATTAAAGAGAATTGATCTTTTTATCCAAAATTCAGGGTACTATAAATTACCCAAGTGCACTTAACGATAATTTAATGTGAACCTTTTACATTAATAACAAGCCCTGGGTTCTGTGACAGATAGTATGCAAGTGTTTCTCATGAAGAAAGACGAAAAATTGGAAGATCGCTATTTCTTTTATAAATTAACTAAACGTGTGCATCGTTTGGTGCTCGTTTCAATATTGGGCACCCTAGCGGTTGTCGGTTCAATTTATTGGGTGGACTATCTAATAGAACGTGATCTGCGCAAACAAATGAATTTTCAAATGATCCACGGAGAGTCCCTACTGCTATCTTCTATCAACTCTGCCATGCGTGAAGCGTCAAAGAATTATCTGCTAAACAAAAATACCGATTATGCCAGACTATATCTTGAGCTTGCGAACAGAGGGCTTAACTCTATAGATAAAATTCGGTCCAACCCCTTGTTCAAGTTTGTTGAAAAGCCTGTACTTGCTTTAAATAGTCAAATGCAAGCTCAAGCTCAGCAATTTGATCTTGTTACCCTGGGGGTGAATAAAGTTGGATTGACAGAAAAAGATGGTTTGCAGTTGAAAGTGCGCACTGCTGCACATGCAATGGAATCCCTTATCCAAGAAATTAGAATTGATGCGTTATTTGTGACCCTCCTTATGATACGCCGTTACGAAAAGGATTTTATGGTGCGAGGAGATAGAAGTTCAATCATAGGCATGAAACAACAGATAAATTTTTTACAGGTACTGTTAACAAATCTTCCCCGTGAAGTAGAGAGTAAGCAGAGTTTGCAAGAGATTTTAAATACTTATATCGTTGTTTTCCAGCAATTGGTTGAAGAGCGGGTTAAACTTGAAATAGAAATTAAAAAATTAGATGAACTTGCCAAAGGATTTTCCCTTGTCCTAGATACTACGATTACTTATTTAAAACATCAATCTGAGTCCTCAGCAAAAATGGCGATGACAGATCTGCTTTTGTTCAAAAGTGTCTTGGGGACATTTGCTATTTTCCTTGTTTTGCTTGTTGGCTTGCAAGGTATTCTACTGATACGCCAAGTTTCAGGGTTAGCACATGAAAATGATGAATCATAAAAACGATTCTCTAAAAATTATGGTTTTTTATGGGTCAATGCGTCCCAATAGACGTGGAATTCACGCCGCAAATTATATTGTTAAAAAATTACAGGATCGCCATCATCAAGTGAATTTGATCGATGCGTTGCAAGAAAGTTTGCCAATATTAGATCTGCGATATTCTGATTATGAGGAAGGTCAAGCCCCTGATCAGCTTAAAAGGTTACATAAACTTTATCAACAAGCCGATGGATTTCTGGTTGTGGCGGGAGAATATAATAATAGCATTCAACCTGGGCTAAAAAATTTGCTCGATTTCTTTTATCCAGAGTTCTTTCATCGACCTTCAGCCATTTTGTGTTACTCAATAAGCAGTTTTGGTGGCATTCGAGCAGCTTCAGATTTACGGTCAGTGTTGGGAGCGATGGGAATGCCTGCAATTCCCCAAGTAATGCCAATGCCAGGCATACAGAAAATTTTTGATGAACAGGGCGTGCTATTAGATGAGAAATACGAGGGACGTACTAGTCGATTGTTGAATGAGTTTGAATGGTATGCCAATGCTTTGAGATGCGCACGGAACAAAGGATTACCTAACAATTAAAGCAAGAGATTTATTGGTAGCGGAGGAGGGACTTGAACCCCCGACACGCGGATTATGATTCCGCTGCTCTAACCAGCTGAGCTACTCCGCCACGACTTATTAAAGATTGCTATATCATTCATTTAAAGTCAAGGCTTGACCTTGAGGTTATATTGCCGGTAAAAGAGTAAGAGTAGTTCATTTTTTATGGCGGGTGTAGCTCAGTCGGTTAGAGCGCCAGTTTGTGGCACTGGAGGCCGTGGGTTCGATCCCCATCACTCGCCCCACTTTTTACAGTGGATTTGTTTTTGGATGGTTGAAAGGGTTCTATTATGATTAAGGAACTGAAAGATAATAAGCTTATTCAGTTATGCGTATGTCTTGTAATAGCAACAGTTCTTTCTCTTACAACTCATATATATATTATGAAATGGACAGATCCTATTCTGGGTCCAATGATGCAAGGCATACCCCCAGATCCTTCTGATTATACATTTACTATTATCTTTGCGGCCTACGCTACAGCTTTTATACCTGTTGGATTTGTGGTGTTTTTGTATTATCACACACAGCACTTACTTGCCTATAAATCTAATTTAATCAAAACATTGCTTGTTGCATGTATTATTTTTGGGGTCAAAGGGGATTTAGTTCGAATGCCAATTATGAATTTTCTCGTTAGCTATACCTTTGGTACAACAACGAACCCACTTCTATATGTAACTCTTAGCCACTTAGATGGTTGGCTTGCTAATTTATTCTTAGCTGTATCTTTAGTTTACTTGTGTCCACAAAAAAATAAAATGACACTATGAAGCAAATCATATACGCATTAGAATCATAGCTTTTAGAGTATGGCGAAGTGAGCTAATACTTTTTCCGCAAAATTCTCAAACCTACCAGAAAAACTGGTGCGCCAGGCGAGATTCTAACCCACGACCCCAGAATTAGGAATCCGCTTTTGTTGGGTGTTGTGGAGGGCTTAGTTTTTCTGGTTTTCCTTTGGTTTTTCTAAGTTTGGGGCGGTTTTTAACCCTATAGGAAACTCTATGAAATTCGATAAAATGATGGCGAAATTGATGCCTGTTGATGACAATTTGATGACAAAATTTTGGGGTTGAACGAATATAAATTTTTTGTAGAAAGTTGGACAATATCAACCAAACGACATATTTTTTATAAAAACACGGTGAGGTAGATATATGCCATGGCGCGTTCAAACGACCATTTGTAGCCATTTTTGAACTTTTTGGCGCATTTATGGCGCATTCATGGCACGATTGGCCCGATCAAGAGAGTTCGGAGAAATTGCAGAAACATTGCAGAAAAGTTGCAGAAACATGTGGGGCCATCCGTAACTTGTACTGTTTTAAAGGCATTAAAGCATTCTTACGGCTACTATGGCCCCACTATGGCCCCACTATGGCCCCACTGGCCCCACTAGTTTTTAAGATGATATGTCATTCCCAGGCCACTTTTACCCTCAACAGCAAAAATATCCTTGGACGTTAGTTCATTTAGATCTCGAGTAGCCGTTCGTTTAGACACACCAGCGATATCTTGATACTCAGAATTCGTAATTGTGCCATGTTCTCGCACATGGTTAACTGCAAGAAGTTCTCGTTCAGATAGCCCCATATTTTTAAGGTGTTCCTCAGAAAGGAGATGCCTGTGAAAAATAAGACGAAAACGGCCGTTGTTTGACTGAAACTCTGGAAGAGGCATGCCGGCCTTTTTGAGCTCTTCTGCCATTCGGGTGGTACCACTTCCCCACCGCTCAATCAGACCTGCTGCAAAAAACGCATCAGC
>SDBT01018064.1_pt1 | contig 11103 bp, 11 predicted proteins | sample 2277101 | NCBI WGS metagenome assembly SDBT01 (sample SAMN10404973, study PRJNA504765) | marine sediment metagenome | isolation source: marine sediment core GS10_PC15, 103 cmbsf | place: Arctic Ocean: Southern Knipovich Ridge | collected 2010 | reverse complement strand
CACGGCCACGACGCGGATGGCGGCCACGGTGAGGATGACGGTCACGGCCACGAGCATCCCACCGGAGATGCCGACAGCGATAAGGAAGAGATGCTCGAGGGCCTCTCGGCCGAGGATCGTGCGGCCGTCGAGAAGCAGAAGAACTGTCCCGTCGCCGGTGGATTGCTCTGGGGGATGGGCAAGCCGTATAAGGTAACGGTCGCCGACAGCGCCGGCACCGAGCACGTCGTGTTCCTCTGCTGTGCTGGATGTGAAGGGGAACTCAAGGAGAACCCCGACAAGTACATCGCAAAGTTGAATGAATAGGCGCCCGTCTTTACGCGACTCTCGTTCCCAAGCTCCGGCTTGGGAACGAGTGGTGTCGCGGGTATGTGTGCCACTGCTTGCTTTCAAGCAGTGTTTTTGCCGGGGTTTCGGTCCCCATTGGGCAGCACTGCTTGAAAACGAGCAGTGGCACGCGACTCCTTCAACGGACGGCTACGCGGTCCCTTTTCGCCAGTCGACCAGATGCATCTCGACGCTCTGGCGGCCGCGGAACGTATTGATCACCGGCCGATAGGCCACGTCGATCGGTCCGTCGAGCGCTGCCAGTTCGTCGGCCCATGCGCCGCCGCCGAAGGCTACCGCCCGCAGCGTAATCCCGTGCTGCGAGAGCTTCAGGGACAAGTGGTGTCCGCCGGAACCGATCGGGCGGGGAGGCTCGGCAAGCGTTACGTCGGTCGTGCAAACCAACGGTCGAGCGTTCGACTGGCCGAACGGCGCCCCGCGTTCGATCTGCCGAACCGCTTGCAGGGTGAAGGCGCTCAGCGGAGCCTCGGCATCGATCCGCAATTCGCCGATCCGTTGCTCCTCGGTGATCTCGGACTCGGCGACCTCACAAAAGGCCTCGCGAAAGGCGTCGATCCGGTTCTCCGCGATCTTCAAACCGGCCGCCGCCGCATGGCCGCCGTGCGAGACGAGATGTTCGCCACAGGCCGCTAAGGCCGCGTGTAGATCGAAGCCCGGAATGCTCCGCGCCGACCCGACGCCCGGCTTTACTCCGATGCGGTCCCATGAGATCAGAACGACCGGGCGTTGATATTTCTCGGCGAGCCGGCCAGCCACGATGCCGATCACCCCGGCATGCCAATCTCGATCGGCCAGGACCAGCGCGGCGTCGTCGGCCGGGTTGAATTGGTCCTGGGCCTGCTTGTTCGCAGCCCGATAGATGCTCCGGTCGAGCGTTTGACGGTTGCCGTTGAGTTGGTCGATATACTGGGCCAACTCTTCGGCCCGATCCGGCTTATCGGTCAACAGCAGCTCGACGGCAAGTTGCGGCTGGCCGAGGCGACCGGCCGCGTTGAGGCGCGGAGCGAGCGAGAAGGCCACGTCTTCGCTCGTCAGGCTCGGCCCGCCGTTATGGCCCGGGTTGCGGAGCTTCTCGTCGAGCTTGGCGACGCGGATCAATGTGGCCATGCCGAGCGTCGGTTTTCGGGCAAGACTGAGCAGACCATGGTGGACAAGGACCCGATTCTCGTCCAACAGGGGCACGACATCGGCCACGGTCCCCATCGCGGCGAGTCCGACCGCCTGGACGAGGAAGTCCTTCATTCGCGGCGCGACCTTCTTCGCCCCGCTCGCTTCCTGACATAGGGCCCAAGCCAGCTTCAGCGCCACGCCCGAGCCGCTTAGCCCACTGAACGGATAATCGCCGCCCGGCAGACTCGGATGGACGATCGCCTCGGCCTCGGGCAGCCGGTCGCCCGGTAGATGATGGTCGGAAACGACCGTGCGCAGACCGAGTTCTCGCGCCACCGCCACTTCGTCGACGCTCGTGATACCGCAGTCGACGGTGATGATTAGTTGGGTCCCCTTCGCGGCCAGCGAGCGGATCGCTTCCTCGTTCATCCCATAGCCTTCGTCGATGCGATGGGGCACATAATAGCCAGCGTCGGCCCCGAGCATCTTCAGACACAGCCAGAGGATCGCCGTGCCGGTCATGCCGTCGACGTCGTAATCGCCGTAGACGACGATCCGCTGTTTCTGCCGGATCGCTTCGTGGATCACCTTGGCGGCCGAAGAACAGCCGGGCAATTGATCCGGTTCGCGCAGATCGGACAGCTTCGGGTCGAGAAAGACCCGGGCAGCCGTCGGGTCCAAGATCCCACGGCAGACGAGCAATTGGGCCACGACCGCGGGAATACCCGCCTCGCGCGCCAGCCCGGCGATACGGTCCGGGTCATGCGGATGGATACGCCAGCGCTTGGCCATGGGTCGGGAAGCCTTCGGGCTGGGCGTTAGCCGCTACTTCTTCTTTTCGATGTGCAGCGTCCGCTTGCGAAGCCGAGGGCTATACTTCTTCAGCTTCAGCTTCTCGCGGCCGGGCTTCCGCCGAATGGTGTAGTTATGGTCCCCCGTCTCTTCACAGACGAGGAAGACGGTATCGGGCTTTTTCTTGCTCTTGGCCATTTTGGCTCACTCCAATCCGACGTCAACAGGGCCCACAACGGGCGAAACATACCAATATACAAGAATCGGCCCGATCTGCAAACCGGCTTCGGGGAAAATGTGGGAGGGGGCTGTGTTCCCCAAGCTCTTTAGTTATCACAATCAAGAATTTTCGCTGTACACATACTCGGCGGTGCGTCGCACAGCTGTAGAGGGGCATTGCGGCGTTGGCCCCCCGTGACATGCAGATAGAAGGTGTTTAGAGTATACTGGAGGAGTGTCGAAGATCAGCATGGCCAGGTAGGCTGAGCACTGCTGTTGCTGTTGGCGGACCGAGAACTTATACTCTGCGCAATTCGTCGCTGAAATCCTCGCCAGTTGACTGGCAACTCGCGTAAGAGCAATGACTTAGGATACGAGTCGTCTGGACTTGGCCTCTTTCGTCCCAAGATGTGGCGAGATGATCGATGGCATCTAGTTCGGAACACAGGTAACACATGGCTCTCAAACTTCACGAGATCGATACGGTTGTGCTCGGCCGGTTCAACCCGCACATCATCTGCCCTCCGTGGTTGGCCAAACAGAAGATCATCGCCGAAGAGGAAACCGGCGAGGCAGAAATCGCGATAACCGGTCGCGCCATTGCTCTTCGATTCAAAACTGGCGACCTCACGTGGCAAGTGGACTCCAACCGGCTGAACATTTCTTCCGAGAAGATCAGTGACACGGCTGCCATCGCCGCCAAAGTCGTCAAGAAACTGCCCCACACGCCGCTGAACGCTATCGGCAACAACTTTCGCTACCAATGCAGTCTCTCCGATTGGGACGGACGTTTGCCCAAGTTGGATGATGTTGGGTTCGATCAACTAGGAAAGTATGGTGATGTGCAATCGGTCGGCTGGAAAGCGTCGATCAGTCAGTCTGATGGCGTGACCGTCAACACTGAAATGACCTTGGAACCGACTGAATTGCCTTCGCCGATGCTGACTGTGAATGTCAATTACCACCGACAAGTGAACGATGCAGGCGAGCTTATTGCCGCCGCTAAAGAATTCCAAAAGGATCAACAGGCGAGCGCGGCGTTCATCGAATCGTTACTGCACGAGAGAATTGAGCAATGAATACTGCTGTAATTGATGCTCGTTCATTCTCCAACACCCGAAGCAACTTGTGGGGGCCCGAGCCCGTAGAACGTCGAATTCAATATGAAGACGCTAAGACGGAGCCGCTCGCAGTGCTGCGATTCGAGTACCAGGTTGCGAGGTTTCAGCGAGCCATGGGAGACCAGCGCGACGCTGCACGGTCGGCGATCATCCAAAAGATCCTCAATGCAGACAATCCCGACGAATACATCCAGACGACAGTCCAAACTCTGATCTCGAGTGCTCGGCCTGGCCGCCTCGACGACGCCGTGGACATTCTTTCCGAGTGTGGCCCACGTCTTGAACAATTCGTGAACGAGGTGCTGTTGCAATCAATGCAAATCGACGACGCCGACGAGGACTTTTGGTATGTCTTGATCCGCGGCATCGGTAAGTCCACCCTTCCGTCCGCACGGATGTTCGTCAGAATGCTTTGGCCAAACTCGCCAGATGCAGCGGTGGAGGCGCTCGGCGACATCGGAGGCGACGAATCTCTCAAACGATTGCGTGAGGTTGCTGCTGGAGACTCACCGGAGTTTGTCCGAAATCTGGCGGCAGAGATCATTGAGGAATGCTTCGAGTAATGGCACGCCATGGTGGAAGATACCTTCAGCATCACCAACGCATGGAACATCGATCCACCATGCTATGTCCGGAAGGTTGATCGCCCGTCGCATTCCCAGGATGCTGATGCACTTCAGAAGAAGGTGTTCTGCTCCAAACCCGATGACAATTCCATCAGCGTCTTTATTGTCCACTCCGCGATGGACCTTGTGCGAATTGCCGTTGCCTTGAATGCGAATCGCGGCAGCAAGAGCAAGACTGACCGCCTTCTTTTGATCGCAATGATCGCGGACGAATTGTCGGGGTTCGTCATTCAACAGACGGCTGGTGCAACACGGTGCAAGTGGGCCAATCACTTGCATCACGATTTGCTGATCACGGATGCAACCCAGACGCCTCACCTCACCGAAACCCTCGTGCGTGTTGGACGCAAACATCAGAGATTCACGAAGAAAGACATGGAAGAGGCGTTGGCCGCTACACTCCAAGACGGTTGCCATGCGGCAGACCCGAATTCGGAACGTTGTGTGTGCGAGGATGAGCTTCCCGCATCACAATCACGATCATGGCTAAGCAGGCTTGGTCGAATTATTGCCTATTTGATGGCACGACTCTTCGGGAAATCCGGCCGTTCAGAGTAATGAGTGCTACCCTACGGCGAAGACGAACTCGGCGGTTGTCACCGATTGATTCGTGGGGTGGCACCAAAACAAAAACGGGGCGAGGAATCCCCCGCCCCGTTTTGGGACTTCGCAGTAGTTATTGCGGTCTACACCCTAAGGATCTCGAATCCCTTGCGTTGCTCGCGGGCGAAGAAGGTTGCGGCCTGATCGTCGCCGACGATCTTCTCGGTCTTCGGGTCCCACTTGATCTTGCGGCCGAGTCGGGCGGCGATCGCGCAGAGATGGCACGTATTCAGCATGACGACGTGACTGTAGACGTCGGAGACCGGCAGTCCGCCCTCGCTGATGCAGCGGTAGAAGTTGTTCTTATGGCCTTCCGCCGGCTTGCCCTTGTAGAGGCGGGTAAGGTCGTCGTCGGTGTACTTGTCCTTGTCCCACTCTTCGTCGATCGGCTTGCCGGTGATCTTGCCACGGTTGACGAAGAGACGGCCCTTGGTCCCCTCGAAGAGGATGCCGTTGTCGCTACGGCTGTCGACGATCATCTCGATCCCGTTGGCGAATTTGCACGTAACGGCGTAATCGTGGGCCGTGTTGTAACAGTCGTCGATGGTCGGATAGCCGTCTTTGAACGGCACGGGGTGATTGGCGTCGGTCCCGTCGATCTCGATCGGGCCCATGCCCTGCTTGTCCTGCTCGATGGCCCAAGTGGCGATGTCGACGTGATGGGCCCCCCAGTCGGTGAACTTGCCGCCGGAGTATTCGTACCACCAGCGGAACTGATAGTGACAGCGCTTGTCGATAAAGTCGACCTTGGGCGCCTGGCCGAGCCAGAAGTTCCAGTCGAGATTGGCCGGGGGATCGGACTTGGCGAACGGCCCGCCTTTGGGTCCGCCGTTGATGCCGACGGTGATCTTTTCGATTTTGCCCAACAGGCCTTTCTGCACCATATTGACGGCGCGGAGAAACTTGTTGCGGTCGCTGCGCTGTTGCGTGCCGATGAAGAAGACCTGATCCGGGTGCTTCTTGCAGGCGTTGCGAATCAGTTGGTTCTCTTCGAGCGTGAGCGTCAGCGGCTTCTGGCTGAAGACGTGCTTGCCGGCCTCGAGGGCCTCGATCGCGATCTTCACGTGCCAATGGTCGGGCGTAACGACGCTGACGACGTCGATATCCTTCCGCTCGATCACTTTGCGATAGTCGTTGTAAGCGTCGGCCTTGCCTTTGCCGATGGCACTGCTGTTCTTGGCCTTTTCTGCCCGTTCTGAATCGACGTCACACACGGCCACGACGTCACCGAAGCTGGCGTGGCCTCGGGCGTCGCCGCTGCCCATGCTGCCGACGCCGACGCAGCCGATGATCGGCCGATCGTTGGCCGACGTGTTGGCGAATGCCTTTTGGGTGGACGCGAAATAGGGGACCGCGCCGGCGGCGGTCGCCGCAACCGCCGACTTCTTCAGGAAGCCGCGGCGAGTGGTTTGGTTGTTTTGCATGAGTGGATCCTTCTGTTAAACATGTGGTGGGAAAGTAGGGTGGGATCGTTGGGAACAAAGGGCAACTACACGTATTCCCAGGTCTTCAGCCATTGGTAGGTATTGGGGAGGTTGGCCCAGGCTCGGTCCATGGCGCGATCCAATTCGGCCTTCTCCTCGGCGTCCAGTTCGCGACGCTCCTTGACGGCCAGTGCCATGTTGTCGACCTGTTGGATCGTGATCAGGCCGGGGATCGGGGCGGTGATGGCCGGGTTGCAAAGGATGTAGCGGATGGCCAGGCGTGCGAGCCGGTTGTCCTCTTCGGCGTGCGGACTGTCCGGGCTGCTGTCGCCCTTGAACAACGAGTTGCTGGCAAACGGCTTGATGCCGAACCAGCCGACGTCGTGCTTCTTCATCGATGCCCACAGCCCACTGTCGTCGGTCACGACTTTGGTCTTGGCCGTATAGGGCGTGCAGATGACTTCGAGTTGGTCGGGATACTTTTCGATAAGCGCCTTGATGTGCGGTTGGTCGTGCGAAGAGATTCCGGTGAATCGGGCGAGCCCTTTCTTCTTGGCCCAATCCAGTGCCTTGATCAGTTCCTCGACGGTCGAGTCTTCATGCCGGCTGCTCTTCTCGTGGCATGTGATTCGCCAAAGGTCGACGTATTCCTGCTTGGCGGTCTTCAGCCCGTTCTCGAAACCCTGCTTGAGTTTCTCGAAGGTACGCCACTCGGGATACCTCGGTTCGGTATGGCCCCAGGAATAGCCTAGAAACATTTTGTCACGGCGTCCTCGAAGTGCTCGGCTATAGGCGATGACTTCGTTGCTCCAACAGGCATCGATGTAATTGATGCCGCGGTCGATGCACCGGCTGACGACTTCACGGCGGTTCTTGTCGAACTCGGGATCGCCGTCGCCCCAACTCAACCACCCGCGTCCGCCGGGCTTGTCGGGGAGCACCTTGTCGACTCGCTTCCAATGTCCGCCCAGGCAGACGGCCGAGATCATCATATCGGTCTTGCCGCAGCGGCGATATTCCATCTCGGGGTTATAGGAGGGGATCTTGGTGATGTCTTCCTCGGTCGGGTTCCCGGCGTAGACCGTTTTGGTCGGCGACAGCCCCAAGGCCATCCCGGTTGCTGCCATGGCACTTCCATAAACGAAATTTCGACGGGTCACTTTCTCGCTGGACATCCGCATTCTCCTTTTTGAGGCTTGCACGGCCCACCACGGCCATTTCCGACGGGCGTCTGCTATTATCCCAGAAAACCGGCCGGCATGCAAACCGAGTCAAGCGCCCCCAGCCCATGGTCTGGAACCGTTGCATCCGGCCGTCGCACATGGCAGAATGGTGCCAAATCCTAGAGCCGAAGTCACTTGGGCCAACTTCCATGTTTTCCGCCTGTTAAGGAGATTGCCATGATACCCGGTAGCCGCTCGCTTCGTTGTACGATCATTCCCAGCCCGCTGGTGGGCATTCCCTGCTTGCTGGCATACCTGACCGTTTCCCTTGTCTGTTTCGCGTCGCCTGCCGCCGAGAGCCCGGCATTGATTCCGCAACCGGTCAAGATGAGGATCGAATCGGGCCATTTTACCATGACGCCCGCGACGAAAGTGCTCTACACGAAAGGCGACTCGCAACTGGCCGATGCGGCCGACTATTTGGCGGGCCGCTTGTCGTTGGCCTTCGCAAAGAAGGTGACGGCCGTGGCAACCGACGCGGTCGACGCCGTCTCTGGGGCAATACTGATGACGACCGCCGAGGCCGATCCCAAGTTGGGCGAGGAAGGTTATTCACTCAAGGTTACAACCACCGCCGTTGTCATTCGAGCCCCGAAAGCAGCCGGTGCGTTTTACGGCGGGATAACGCTTCTGCAACTCGCCCCCCCCGAGGCGTTTCGGGCGCCCGCGATGGTCGAAGGAAAGCTGGGCGGCCGACAGACGGTTCCTCCGCCGCGGCCGGCCGACGAGCCGAATGTCTCCAACGCACCGCCGGTCGACAAACTGGACGTACCCTGTGCGACCGTCTGGGACAAGCCTCGGTTCACATGGCGGGGACTGTTGATCGACCCGGCCCGGCACTATTGGACGATTGACGAATTGAAGCAGTACGTCGATTACCTGGCACTGCATAAGATGAACAAGCTGCAGATCCACTTCACCGATCATCAGAATTGGACGGTCGAGGTGAAGCGGTATCCGAACTTGACCCTGGAAAAGGCTCGCAACGCGGCCGACCCGGAGCGCGAGAAGAACGCGACCTATTACGATCGGGCTCGGCACTATTACACGCCGGACGAACTGCGGTCGTTGGTCGCCTTTGCGAAGAAGCGTTTTGTCGCCATTGTGCCCGAGTTCGAGATGCCCGGTCATTGCGGCGGCCTTCTGCGTGGTTGCCCCGAGTGTGGCTGCACGGTCGATGGGAAGAGGATGGGTGGCGGAGATATATGTCCCGGCCAGGAGAAGACGTACGAGGTGCTGCAAAACATCCTGGACGAGATGCTCGATATCTTTCCCGGCCGGTACATCCACATCGGGGCCGATGAATGCTCGAAGAGAAACTGGCCGAAATGCGCCGACTGTCAGGCCCGAATGAAGGACGAAGGTCTGAAGACCGTGACCGAATTGCACGGCTATTTCGTCGGCCGGATGTCGGATTACCTCCAAAAGAAAGGCCGCACGCTGGTCGGCTGGGACGAGATTCTCGAAAGCGGGGCCAAGCCCGGCGCGATCGGAATGTACTGGCGATCGGGCACCTCGGACGAACTGGTCAAGAAGGCGGCCAACAACGGCCAGTTTCTGGTGATGACGCCGACAGCCCATTGTTATTTCGACTATTGGCAGTCGCCCGAGAAGGAGAACGAGCCGCAGGGTTTCGGCGGTTCGGTGATCACGCTGCGTCGAGCCTACGAGTTACAGCCGCTGCCCGACCATATCAGGCAGATTGATCCGAAGCTGGTCCTTGGTGCCCAAGCTAATCTATGGTGCGAGCGGATGAAGAGCTTCCCGCATATTCTCTACCAGACTTATCCGCGCGCATGCGCCCTCGGCGAGATCGCCTGGTCAGACGAGCCGTCGGGCGGACTTCGCGATTACGCCGAGTTCTACCGACGCCTGCAATTCCATCTCCAACGGCTCGACGCCGCGGGGATCAATTACCGCAAGCCGACGGAGATCGACAAGCCTTGATAGACGAATTAAAGGGGGACAGGCTACTTTAATATATTAAAGTAGCCTGTCCCCCTTTATTCTCTCATAAAAGGGTGGTTTGGCAATGGTCACCGGGGATGTGTGCGAAACAGATTTCGTCGACATCCTCGGGTAAAGTCTGGCGGCATTTCAGACCGGCCGCCGTTCGGTCGTGTTACACAAGCTGCGTTGACGTCCAGGGACGTTACGCAAGTGCCCGGGCGGGGGCGCGACTCCCCGCGATACGCTCCCGGGCTGAGCTATAGGCTGTGCCATAGCGTGAACAGTACCACGGCCGCGGTGGTCATGGTCTCGGTCTCCGAATAGGGTTGAAAGAGGGTCGGAAAAGGGTCGGAATAAGGGTCGAACAACTCGGAATCTGGCGGCATGCGCCGCGTTGTGGTCGTCTGGCGGCATGCGCTGGCGTCCGGTTTCTGGCGGCATGCGCGCGGGTTGGGCCTGGCGGCATGCGCGGCTCTGGCGGCATGCGCTGGCGGCATGCGCGGCTCTGGCGGCATGCGCTGGCGGCATGCGCGGCTCTGGCGGCATGCGCTGGCGGCATGCGCCGCGGGCCGGGCCGGTTGGGGTTCGGCCGGGGATCCGGCCAGCCGGCCAGCCGACCAGCCGACCAGCCGACCAGCCGGACAGCCGGACAGCCGGACAGCCGAGCCGGACCGGGGATCGCTGGGGATCGCTGGGGATCGGCCATGGATTCACTGGGGAAAAGGGAGGGGAAACACCGGGGACCGGTCGCGCTCGGAGGGGTTCGAGCGCGGCCGGTTGCCCGGGGATTCGCCTAGGCCGCGGCCATGCGGTCGGCCATACGTTGGCGCCGGATCGTTTGGATACGGTCCAGCCGGCGAAAGTGGGTTGCGGTCGCAATGGTTGCCGATTCGACGTCGAACGACGATAAGCGGGAATGACGCCCAGGGCGATCGCCACGGGCTATATGGCGAACGAAGCTTAGGACATCGCCCCCCGCCTTGCCGATCGATTCGAGGGACGATCGGACCGCGCTATGGCATTCGGGGTGGACAATCACGTAATCGACCACGGCGCCGTAGTCGGGCCGGTCCGAGGGGATTCCGAGGGGATCCGCAAGGGATTGTCCGTGGCTCGTGATAACGTCGGTGAGATAATCGCGCATTGTCTCGACTCCGGATAGTGGTAGTGGTGGGGCCCGGGCCGTGCTGACCGGAAGGGGAACCACCGCGCGCCGGTCGGTCCGAAAGAGAATGGAACGGCCGGCGGCGCGGGGATTCGCCTAGGCCGCGGTGTATCCGGCCGACGCGGGGATGGTCAGATATACCCGACCGAAGGACCGCGGGGCGCCATGTATCGGTCGCGCACTGGACGGCCGGTTATGATGACAGAATCGGTGACCGTCGGGGAACGTGCCGAGATACTCCCATGCGGCGCCGGAATCGGGATCGGCGTCGGTGCTACCGGCAAGGGAACGGAGTCGGGCCCGGGCAAGCTGCAATTCGGGATCCGCGGGGGGAAGGTGAGACTCGAGCGCGGGGCCGTTGTCGGCATACTTGACCGACCATCGGGGGCGAATCCCTAGTAGTTCGACTGTTTGATTTCTATTGACGTGACGCAAGTATTTGTGTAATAGGGCCTTCCGTGGTTTTTGTGGGGCGTGGTTTCACGGAAGGAGCATGAGCATGGAAGCGAAGCAATTCGAGGC
>SDBT01018063.1_pt1 | contig 11103 bp, 9 predicted proteins | sample 2277101 | NCBI WGS metagenome assembly SDBT01 (sample SAMN10404973, study PRJNA504765) | marine sediment metagenome | isolation source: marine sediment core GS10_PC15, 103 cmbsf | place: Arctic Ocean: Southern Knipovich Ridge | collected 2010 | reverse complement strand
AGATCTAAATGAACCAAAACTGGTTTGTCAGAGGAGATTATACTTTTTAAATAGCGGGTAGCTTCTTCCTTATTGCTAAAATATTTAACTTCTTTAGCGCTTTCCTTAAAATTAAATTGAGTTGGAGATTCTGATCCAGCTGGAGGCGGAGGTGGTGGCGGTGGAGGCGGAGGTAAATGATTGATTGAATCTTTACCTCCAGACAAAAGCCCTAGTCCAAGATTATAGCCAAGGTTTTCGGCTCCAGTTATAATAGAATTTCCTTGGAAATCATTCGTTAAGCCAATAAAAGGAACAACATTTTTAGCTGTTACTCCAATCCCAGAATAGGCAACGATTTCAGTGAAATCTAAATCTGGATCATCAAATAAAACCGACATCGCAAAAGCTCCAAGATAACATAAACCCGGCCCCTCTTCTGTTTCTTTTTCTTTTAGAACTTCACCAGTAAAAATTCTTGGAACATTTAATTGGTAGGCTTGAGGAATAACTTCTTCCTTTTCCTCTAAAGAAGGTTCTTCTTCTGGGGCTGCCTCTTCTTCCAAAACTTCTCTTTTTTCCTCTAATTTTTCTTCAGCCACAGGAGGAATTTCTTCTTCAGGCGTCATTGTCGATTGATAAACCCAGTAACCTAATCCCGTAACAGCGACCATAATAATGATTGCAGTGATTATTTTAGACATGTAATCTGTTAATTATCTTCATATATTCATTCTACCAAAAAACCGCCCAAAAAAATAGACGGAAATTTGCTCGGGTGGCAGGACGTTATTCGAACATTTTTTAGGGGGTTTAATAGAGAATTGAAAGGAATAAAAGAATTAGTGGGACAATATTAGAACCTGTTTAGTGACTACAAAACAGTATTTTGAAATACCGACTTCTAAATAACTAGAATTTTAGTCTAAAATTTCTCTGAACCATCTCCTAATCGTCTCTTCTTCTATTTCTGAAACGCCTTTAACATATACACCAGGCATTCCCGGCACTTCCATCCCAAGAAAATTTGCAACCATAAATCCAGTTGCCTTATTCTTCCCGTTTTCAAAGACTATTTCAAGGGCCCTTGCAAGTTCTTCCTCACTTAACCACCTCTCTTCCAAAACATCTCCCACGCCAGATTCAGTCGGAAAAAACCTGTCAAACACGCCAAATTCGTCAATAATGATTCCTTTGCAGTTGTCTCTTTCTGCCAAAGCGAGCATGTAATCTAGGGCTCCTTCAACATATTGTGAATAGCTTTCTAGCGTTAACCTATCGGCATATCTTATTTTCTCTTCTGGCTCCAAACGCTCGCTTACCATGAACAGAGTAGTAACTCCTATATAATCATATCCTGCAAAGTCTCCTGGTGGCTGTTTAGTTATCTGAGATATTGTTGCTTTATCAGGTGGTAAGCCGACTCCAGGACTAGACCAATAAGTCTCACCATGATAAACTTTTTTAACTTTAGGAAGAATCTCTTGTCTCCACCTTGCAACATCTCCTGAAATTAGAGTACCTGGCTCAGCCAAAGGAGCAAAAAGTTCAACACCATATTCTTCTGCTAATTCGGCTGCCTCAATAATTAGGGAGTTTAATGCTTCTAAATCTTTCTCCTCCAGCCGAGGTTTAGGGTAAATAATTGGAGTCAGCATAACTTTCATGCCGTTTTCGTGAGCTAATTGAATATCTTCAAGTATGTGAGATGTATCGATACCAGCAAGTGGATTGCCCTCTTCTTGAATAAACATAATCGCTAAGGAGACAGTGTTTATCCCCAAATCTTTCATCTTCGGTATATTAGAAGCCAACCAATTTGAAGGTATGCCAGGCAACCAAATACCCTTATAAATATAAATCTCTCCCTCTGCCTTTTCTTCGTCAGAGATAAAAAAGTTTTTCCAAACAAAAAATCCTCCTACACATAGACCAATCAAAATTATTAAAATAATTAGGGCTTTTGTTTTCATATCTTTATCATGCCAAAAAATTGCCGAAATGGCGACTTTTTGAACCCAGCTCCCCTACAGGACGCGTTCAGAACCGTTGATTGGAGGAAAATTAGGGAAAATTTTAAAGATTTGGAATCTATTTTAGTAAAAATTTAAATAAAAAAAGCGGCTTCAACCGCCATTAAAACAATTTTAAGCGATCCGAAGCCGTTTCTCTGCGATCATTTTTCCACAAATTCCACAATAATACCTGATACCAGCAGAACCACTAAGAGGTGCGAGATCGTCATATTTTTGGGAGCTCGGAGATCCTTTAACCCAGCCACAACAATCTCCTCTCGTTGAATAAGAATCTTTGCAAAAATAAGCTGTTTCCATTAGCAATCCTGTTTTCTTATCTTTAAGTTCTGCATACCTGAAAGGAAGGTGTGTAGGCTCAATTTCCACAAATTCCATAAACGATTCGGGTCTCTCTGCCTTTAAACCCTCAAGACTATCAGCCATTACTCCTTTTTTGCGGGCAATCTCTTTTAGATACTGAACCTTTTTCGCTTCTATTTCGCGACTTTCTGCCTCAATTTTCGCTAGCTCTTCCTTTTCTTTTTCATCTAAAAAATCAAGATCTCTTTTATCTAGAAAAGCAAACATTTATTTCTCCACCTTGTTTTTCTTTATTTGACAAAGAACTTTTTCCTCCTTGTATAAATAATGTTATTAAATCTTCCCGAAAAGTCAAACCACAACAAAAACCCGAGAAAATATCTCGGGCTTTAAAAAACTCCCCTAGTCGGTCTAGAATCTGAATACCAGGAATAAATTTAGCGCTTTTTGGAGGTATTTCATAATGCCTCTCGGTCGGGGCTATTTTAAGCTAAAGCTCCTGCTCCAAAATTTAAAAAAAGTTCGGATACTTTTTTTTAAAACACAAATTTGTTTTAAGTCTTAAGACTTATTATTTTATTCTCTGCTGGGTAAACTCCAGTATACTCCAGTAAGCATCAACAGAGAACCGGCTATAAGTAAAAAATCAGCTAGAAAGTTCAGAAAAGGAGTTGTGATAAAATTATGCATTGGACCTCCGATTAAAAAGACCAAAATACCTAAAGCAATAAGCCAAGACCGTATTTTAAGAGGTTTATCTTGTACCTTTCTGCCTTCAGCTACAAATATGCCAAAAGAGAATAATAAAGAGATAGTGGTAAAAATCCCTATGGTAGCGCCAGCTAGAGGAGGCACTTTCCAATTATATATTCCATTTTCTAACAAATACGGTTCTACTTCTGGAATGCTGTAAAAAATAATCATTATGCCTATTATAGAGAAGAAAATAGCTAACTTAAAAATAGTTTCTTCTAAATGGGGGAATCTTAATCTGATAGGAAAACGAATAAAATAGCTGATAGCAATAAACATAAATATATGAGCAATAGCCCAAAGCCAATTGCTAATTAACGGATCTCCTGAGAATGGTCCTGTCCCTAAAGCAAAAAACATTTGCTGGATACCAAAGAAAATTAAGAAAATAGTAAAAAACTTTAAGAGGAGATTCTTTTGTTTACGCCAAGAAACATATGTCCTTAAACCTGACAATAAAAAGAATAAAGAAGTTATTCCTGTGATTATAGAAGTTATGGTAATCATGTTATTGATTATTCCTTAATAATTGACAAGCTACTCGACTACCAGCTTATTTTTAAAATCCACTAAAATTAACTTAGTATTTTTCTGAAAAATTATAATTTTAGCAAATTTTGGCATTAATAGAAAATGATGTCAGCTCTGAATTTTTTCTATTTTATTATTTTATCAAAAAACCGCCTAAAAAGCGATTTTTAACAGCTCCCCCTACAGGACACGTTCAGAACCTTAAATTGGGTAGAAATAAAAGAAAATCTAACTAAATCAGATTTGCTATGAAAGAATAATTTAGCCACAACCACTAAGTACGATAGCTTTGTAGCGATTTTGATATACTAACAACTTATTATTAATTCTTTAACTCCTTCAATTTATTAGAAACCTTATTGGTATGATCTATACAAGCATTATTTAAAGTTTTTAAAATGTGTTTTAACTCAACCGAATCTCCTTCAAAAACTTCAAAAAACTTTCTCTCTATAAAAGCAATTTCAAAATAGTAAGCAATAGATAAAGCATTCATAATAGTCATTTCAGAGAGTTTGGCTTCTGATATTTGTGCTTCTACTTCTTGAGAGTACGCAGAAAGAGCCTCAATGTTAAATCTATTTTCGTCAAAATAAACCGATGGATTCTGTTCTGCTTTTTCCCAAAATTTGCGTATCCAAGTAGCGTGAGCTATTTCATCTTTAGCTAAATTTAACCAAAAGTCTTTATGATCTAAGAACTTCTCAGAATATATCTTATAAAGTTCAGCTAATTTTTCTTCGTTTTTGATTAGTGCCTTTAATATTTTAATTTGATAGTCTTGTGGCTTCATAATTTGTATTTATTATAATTATTAAATTATTTTACTAAAAAAACACTCTTTTTACGAGATGCAATATCTAATCAAAAGACTCATATATAAAAATATATAAGTCTTTTTTTATTCGAAATTTATCAGCTCCCCCTACAGGACGCGTTTAGAACTATTGATTGGGGAGAGATTGAGGAAAAACTTAGTGAATTAAATTTCACTTTGCTAAAAATTTAAATAAAAAAAGAAGATGCTTGTCGCACCTTCATACTTTATAGTTCTTCAATGTACTCTTTAATTATTTTAATATTGTATGAATCAAATAAATAATTTCCTCTGCGGGGAGCAAGATTCATTATAGAGATACCATCCTCTATATGTTGAGCTCCAAAAAGATGTCCTATTTCATGTAGAATAAGTTTTTTTAGATCATTACTTATCACTTGAGCAGGAAACACGGCATAGTTGCCACCCTTTTCGGCTATTCCAGAGCATCCACCAAACGGAATATTAACTACAAAAAATCTCGCTGTAAATCCAAGAACTATTTCTCTGACTCCATGTGAAACCTTCTTCATAAGATCAAATAGCATTTCTTCTGCAAAAACTGAATCAAAAAACCCCTGTAAATAAAAGAATTGGCTTCTTTTACTTTTATTTTTGTTCTTTTTAACGATACTCTCCCAAGCTTTTTCGTTAAGGATTCTGCTTTCTTTACGAAAACCAGCATCTTTAGCTCTTTGCATCAAAAATTTTGTAGCTAATTCGAAAGAAGAAGTATTTGGTAAATCTATCATCAAAGAGATTGGAAAGTCCAGCATAGTAGGATAACCTTGGGAATCCCAAACTTCTTCCTTTGGGCGTAGGTCGAAAGAAGCAGTAGGGAACTGCTCTTCGAAATATCTTACTGCTTCTGCGATTTCTTGCCTTAACTCCTCTTCTGTGGGGGTCCAGTATATAGAACGGAATGGTTTATCTGTGGCTATTTTTATCTTTATTTCTTTCGTATTGCTTGACATTGAATCATCTCCATATTTTATTGAAAATTGCTGCTTTATTTATACAAGATATATATAATTTGTCAATATAAAACCCGAGAGGAAAACCTCTCGGGATAGTAGCTCCGGGGATAGGACTCGAACCTACAACCTAATGCTTAACAGGCATCTGCTCTACCATTGAGCTACCCCGGAATATAGTATTTTATAGTTTATATTTAGTATTTTGGATACTTCAAATCTGTGTCAGTATAACTAATTTTTTGTAATTTGAAAAGTCTTCTTCTCTAAATACCAACTACTAGATGCAAAATACCAAACTAGTATCCTTTCAATTTTTTTAAGTATTGATGCCCTCTGATTTTCTCCAAAGATTTAGCCTCAATCTGACGAATTCTTTCACGGGTTACGCCAAATTCTCTACCCACTTCTTCTAAGGTATGGACAATTCCATCTTCTAGGCCAAACCTCATAGATAAAATCTTTTGTTCTCTTGGAGTTAAGTCAACTAAAATTTCTTCTAATCTTTCTCTAAGTAAAACACGGCCTGCCTCCACAGAGGGAGGGGTTAATTTTTTATCTTTTATAAATTCAGATAGAACTGAATCACCCTCGTCATCCCCCACCGGTGTCTCCAAAGATATGGTTTGTTGAGAGATCTTCATTAAGTGATGAACTTTTTCAACCTCAATTCCCATTTCAGCTGCAATTTCTTCCGGGAGAGGGTCTCGACCTAAATTTTTTGAAAGTCTTCTCTTGGCTTGATTATACTTAGTAAGAGTTTCTACCATATGAACCGGTATTCTAATTGTTCTAGCTTGGTCAGCTAAAGCTCTGCTTACTGCTTGCCTTATCCACCAAGTGGCATAGGTTGAAAACTTATATCCTCTTCTCCAATCAAATTTTTCAACCGCTCGAAAAAGACCCAGGTTTCCTTCTTGAATTAAATCAAGAATAGTTAAGTTAGGTGAACGACCAACGTATCTCTTGGCAATTGAAACTACTAATCTAAGATTGGCTCTTGCCAATTTCTTTTTAGCTTCCTCATCTCCTTTTTCAATTTTTTTAGCCAGCTCTTTTTCTTCGTCAGCAGTCAAAAAAGCAACGCGTCCGATCTCTTTTAAGTACATCTGGACCGGATCAATTCTCGCTCCTGCAATTTTAGTTTTTGATTCCTTGACTGGTATCAAAAATTCTTTTACCTCTTTTACTTCAATTCCTTTTTTATCAAGAGTTTCATAAAGATCTTCCAAGCCTCTAATGTCTCTTTCTACGTCTGGAAAGGAATGTAAAATTTCTGAAGTTGTAACAAAACCTCTCTTCTGACTCTTTTCAATCAGTTTTTGAATCTCTTTTTCTGCAAAAAATTTAGAATGACTACGAGTACTAATTTTCTTTTGTTTTTTTCTTATCTTTCTCGCTCCTCTTACTTTTTTTATCGTCTTTTTAGTCTTTATTTTCTTTTTCCTTTTGGGCTGTACTTTTTTCTTTTTTATTCTTTTTCTTACTTTTTTGGCTGTTCCTTTCTTTGTTTTCTTCTTTACATCCTTCTTTTTAACTCTTTTTTCAGTTTTCTTTTTTATTTTCTTCTTCCTCATAGTGTTTTTACTTTTTTAGTCCACTGATTAAACTCTTGAGCTAGTACTTTAATCTTCTCAGAATCTTTTTCTTCTTCAGCCTTTCTAATATCTAAAGAAATGCTATCTAATTTATTCTTGACACCGATTAGCTGAATTTCTTTTAAGCAAAGCTGAATTTCAGGTAAAATTTCTTTTTCCTCAATTTTTTCAATCTCTGATTTTAGAGTTAAAACAGAAAGAAAGTTTTTTAATTCTGAAGATAGATTTTTTTGTTTTTCAAAATTATCTAAAACTTCTTTGGCTTTAGGAGAAAGAAAAGAAACAAGTTTATCATCAATAAGAGATAAGTGTTGAGGTATTTTAGAAATCAAAATTATTAACCTTTCTTCTAAAAGTTCTTTTCTTGTTTTCTTTAGAATTGAATTTTGGGGTTCTGAAACCGATACATTGATATCTGGATTCTCCTCTAGTCTTGTCTTTTTAAGCTCTTGTTCAATATTTATTTCTCTAGTTTTCAGCTTTTTAGCTAACTCTTGCACCCAAAAAGATTGCTCAATTCTGTTTGGAATTCTTTTTATTATTGGCAATAAAATCTTTGCAATTCCTTTTTTACCTTCAGGAATTTCTTCATCAAATTGAGAAAATGCATTTTGAAAATAAAAATCTAAAATTGATATAGGCTTTTCTATTAATTTTTCAAATTCTTTTGGTTTCTCTGACATAATATCAGCTGGATCTTTACCTGGCGGAAGTTCCAATATTTTTAAATTAAAACCCTTAGCCTGGGCTAAATCTATTCCTCTTTTGGTGGCACCCTCTCCAGCAGTATCCATATCAAAAGCTAAAACTAAGTTATCAGAATATCGTTTAAGAATACTCAATTGATATGATGTTAAAGCTGTGCCTGAAGTAGCAGCAATATTTCCTATGCCAGACTGGTGTCCCATAATAACATCGATATAACCCTCTACTAGAACGCAAAAATCTTTTCTCCTTGCTTCTATTTTTGCCCTATCTAATCCATATAAAATTCTACTTTTATCATATAAGAGAGTATTGGGGGTATTAATGTACTTTGCAATTTGTTTGTTTCCTTCAAGAATTCTACCACCAAAACCTACAATTTGAGAATTTAAATCAGAAACTGGGAAAATAATCCTACCCCTGAAGCGATCATAATACCCTCCTTGTTCATTTTTTACCACCAACCCCACCTTTCTAATTTCTTCCGTTTTATATTTTTGAGAAATTAAAAAATCAGATAAACCGTGCCAAGTATTGGGAGCCCAGCCCAATCTCCATTTTTGGATTGATTCTTCAGTTATTCTTCTATTCAAAAGATAATCTTTAGCTTTTTTACCTTGAGGACTATTGCTTAGTTGTTTTTCAAAAAATTTTGTTGCCAATTCGCAAATTTCATAATCTCTTTGTCTTTTTGTTCTCAACTCTGGTCTTTTTGATTTTAACTCTACTCCCGCTCTTTGGGCTAAAATCCGTAAAGCATCACCAAATTCTACTCCTTCAACTTTCATTACAAAATCAAAAGTGCTGTGACCTAATCCGCACCCAAAACAATGCCAGATTTGCCTGGCAGGGCTAATAAAAAGAGAAGGTGTCTTTTCAGAATGAAAAGGGCAAAGAGCCTTATAATTAGCTCCCGCTTTCCTTAGTTTGATATAGCTCCCAATAACTTCAACAATATCAAGCTTTGATTTTATCTCGTCAATTGGAGAGTTAAACATAGTTTAATTAGCAGACTTATGATACAATAGAAGTGATAAATTTTCAACAAAATATTGCCGATAGTTTACATAAAGGAGAAGGTCGGGAGAACCCTTAGGTATCTCCGGTGGAGAAAAATATCTTAAATTATTCTACAATTTTAAAAAAAAGCTGATCCGAATCCCCCATAAAATTTTATGAGGGAGCCAGCCGTAAGGCTAGAGTAGGATGAGCGACTAACTTGAATTACTGATATGCGCATTGCTCAAGTGGCACCACTTTGGATTCCAATACCACCTTATACTTATGGCGGGACTGAACTTGTAATTTCTTGGCTTTGTGATGAGCTAGTAAGGCGAGGACACGAGGTTACCCTTTTTGCTACCGAAGATGCTAGAACAAAAGCCAATTTAGTTCCAATCTGGCCTAAATCCTTGTGGCGAGCTAAATTAAAAACTCCTCATGCTGTTTTTGCTTTGCTTTATGAAAAATTAATTTCTTTGCAGGACAAATTTGATGTCATTCATGACCATTGTGAGTTTTATACCACTCCTTATTCAAGATTTTTAAAACCTAAAATGGTTACCACTCTACATCATCCCCTAACTGAAGAAACAATCATCCTCTACAAAAAATTCCCCAATATTAATTTTGTTGCTATCTCAAAAGACCAGAGAAGATCAGGGCCCGGCATAAATATTGTCAAAACAATATACAATGGTTTACCTTTAGAAAAATATCCATTTAATCCAGAACCTAAAAATCAAATTTTGTGGCTTTCAAAAGTATCCTCAGAAAAAGGAATAGCCAGAGCCATTGATATTGCTAAATTAAGCGGAGAAAACCTAATAATTTCTGGAAATATCCTGCCAGAATATGGAGATTATTTTAATTTTAGAATTAAACCTTTAATTGACGGTAAAAAAATTAAATTTGTCGGAGCTTCAAACTTTGAAAAAAAAATTGAATTGCTAAAAAACGCCAAAGCTTTTATTTTCCCAATCAAGAGACCAGAACCTTTTGGTTTAGTAGTAATTGAAGCTATGGCTTGTGGAACTCCGGTAATTGCTTTTAAAGAGGGAGCGATGCCAGAACTAATCGAAGATGGAAAAACTGGATTTTTAGTGGATTCAGTTGAAGAAGCCTGTCAAGCCTTAAAAAAAATTGAGACGATTTCCAGAGCTGATTGTAGAGACCATATCAAGAAAAATTTTAACTTAAAAAGGACGGTCAATAGATATGAAAAACTCTACAAAAAAATATTAAAAAACGACTCCTCTCCGACTTCGGAGTCATAATAAACCTAATAAAGTATGAAAAAAAGAAAACTTAAAATTGCCCAAATAGCTCCTTTGTGGGTAAGGGTCCCACCTAAAAAATATGGTGGAATAGAAAGAATAGTCCATTGGCTTACAGAAGAATTAGTAAAAAGAGGACATGATGTAACCTTGTTTGCTTCAGGAGATTCTGAAACCAAAGCTAAACTTTTTTCTGTTTATCCTCGAGCTCTTAAAAAAGACAATGTCCCCTGGACAGATCCTTTTTGGAATTTGGAGAACTTATCTCGTGCTTTTTCAAAAGCTGAAAACTTTGACATTGTTCACTCCCACCTAGATCTTTGGGCTCTCTTTTTCCAAGAACTAACTAAAACTCCAGTTATTCATACCTTTCACAACCCTCTTTATACTTCTTCAATCACTGACCCAAAAAGATTACCCAGCCGACTCAAAATGTTTGATCTTCACAAAAAAACTAGTTATGGTTGCTTTATTTCAAACTCTCAAAGAAAGCTTTGTCCGGTAAAATTTCCTCACAATTCCATAGTCTACAATGGCATAGATGTTTCTTTGTTAAAATTCAACCCAAAACCTAAAGATTATTTTGTCTGGATAGCCCGCATTGATCCTTATAAAGGAATAGAGGAAGCCATTAAAGCGGCTCAAGTGGCTAAAGTAAAACTACTTTTAGCGGGCAGACTTGATCCCACGAGACAAGATTATTTTAATAAAAAGATAAAACCTCATTTAAATAAGAAAATTCAATTTATAGGTGAATTATCTCAAAAAGAGCTTTCTAATTTTTATGGCAATGCTATTGCCTGTTTGTATCCCATTGAGTGGCATGAACCTTTTGGGTTAATAATGGTAGAATCTATGGCTTGTGGAACCCCAGTAATAGCTTTTGACCGCGGCTCTGTTTCTGAGGTAGTAAAAAATGGAAAAACAGGCTTTGTGGTACCCCTTAAGAATAAAAGGGGAAAGAAAAATATTGAAGGAATTGTTAGGGCTATAAAAAATATCACCCAAATTAAGAGGAGTGATTGCCGAAAATGGGTTGAAGAAAAATTTAGCTATCAAGAAATGACCGATAGGTATGAAAAACTTTATTATCAATTAAGCAAAAAGAAAAAATGATCAAAAAGAAATTAAAAA
>SDBT01018062.1_pt1 | contig 11103 bp, 15 predicted proteins | sample 2277101 | NCBI WGS metagenome assembly SDBT01 (sample SAMN10404973, study PRJNA504765) | marine sediment metagenome | isolation source: marine sediment core GS10_PC15, 103 cmbsf | place: Arctic Ocean: Southern Knipovich Ridge | collected 2010 | reverse complement strand
GATAAGGGAGAGACTTGATTGACGGACCCCTCGCAACATGACAAGCATCGGGAAGCCTCCCGTGCCCACGAGGCTGCGGCATCGCGTTCCGGTCGCGACATCGGCCCAATCCCGCCGATCGCAAACCTCGATCGCCGCGAGTCCTGTTGCTTGAGGCTTCATTCTTTTTGCCTTACTTATAACCCCGAATCGTTCTACCTCCCATGCTCGCCGACGCACCTAAAGGGGATGCGGCGAATCGAAGAGTCCATTCTCTACGGTGCGTTGGACGCCTTCGCTTGGCCCCGTGGCTTCGGCAAAACGACGCTATGCCGCATGGCAATGCTTTGGGCTATCTCATATGCCCACGCTCAGTATGCCTTTCTGATTGGTGCCAACGCAGGGAAGGCCGAAGACAATCTCGACGCGGTCAAAGTCTGGATGCGATTCCTGCCGGAATATATCGAGGACTTTCCTGAGATCGCGAAGCCGGTCATTGCACTCGGCGGCGTGGCCAACCGTGCCGCCGGCCAGCTTTGCGAAGGGCAGCCCACGCTAATCCAATGGGGCAAGAGTCGCATTGTCTTGCCTCGCGTGCCGAAGCCGCCGAACCTGCCGGGCGTGACGGGCCCGCTGGCCCCAACGTCTAGTATTGTGGCTGGCGTCTCCGGCTTGACGGGCGACGGCATCCGTGGATCGCTCTTCAGCTACTCGGATGGTCGCACAATCCGCCCCGACGTGGTCTTGATCGACGATCCGCAGACCGACGAATCAGCGAACAGCCCGTCGCAAAACGCCTCGCGTGAACGCCTGATCGCCGGTGCCGTGCTAGGCATGGCTGGACCAGGCAAGAAGATCACCGCACTCATGCCATGCACGGTGATTCGTCAGGGCGACTTGGCCGACCGCCTGCTCGATCGCCAGAAGCACCCGCTTTGGCGTGGCGAGCGGACCAAGATGCTCCCGTCGATGCCGGACGACATGGACGCATGGGAGCATTATTTCGAGGTCTATCGCGACGGTCAGGCGTCTGACCCGCCCGACCAGTCGTCCGCGAACGAATACTACGTCGACCATCGCGAGGCCCTCGACGCCGGTGCCGTCGTCGGGTGGGATGAGTGCAAGGGCCCCGGCGACGTCTCGGCCATTCAGTACGCGATGCACTTGTATTGCCGCGACCCCCAAGCCTTCTACGCCGAATATCAAAACGACCCCCAGTCGGCAGTCGACGGCGAAGCCGAACGCCTGACGGCCACGCAGATCGCTGAGAAGGTCAACGGCCTGGCTCGCGGCGTCGTGCCGGTCGGCTGCAACCGGCTAACCATGTTCGTCGACATCCACAAGGCCCTGCTCTACTGGGGCGTCGCCGCGTGGAAGGATGACTTCACCGGCTATCTGATCGATTACAACACATGGCCCGACCAGCGTCGCCGCTACTTCACGCTTCGTGATGCCCGAAAAACGCTCGCCACCGAATACCCGGGCACCGGCTTGCAGGGTTCCATCTACGCCGGGCTCGAATCGCTGTGCGAAAAGATGCTTGCCGTCGAGTGGCTTCGCGACGACGGCACGGCCATGCGGATCGACCGCTGCCTGATCGATGCCAACTGGGGCGACTCGACGCCGGTGGTCTATCAGTTCTGTCGCCAGTCCCCCCACGCGGCCGCCTTGCGTCCGAGCCACGGTCGCGGCATCACGGCCTCTTCCCGGCCGCTCAATGCCCCAGGCAACAAGCGAAAGAAGGGCGAACGCATCGGGCTCAACTGGCGCGAGGCCCACGGGCAGGATCGGTCCGTGCGGCACATTATCTACGACACCAACTTTTTCAAGTCGTTTTTGTATGCCCGACTGGCCGTCGCCTTGGGCGATCCGGGTTGCCTCTCCCTGTTCGGCCGCAAGCCGGAAACCCACCGCATGTTGGCTGAGCACGTTACGGCGGAGATCCCCGTCCGGACCGAAGGCCGCGGCCGTCGCGTCGATGAATGGAAGCTCAAGCCGGGCGGCCCCGACAACCACTTGCTCGACGTTCTGGTCGGCAACGCGGTCGCCGCATCGCTCGAAGGCGTCTCACTGCCCTCTACCCAGGCGGCGGCCCCGCGTCGCCGTCCGCCCCGAAACCGAAAACGTGTTACCTATCTGGAAAATTGACATGAGTAAGAAACGAAAGCCCGGCCGCCCGCCCGGCGCGAAGAACTTTCAGCGGGAGACCGTGTGTGTCTTGCCGCCGCATTGCCCGACCTGCCGATCGACCGATGCCGAATCGATCAAGATCGTCATCACGCACTCGATCGATGGCGTGATCGAGGAGCACCACTACACGCACGTTGTCTATCGCAACGTGAAATGCCAGGAGTGCGGTCAGCAGTATCGCACGCGGAGCTATGAGCATCGGCCGGGCGACGAAAGCGAGCCCGACCGGGACGCGGGAGAAGATATCGAGGATCCCAATATAACTTCTGATTCGGAGTCGACCGAAGCCGACGACGCGGCGTAGACTGATCGCTGAAGTTCCTTTCGTTTAAGGCCGTGCGGGGCCGCAACACCCGCGCGGCCTTTTTTCGTTGGATCCGGCCATGAGCGACGCGACCGACAAAGCCGAACTCGACGGCGTTCTGAATCGCAGCGTCACGCGGGTCAAGACCGACGGCCTCGACGTCCAGTATGACCTCGATCAGGCCCGCCGGCAGCGCGACGAACTCGCCCGCAAGACCAAGCCCGGCGTCCGGCCGCGGCTCGCCTCGATCGACCTGAGTGGTTTTTGACATGACCGCATTCACGACAGCACGATCTCGGCTTACGTCGTTCTTTGGCTACGACGCGACCGAAGACTCGAAGCGTCGTCGGTCGCCCAAGGTCCGGCAGATGTCCGAGGACAAGCACCTGCCGGCCGACAAGCGGCGGAAGCTGATCGCCACGTCTCGGGATCTGCCGCGCAACTACGCGATCGCGGCGTGGATGGTCCGCAAACACCTCGACTACGTGTCGAGCTTCGCCTTCCAGTCGCGGACCGGGTACACGGCATTTGACGATCGCCTCGAAGACTTGGTCCGCTGGTGGGCCCGCCGCAATAACTTCGACCTGGCCGGCCGTCACAATCTGGCCCGCTGGATCCGGCTTGCCGAACGGAGTCGCGTGCTTGACGGCGACGTGATCGCACTGAAGCACTCCAGCGGCCGCGTGCAGGCGATCGAAGGCGACCGCATCCGTCAGCCGACCGGCGGGCAACTGCCGCCAGGGCTCGACGTCTCGAAGCTCACGCACGGCGTCAAGACGTCGGCCACCGGCCGGGCCCTCGCCTTTGCCCTGCACGATCGGGGCCCACTCGGCGATAGCTTTCGATTCAAACGAATGCTGCCGGCGAAGCACTGCTTCCATCACGCCTATTGGGACCGCTTCGATCAGGTCCGTGGGATTTCGCCGTTGGCCAGCGGCATCAACACGCTGCAAGACACCTACGAGGGCATGACCTACGCGCTCGCAAAGGCGAAGGTCACACAACTTTTCGGCGTCAAGATCACACGCAACGCGGATGAGTCGATGGGCGATGTGACCGCCGAAACCGACGAAGAGGGCAACGAAGTAAAAAGCGGTTACGAAGTCAAACTCGGCGACGGCCCGTTTCAGTTGGACATGGACGCGGGCGAAGATGCCGACTTCATGGAATCGAAGCACCCGTCGGCCGAGTTCCGCGAGTTTATGACCACCATGGTCATGGTCGCCTTAAAGTCGCTGGATATCCCCTACAGCTTCTTCGACGAGAGCTTCACCACCTACAGCGGCCAGCGGACGGCGTGGATCCAGTACGACCAGGCGGCCGAGGTCAAGCGGCAAGATAACCGCGAGCTTCTCGACTCGCTGATCGCGTGGCGAATCACGCTCTGGATCATCGACGGCACGCTGCAGCTGCCGCCCGGCGTCACCTCAATCGAGGATCTCCGCTGGGAGTGGGTCGCCCGCGGCATTCCCTGGATCGATCCCCTGAAGGAAATCAAAGCCGACGCCGAGAGTGTGAAGCTCAGGACCAACAGTCGCCAGCGTTTGACCCGCCGTGCGGGCGAGGACTGGTTCGAGATCCAGGACGAACTCGACGTCGAGGAAAAGCGGATCGTCAAGAATCGCAAGCCGATGCCTGGCGACCCGGAAGAGGGTGACGAAACCGACGACGAACCCGACGCCCAGAAGACCGAGGAGCCCGCCCATGCCATTGCCTGAAGCCCTGAAAAACGCCCCGTCCCGTTTCCGTGCCGGCATAGCCCGTGGCCTGAAGGCCGAGCAAGCGGTCGACCGTAAAGGCGGCGACAACGGCGTGGGAATCATCCGCGGCGCGGCCGTGCTTTCTCGGGGCGAAGCTCAGGGGCACGGTCTGTGGTGCGACAAAGAGTTCCTCCGGCAGACGGCCGACGCGATCAACGAATCACCCACCGGCCTGAAGTCGCGATTCACGCACCCGTCGAGTTCCGGCGACGGTATGGGCACACAACTCGGCCGCGTCAAGAACGCAACGGTCGACGGCGACACAGTCCGGGCCGACTTGCACTTCGCCGAGCATGCCCACGACACGCCCGACGGCGACCTGGCTGGTTACGTGTTGAATCTGGCTGAGCAGGATCCCGACACCTTTGGCCTGTCGATCGCCTTCAGTCACGACAAGGGCGCCGAGAATCTTCATTTCAACAACTTCAGCAACGCCTCCGGGGCCTTCGAGAGCCCCGACCCGGCCAACACCGACAACCTGCCCCACATCCGGCTCCACAAACTACGGGCTACCGACGTGGTCGACGAACCGGCTGCCAACCCGAGCGGCCTTTTTCACGGCAACAGCGGTGCCCTGGCCGCCGAGGCCGAGGGGCTTTTGTTGTATTCGCTGGGGTTGTCGCCCGACGCCCCTTCGCTTGTTCACTTCGACCTTGATCCGGACCGAGCCAGCAGCTTCGTTGCTCGCTGTCTCGACCGGCACAATCTGGTTGTTACCAGGAAAGGGGCCACTATGCCCAAACAAACCACACTGAACGACACACCTCCGGCCGAGTCGGAGAAACCCGAAGACGCCAAGCCGGAAGAGAAGCCGACGCCGGACACCAAGCCCGACGAAAAGCCCGCCGACGAAAAACCGGCAACCGACCCGCCCGCCGAGACTCCGCCCGCCGAAAACCTTTCGGCCGCCGACGCGCGAAGCGAGGTCAAGCGATACCTCGGCGCCTTCGGCGCCGTCGGAGCGACATGGTTTGCCGAAGGCATTCCGTTCGAGGCGGCCAAGGATCGTCACATCGTGGCCCTGTCGGCCACGATCGAGGACCTCGAAAAGCGATTGTCGTCGATCGACCTGGGCGACGACGAGGGGGCTGAGTTCCAGGCGGCCGACGACGACGGCAAGAAAGCCGCGGTCGAGAAGTATTCCGATGCACTCGGCGAGAACACAGGCCGCGTGGCCGCGTTCTTCGAGAAACACTTTTCTCGCAACTGAATAGGCCGCCTCTGTCGGAGCGTTTTTTGTAACAACAACTCAAACTAAGAGACCAAAACCATGGCAATGCCAACACTACTCGACATCGTCAAACGCAACGGCACCGACGCCGCTGTCGGCTTGATCGAAGAGGCCTTCAGGGCCCACCCCGAAGTTCGCCTGGGTGCCGCCCGGACGATCAGCGGTGTCCATTACAAAACCCGGGTCCGCACGGCGTTTCCGACGGTCGGCTTCCGTAAGGCCAACGAAGGCACCGCGGTAGCGGGCAGCCGGTTCGAGCAACGCCTGACTGAGTGCTTCATCATGAATCCGCCGTTCGAGGTCGACAAGGCGGTCGCCGACGCGTCCGAAGATGGCGCGATGGCTTACCTGGCCGAAGAAGCCAGCGGCATCATGGAAGGTGCCATGCAGGCGCTGGGGGCGTGCTTCTATTACGGAACGCACGCCACGCTCGGCAGAGCCGATGCCTTCCCAGGGCTGATCCAGGCATACGACAACACGAACATGGTCGTCGACGCCGGGGGAACCACGGGCGACACGGGCAGCAGCGTCTGGGCCGTCCGCTGGGGCACACAGCACACGAAGTGGGTCTTGGGTAAAGGCGGCGTGGCTGACGTAACTGACCCGAAAGAGGTCCGGCTGACGAAAAACGACAAGCCGTATACGGGCTACCACAGCGAACTCTACATGCGGCCCGGGCTGCAAATCGGATCGGTGTTCTCGGTGGGCCGGATCAAGAAGATTACAGCCGACTCAAGCAAGACACTGACCGACGACATGATCGCCAGTCTCCTGTTGAAGTTCCCAGTCGGCGTGGTGCCCGACATGCTCTTTATGAATCGTCGAAGCCTGGGGCAACTCCGATCAAGTCGCACGGCAACCAATGCCACGGGTGCCCCGGCGCCATTCCCAACCGAGGCGCACGGCGTGCCGATCGAGATTACCGACTCGATCGTCAGTACGGAATCACTGACCCTCTGAGTCGCCCGGCTCCGAGTTGTTTTCACTCTGAACCAATCACACGAAACTATAAGCGAGAACCAAAATGGATCGAGCAAACCACGGCGTCAAAGACGCCAGCCTGGTGCAGACGATCGCCCTACCTAGCGGCGCGTCGGCCGTTGTGATTACCGGCTTCGACCTGGGCCTTCTCTCCGCACGCGGCGGCCGCTTCGAGGACTGCGAAGTCCTGGTCAATGCCCCCGTGCTGGCCGTCGGCGAACTGGCCAACGCCGACACAATGACCTATTCGGTTGAAATGGACACCGACTCGGCGTTCTCTGACGCCACGGTCATCAACGCCGGCCTGCTAGTGCAGACCGGTGCCGACGGCACCGGCGCGGCGGCCGCTTCGGCGCGATTTAAGATCCCGTCGAACTGCGAGCGGTATCTGCGCGTCAGGGCGACCAACAGCGCGGCCAATGACGCATCCGGCAAGGACCTGACCGTTTCGATCGTCTTCTGAGTTAATCCACTATGTCGATCCAAGACACCATTTGTGCAGCCCATCGTTCGGCACAAGCCGCGGTGGGCTGCACGATCACGTATAGCCGGGGCCTGGTTTCCGTCCCGTTGGATGCACGGATCGGTGACACGCAGTTCGAGACCGACGCCGAGTTCGGCCCGGCCATCGAAACCGAGAGTCGCGACTATTTGATTGAGGTGGCCGACCTGATCCTCGACGACGCGGTGACGTTGCCCGTCTCGGGCGACCAGATCCGCGAAACGGTCGACAGTACCACGTTCGTCTACGAAGTGTCGGCGTTCGGCAACGAGCCCTGCTTCCGCTACTCCGACGATTTTCATCAGCTTTTGCGAATTCACACGAAACTGGTCGCCACGGAATAACCATGTCGTATACCGCCGACATCGCTGAAGCCGTCAAGGATGCACTGGCCGACGGTACGTTCGACGTGGAGTTCACGCCGACGCGGACCTACGCGCTGAACGTCGAAGTGAGGGAACTCGATGGCCTGGTCGTCAGTGTCTACCCCGACCCGGAAGGCTGGGAGCCGTTCGACGGGTCGCGCGACGGCGACGGCGCAACGGTCCATACCCGCATTGCCGTATTGAAAAAGGTCAACCCGACCGACTTGTCGGAGATCGATCCGCTGGTCGGCCTGGCCGAGGATATTCGCTCCACGTTCTTCGGCTTCGGTCCGATCCCCGGTGCCACCTGGCAACAGACCACGCCCATAATCGTCGCCGATCCCGAGTACCTGTTGCAGAAAAAGACATTCATCGCCGTTCTGGATCTCGCCTTTGACTATATCGAGCCGAAGCCATGACCGCCAAGAAAGCCTGGACTATCAATGCCATCGCGATCGCTGTCGTGTGGGCGTGTACGTTCGTGGGTGGCGTCTGGATGGCCTCGGCCGACTGGTCGGCCGTCAAGACCCAGGCGTCGCGGATCGACGATCACGAAGCGCGATTGCGGCAGATCGAGAATCAGCTATCGAACGTCGCGGCCGACGTCCGCTGGATCCGCCAAAGCATGGAAGCGGGGGAATAGCCATGGGCGTAATGAAAAGACTTGCGGGCGGCCAGAAAATCAGCGCCGGCTACTCAAGGATCCCGAAAGTCTCAGTAAGCTCGCAATTCGATTTCGACATCGGCACGGCCTACAAGGCGTTCTTCGACAAGAACGCCGTTAAAAATGCCGTCCGCGAGGGGATGCGGCGGAAGATGATGTGGTTCGGTGCCGACATCCGCAAGACGGCCCGACGCAGTATGCGGGTAGTCACGTCGATCCAAAGGCAGCGCGAAGACGTCTTCGCCGGCCAACGCAAACGGGTTCGAGCCTATAAGCCGTCGCGTGCCGGCCAACCGCCCCGGGCGGTCAAACCGAACCCGCTGATTCGCAACCGGCTGTTCTTCGCCTACGACTCACAAAAGCGTTCCGTCGTCGCCGGTCCGGAGCGAATCGCCCGCGGTACCGGCGTGCCCGAACTCCACGAACACGGCGGACGCCGTCGGCTTCGCAATCCCCGCCGACGTCTACGGAAGGTCGGCGACGGTGCCGAGATCCGCATTCCCGGCGGTTTTCCGATCTACACGCGGATTCGCACGCGAGCCCAGGCACGGCGTGCCAACCGACTCAATCGTCTGCTCTACGGCCCACTCTGGAAACACCACACCTACCCGGGGCGGCCCTACATGCAGCCGGCCATGCAGACGCGGCTGCCCGTCCTGCGACGTGAACTCAAAGATTCCATCACCATCTAACCGGAGGCAATTTACCATGCCCATCACTGCACCCGCGGACGGCGAAGCGATTCTTGGCTTGCAGTGCAAGCTCTACTACGGCACGGCCGGCGCGTCGGCCACCACGCTTTTTGAAAACGTCCGCGACGTCAATATCGGTCTCGATAAGGCCGAGGAAGACACCACCTCGCGCAAAAGCGACGGATGGGAGACGACGGTCCCCACGACGAAGAAAGGCGATCTGACGTTCAACATCCTTAACGTCAAGGGCGACGCGGAAGTCGACCTGCTGATCGACGCCTGGCTCAACGGCACGCCCTTGGCGTTTCAGGCACTCGACGGTGCGATCGGCGTAGGTAAGGGCCTCGACGCCGACTTCGCCGTGATTAACCTCAAGCACGGCCAGCCGATTAAGGGCGTGTCGACCTGGGACGTGACGCTTAAAATCACCACCACCAGCCGCGCGCCGACCTGGCAGCCGGGAAGCTGATCGCCCCTTAACACTTAGCCGCAACCAATCAAAGTACTGGAGTATTTACCATGGCGACAGACTTGACGGGCCTTGTGGTCCGAATCGGGCTGAATGTTTCAGCCGCTCTACAGAAGGCGCTCGACCTCAACACAATGAAGGGTCCTGTGACCTTCGCCAAGGAGCTCGCGTTGACGTTCGGCACCGGCGCGCTGAAGGCTGACCAGGTATTTGCCGACCGCCGCATTCTTGCCGCGTCCGGACAGGAAGATCTCGACCTGGCCGGCACGCTGCTGAACGCCGTCGGCGGGACGGTCAACTTCGCCAACATCAAGGCGATCGTCATCATCAACCGCAGCGACGAGACCACCACCTCGCCCGAGCACACGGCGACCGACGCCTCGATCAAGGTCGGCGGCGCGTCCGCCACCGAGTTCCTTGGTCCGTTCGAGGCGGCCGGCGACCAGATCAATATCCCGGCCGGCGGCTCATTCATGATTACCTGTCCCGACGACACCGGCTGGGTCGTCACGGCCGACACGGCCGACCTGTTCGCGGTCGAGAATAACGACGGCGTCGACGAAGCCATGTACGACGTCATCCTCATCGGCGAAAGCGCGTGACGCAAGGGCTGGGGCCCGGGGTTGGGGCGCAAGCCTCAGCCCCGTCCCTGGCCCGTTTTTCCAGTCCCCTTGCACTTAGCCCTACGATCCCATGAACGAATCCACGGAAGCCGAAGGCACGGCACTGTTGCCGCCCACCTTCACCGACAACAAAGCCCGCGTGTGGACCGTCGAACTCGACGTGACCACGATCAAGCGGGTCCGCAAAACGCTCCAGGTCGACCTGCTGGCCACCGGCGAAAAGCAGCGTGACCTGTTGATGCGGCTTTCGGGCGAGCCCGTCCTGCTGGCCAACCTCCTGTTTGTGATCTGCCAAGAGCAGGCCGAACTCCAAAAGGTCACCGACGAAGAGTTCGGCCGCGGGCTCGGCGGCGACTCCATTGCTCACGCGACCGAGGCGATGCTGGACGCTCTCGTAAATTTTACCCCGAACCCCCGGGACCGGATGAGGATGAGGAAGGTGCTGGGGAAGATGGACGACTGGATGGACAAGGCGAGGGATGTGCTGGAGAAACAGGTGACGAATCCGGAGATCGAGAAGGCGGTGATCGAGACGATTGCGACCCATGGACGCTTATTGCAAAGCTCGCTGGAATTATCGGCATCGACCCCGGATCCTTCAGCCTCCGAGAGTTGATCGTGATGGCCGACGCGCGTCGCCTTGACGCGTGGGACCGGGCCGGCCCGATCCAGATGTTTTTGTATAACGCGAACGCCAAGCCGGAAAACACGAGGCCGCTTTCGGCGTTCCATCCGTTTGTCACCGAGGAAGACGATGCGGCGGCCCGCGCGGCCGAACGCAAGAGCCGAGTGATCGAACTCAACAGCGAGCAGTCCATGGCGGTCCTGAAATCCCGGTTCTGCCCCAACTCCTGACCTACAAGCCCGATACCAAAATGTCATCCTCCTCAGCAATCCGAGCCGGCCGCGCCTACGTCGAGATGTATCTCGAAGACGGCAAGCTCGAGCGGGGCCTCCGCAAGGCCCAGCAGCGTATCGCCGGGTTCGGCAGCGCCATGCGTCGCATCGGCGCGGGCCTGATGGGTTTCGGTGCCGGTATCCTGGCCCCGCTGGCCGCAACGATCCACGTCGCGTCCGCCCTGGAAGAGACGATGAACAAGTTCGACGTGGTGTTCGGCAGCAACGCCGAGGCCGCCAAGGCATGGGCCGACAGTTTTGCCGCCGACGTCGGCCGCTCGAAACAACAGGTCGCCGACTTCCTCTCCGGCACGCAAGATCTGTTGGTCCCGATCGGATTCGAGGCCGGGGCTGCCGAGAAGATGAGCAAGGACCTAACCGGCCTGGCCGTCGACCTGGCGTCGTTCAACAACAAGGCCGATAGTGACGTCCTCCGCGACCTGCAT
>SDBT01018061.1_pt1 | contig 11103 bp, 11 predicted proteins | sample 2277101 | NCBI WGS metagenome assembly SDBT01 (sample SAMN10404973, study PRJNA504765) | marine sediment metagenome | isolation source: marine sediment core GS10_PC15, 103 cmbsf | place: Arctic Ocean: Southern Knipovich Ridge | collected 2010 | reverse complement strand
CCGTCACCGAGCCGTAGGTCTCGAACTGGGTGCAGGCCGGCAGCAGGTAGATGCCGTCGTCCCGGTCCGGCAGCACCGCCGAGGCGGTCGGATACGGGTTGATTATGACCAGCATGTCCAGCAGTTCCATGGCCTTCTTCATCTCCACGCCACGGGTCTGGCTGTTCGGCGCATGGCCCCACAGGACCATGGCGCGGAGATTGTTCGGCTGGTCGATGTTCTCCTTGTCCTCGAGCACGCCGTCGATCCAGCGGCTGACCGGGATGCCGGTGAGGTTCATCAGGGGCTTGTCCTTGCCGTCCTTGCCCTTGATGGTGTCGAACCTCCCCTTGAGCCAGTCGAGGTCCTCCTCCCAGACCCGCGCCCAGTGCGCCCACGAGCCCGGCTTCAGGCCGTAATAGCCCGGCAGGGTGTGGCTGAGTATGCACATGTCGGTGGCGCCCTGCACGTTGTCATGGCCGCGGAAGATGTTGGTTCCGCCACCCGCGACGCCCATGTTGCCGAGCGCGAGCTGCAGCACGCAATAGGCGCGGGTGTTGTTGTTGCCGTTGGTGTGCTGGGTGCCGCCCATGCACCAGATCACGGTGCCCGGACGGTTGTTGGCCATGGTCCGGGCCACCCGCTCGAGCTGCGAGCCCGGCACGCCGGTGACGCGCTCGGTCTCCTCGGGGGTCCACTTCTTCACCTCGGCACGGATCTGGTCCATTCCCCAGACCCGCGTGCGGATGAACTCCTTGTCCTCCCACTTGTTCTCGAAGATATGCCAGAGGATGCCCCAGACCAGCGCCACGTCGGTGCCCGAGCGCAGGCGGACATATTCATCCGCATGGGCCGCGGTGCGCGTGAAGCGCGGGTCGCAAACAATCAGCGGCGCATTGTTCTCCTCCTTCGCCTTCAGGATGTGAAGCAAGGATACCGGATGCGCTTCCGCCGGGTTGCCGCCGATCAGCAGGATCGCCCGGCTGTTGTGGATGTCGTTCATCGAGTTGGTCATCGCGCCGAAGCCCCAGGTGTTGGCAACACCCGCGACCGTGGTCGAGTGACAGATACGCGCCTGGTGATCGACGTTGTTGGTGCCCCAGTAGGCGGCGAACTTGCGGAACAGGTAGGCCTGCTCGTTGCTGAACTTCGCCGAGCCGAGCCAGTAGACGCTGTCCGGACCGCTTTCCTCGCGGATCTTCAGCATCCCGTCGCCGATCTCGTTGATCGCGTCGTCCCAGGAGATGCGCTTCCACTCGCCGCCTTCCTTCTTCATCGGATATTTCAGGCGGCGCTCGCCATGGACGTCGTCGCGCGCCGCTGCACCCTTGGCGCAGTGGGCGCCGAGATTGATCGGGCTGTCCCAGGCGGGCTCCTGCCCGATCCAGACGTCGTTCTGCACTTCCGCCATCACGGTACAGGCGACCGCGCAGTGGGTGCAGACCGATTTGATGATCTCGACCTTGCTGTCCGCCGTCGTCGCGGCCGAGGCCTTGGTGACCGTGCCGCCGGTGACGGCAAGGGCGGACAACCCGCCGATGGCCAGACCGGACCCGCGCAGGAAGGCGCGGCGATCGACCGATTTCTGGGCAGCCTTGGACAGGATCGACTCACTCCGGGGGCGTCCCGCAACCCCGTTCGTCTTTTTCCTGAGCATTTCAATCTCCCGTTAGACTTGGGCCTGGGGCCCTTGTTCGTTATTGTTACGGGGTCAGGGCGTCACGCAACCGTCACCCGTATGTGCCGCGCATCCGGTCAGAAGCGGGCCGACTCGAGATATTTCTCGACGTGTTCGGTCCTGCGATAGCCTCCCGAGCCCTCGACCGCGGCGGCCTCGGCCGTCTCGGCGCCCGTCACGGCAACCACGGCCACGGCCGGGGCGGTGACGGAAGCGAGCTTGAGAAAATCGCGCCGGCTGGTAGCAGCCTTGTCGTCGCTCATCCTCTTTCTCCCAAGTTGGGCCACGCTCGCGGCCCGCTGCATGAAAGGCTCATGCCCCCATTCTGCCAAGGGGCTTATGCCTCCATTCTGAACGCCTCGCGCTCGATCTCCATGAACGCGCGGCCGATCGCGCCCACCGGCGCGTAAAGAAGCGACCCTTTCGCCGCTTCGAGATCGGCGAAGAAATGCCCCGCCCAGGGGGCGATATGGGCCGAGAAGAAATCCTTTTGCCCGGCCAGCGTCTCGGGCTCGCCGAAGCGGCCGAGGATCAGCCCGGCCATCATCTCGCACAGCGAGGCAATGTTGTCCTCGGGCTCGAACACGTTGGGCGAGCGCTCGATGGAGCGCCGCGCCATGTCGTTGCGCAGCACCGCCAGCGGTTTCTCGTGCAGGAAGCCGGTCATGTAGTAGCTGGCATAGGGCAGAAGCTCGCCCCGGGCGGCGCCGATGAACAGCCGGTTGAACTCGCGTTCGGCGGTGGCCTCGGTGGTCGCCCTGGCGAGGCTTGTCAGCGCCCTGATCGCACGGCCAAGCTCGCCGTCGTCGCCATCGAGCTTGGCGACCCGGTCGATCAGGTCGCGCGTCGGCGGTTTCGCGAGAAGGGCTGCGAGGAGATCGTAGAGATCCGCACGGAGGACATCTTCCTCCGCGACGGTCATGTCTTGCACGGCATCGGCAAGGGTCATGTTTTCTCCCAGACGGACCGGGTTGGCCCCGATCCTTTTTTCTGTGGGGAGCAGGTTACTCGAATTTCGCGGGAGGTCAAATAAAATGACCAATCACAAAAAGATTTTTGGGTGAACCTTGGCTATTCTTCCGCCAGGCGGAAACGCATTCTCTGCCGGACGCGGATTTCCTCCTCCGGAACGGCCTTTTCTCCGGCTTCCTCCGCCGCGACCTCTTCGGCCAAGCCGGCTGAGTCCGCTTCATCCGCGCCCGTCTCGTCGCCCGCCTCCGCCGATTCCTCCGCCGGTTCCTCGGGCGGTTTCTCCGCCGATTCCTCGGGCGACTCTTCGGCCGGTTCCTCCGCGCTCCCGGCATCCTCCTCGGACAACTCGGCCACCTTGTCGATATAGCCCCTGCCGACCTGATAGGCGGTCTGCAGGTTCTCGACCACCGTCGCCGCATCGGTGAAGTCCTCGCCGTAATCGACCAGCATGTCGAGATTGGCGAGGACCGGATCGCTGACCCACAGCTTGCGCAGCGCCCGGTTGCGCAGCCGCGTGGGCACCGCCTTGGCCATGAAGGCGGTGAAGTTGTCGCCCGCCTTCAGGGTGTCCGGGTCGGGCAGGCCCAACTCCTCCAGCACCTCCTCGTCGGAACGGTCGTCGGGGCGCTCGTCGGCGGCGAGCGCCTCCGGTTCCGCGGCGGCCGGCTCCGCCTCCGCGTCCACCGGCTCGGCCTTCGCCTCCTGCTTCAGCCGCGACCAGCGGCTGGCGAAGCCCGGCTCGTCCTGCTTGTCACGGCTCAATGCAGCTTCTCCCGTTTGCGCCCGCCGGTGGGGCTGCGGTAGACATCCGCCTCCTGGCGGACGCGGGCATCGCCCTTGCCGTCCTCGACCTTCTCGAGGTCGACCCGGTCGCGGCGGCGCTTGATGAATTTCTCCTCCTTGTGGTGGCGGCCGACGAAATCGCTCAGCCAGGCGATCAGGCTGGGCGGCATCGGCACCGCCTCGACGATGTCGTCGCCGCTGTCCAGATAGTCCTGCGCCTCGTAGGCCGAGGCGGTCACCATGAAGACCTCGATATCATGTTCGGCCTCTGGGTCCTCGGAGGTCCGCAGGACGACATAGACGCAAGGCGGATCGTTCGACAGCGCGACCAGATAGGATTCGGTATCGGCCCGGTGCACCTCCAGGGTGCAGGTGGCGGCGTGATACTCCACCGCCTCGCCCTCGCGGCGCAACTCGCGCCAGTCGGCCGGACCGGCGCCCGGTAGCACAGCCACCGCTCGCCAGACCCATTTCGCCCAGCGCGTCACCCCCGGCTGCTTGCGGAGCACGACGCCGATCGGCAATTCCGCCGTCTTCTCGGTCAACAGGAACCCTCCCGGATCAGTCTCTTTGGCGCTATAGTTGCGCCATCGCCGCGTTTTGCCAAGCCACGACAACCCGATTGCCGTCTGCCGGGAACGGAGACCACTGGGCTTGTCCCTGCACGCAATTGCAATTACGTCCCACATAAATGGCGCGAGTCAGACGCCGGGCAACACAACATCTGGGGAGGCTCAATGTCCAAATCCGCCACGCGGCTCCTGCTCTGCGACTGCACCGGCACCATGCGCCCCGACGCCGAGGCGATCGCCAACGGCTGCGGCCTGGCCTGCGATCAGGTCCACACCCATCTCTGCCGGACCCAGGCGGCGGTGGCGGCGAGCGCGCTGAAATCCGGCGAGCGGGTGATCATCGCCTGCGCCCAGGAGGCCCCCGCCTTCATGGAACTGGCCGAGGAGCTGGAGGCGGGGGACCGCCTGCTCTGCGTCGATATCCGCGATCGCGCCGGCTGGTCCGACGATGCCGCCGGAATCGGGCCGGGCCCGAAAATGGCGGCGCTGATCGCCGATGCCCGCCTGACGCCGCCGGACCTGCCGCTGATGGATGTCGCCTCCGAGGGAACCTGCCTGGTCTACGGCTCCGGCGACATGGCGGTGGACGCCGCCGCCCGCCTCACCCCCGCCCTCTCCGTCACCTGCATGCTGAGCGAACCCGCCGAATTCACCGCCCCGGCCGGCGCCGACGTCGACATCGTCACCGGCCGCATTCGCGGCGCCACCGGCGCGCTGGGCCAGTTCGCGCTCGAGATCGATGGCTTCGCCGAGCTCGCCCCCGCCGGACGCGGCGCCCGGCGCTTCGCCGAGCCGCGCGATGGGGCCAAATCCGACTGCGACATCATCGTCGATCTCGCCGGTGGCCAGCCCCTGTTCCCGGCCCACCACAAGCGCGACGGCTACCTGCGCGCCGACCCCGGCGACCCGCTGGCGGTCGAGCGGGTGCTGTTCGACGCCGCCCAACTGACCGGCACCTTCGAGAAACCGCTCCATATCCGCTTCGAGGAAAGCCTCTGCGCCCACAGCCGCGCCGGCCGCTCGGGCTGCACCCGCTGCCTCGATGTCTGCCCCACCAGCGCGATTACACCCGACGGCGACACGGTCCGGATCGACCCCAATGTCTGCGCCGGCTGCGGCGCCTGCCACGCGGTCTGCCCGTCGGGTGCGGCGGCCAGCGACGACCCGCCGGTGGCGCATCTGTTCCGCCGCATGCGGGCGATGGCCGAGGCCTACACCAAGGCCGGCGGCACGTCCCCCCGCCTGCTGGTCCACGATGCCGACCACGGCGCCGAGATCATCCGCCTCGCCGCGCGCCACGGCCGCGGCCTGCCCGGCGACGTGATCCCGCTCGAGATCCCGGCGCTCGCGGTGTTCGGCCATGCCGAACAGATCACCGCCCTGGCATTGGGCTATGCGGGCGTCGACATCCTCGCCGGCCCGCGCACCGAACGCGCCGTCATCGAGGCCCAGATCGAGCTTGCCGCCGCCATCGCCAGCGGCACCGGAGTCGAGGGCGAGCGAATCCGCCTGATCGATCCGACGGACCCCGACATCCTCTCCGACCTGCTCTATGTCGCCCCCCCAGCACCCCACGCGGTCCAGCCCATCCTGCCGCTCGGCGGACGCCGGGACGCGGTCCGGCTGGCGGCCCGGGCGCTGGCCGGCGACACCCCGCCGGAGGCCCCCCTGCCGCTGCCGGCCGGGGCCCCCTACGGCGCGGTCATCGTCGACACCGACGCCTGCACGCTCTGCCTCGCCTGCGTCGGGCTGTGCCCGCCCGGCGCGCTGCTGGACAACCCCGACAAGCCCGAACTCAGCTTCCGCGAGGAGGCCTGCCTGCAATGCGGCATCTGCTTCGATACCTGCCCGGAGAACGCGATCACCCTGGTGCCGCAGCTCGACCTCTCCGACGACGCCCTCGCCGGGCGGGTGCTGAACGAGGAGGAACCCTTCGCCTGCATCGAATGCGGCGCGCTGTTCGGGGTGAAGTCCACCATCGACCGCATCACCGAGAAGCTGGGGGGCAAGCATTACATGTTCACCACGTCGGACAATATCCGGCTGATCCAGATGTGCGACGACTGCCGCATCCGCTCCCAGGCTCACTCCGAGGGACAACCGTTCTTCATGGGCGAGCGCCCGCGCCCGCGCACCACCGAGGACTACCTCAAAGAACGCGAGGCCAAACGCACCAACGGCGAAGACGAGGGCTGACGCGCGCCCGCCCTTGACAAGCGGTAAGCCGCGCACCACCAATCCCGGCAACCGGATGCGGTTCCGCCGCCAGCGATGGGAGGACACGAGATGAACGAAGACGCCTTCAACATGTCGATGCGGAAATTCCTCAAGCAGGTCGGCGTGACCTCGCAACAGCAGATCGAACAGGCCGTCCGCGCCGCCGCGCCCACCGGCCCGGTCAAGGTCCGCGCCGTGATCACCATCCCGGAGCTTGGCATGGAGCACGTGATCGAGGGCGAGATCGCCACCGGAGACGCCGGATGAGCGTCACCCGCGAGGATATCGTCGCGGCGCTCGCCAAGATCGTCGACCCCGGCCAGGGCAAGGACCTGATTTCCGCCGGCATGGCCAAGGCGATCACCGTCTCCGGCGGCACGGTCAGCTTCGTGATCGAGGTCGACCCGGCCAAGGGCGCGGCGATGGAGCCGCTGCGGGTGGCGGCGGTGGCGGCGGTCGAGGGTCTCGCCGGCGTCGACAAGGTCTCCGCCGTGCTGACCGCCCATGCCGCCACGCCTGCGCCCAGCCCCGCCACCGCGGCGAAGGGACCGCCCCCCGATCTCGGCCTCGGCCGCCCGAAGCCGACGGTCCCGGCCGACAAGCGCATCCCCGGCGTCGACCACATCATCGCCATCGCCTCGGGCAAGGGCGGAGTCGGCAAGTCCACCGTCACCGCCAACCTCGCGGTGGCGCTGACCGCCCAGGGCAAGCGCGTCGGCCTGCTGGATGCCGATGTCTACGGTCCCTCGCAGCCGCGCATGATGGGCATCACCGGGCGCCCCTCCTCGCCCGACGGCAAGATCATCCTGCCGATGCGCAACCACGGCGTCACCACCATGTCGATCGGCTTCATGATGCCCGAGGGCGAGGCGGTGATCTGGCGCGGCCCGATGCTGATGGGGGCCTTGCAGCAGTTGCTGAACCAGGTCCAGTGGGGCCGCCTCGATGTGCTGCTGATCGACCTGCCGCCGGGCACCGGCGACGTCCAGCTCACGCTGGCCCAGAAGGCCGAGGTGACCGGCGCGATCCTCGTCTCCACGCCCCAGGACGTGGCCCTGCTCGATGTGCGCAAGGCGATGGACATGTTCAAGAAAACCGGCGTCCCGGTGCTCGGGATGATCGAGAACATGTCGACCTATATCTGCTCCAATTGCGGCCACGAGGAGCATATCTTCGGCCATGGCGGCGCCCGGGCCGAGGCCGAGAAGATCGGCATCCCGTTCCTCGGCGAGGTGCCGCTGGATATCGAGATCCGCCTCGCCGGCGACAGCGGCGCGCCGATCGTCGCGGCCAAGCCCAACCTGCCCCAGGCCCGCGCCTTCATCGACATCGCCGATCGGCTGCTCGATTCTGGCGTGCTGGGATGACGCTCCCGATGAGTCCCGAGGAGCAGCCCAACTTCCCGCCGCTGCTCAAGGGCGAGGAGACCCTGCCCGACATGGACCCCTTCGCCAAGGCGGTGGCCAGCGCCGCACTCGGCGCCGACCCCGGCCTGATCTGCTGGACCCGCGACGAGACCGCGCTGCGTGCCGCCCTGGTGCTGGCCCCGGAGGCGCCGCTCGAGCGCGCCATCGGCATCACCTTCGCCGTGGCGCATGGCCTCGGCGACGCGTTCGGCGCGCTGGCGCCGCCGGAGAACGCCTTCCACTACGTCTGGCCCGGCACCTTCAAGGTCAACGGCGCCGATTGCGGGACGATGCGCGCCGCCGCCGCCACCACCGACCCCGCGGCGGTGCCCGACTGGCTGGTGATCGGCGTCGAGATGCGCTACCTGCCCCCCGCCCAAGCCGAGCCCGGCAACCGCCCCGACCAGACCTGCCTGATCGAGGAGGGCTGCATCGAGGTCACACCCCTGAAACTGCTCGACAGCTGGTCGCGCCACACCTTGGTCTGGATCAACCGCTGGCTCGACGACGGCTTCCAGCCGCTCCACGCCGCCTGGCGCGAGCGCGCCTGGGGGATGGGCGAGGACTTGGCCGACGGCGGCACCTTCATCGGACTGGACGAGCTCGGCGGCATGCTGGTCAAGACCGCCAGGACCACCGAGATCCGCCCCCTGACCACCATGCTGGAGGACCTGTCGTGAGGCTGGCCCGCACCGTGCGCTTCGACGACTCCGACGAGCAGGTGTTCGAAGTTCCCGCCCAGGCCGACGAATGGGCGATCTCGGGCACCTTCGAATTCTCCGACTGGACCGCGGACATGCTGACCGGCAAGCAGCGCCAGGCCTTCGCCAACGGCTGGCTCGGGCTGGAGAGCTTCGGCCGCGCCACCTTCATCGCCACCGCCAAGATCGAGGAGGCCGAATACGCCGCCCTGATCGACCGGCTGGCCGCCCATTTCGTCAACGCCTATGGCGCCCCCGATCTCGACGCCGCCCGCCCGGTGGCCGAGGACGAGCTGCGCTTCATGCGCGAGATGTGCGAGGACCAGGACCCCAACACCATCCTGTTCGTCACCCGCGAGATGGTCGAGGACGGCGTCAGCGAAAGCTTCCAGGCGATCAAGCCCAAGGAGGCAACGCTCGACATGGTGGCGATCCACGGCCAGCTGGACGACATCTGACGGGGGCAGCCCCGAGAGGACTTGGCGAAGCCCCGCCAAGACCCTAGGCTGCGCCCGGACCCCCCGTTCCGGGGCGACACTTTCCGGGAGAATATCAATGCGGCTGAAGGGCAAGCGGGCGCTGGTGACCGCGGCGGGGCAAGGCATCGGCCGGGCCTCGGCGCAAGCGATGATCCGAGAGGGGGCCCAGGTCTTCGCCACCGACATCAATGCCGCGACGCTGGCGACGCTGGAAGGCGCCGAGACCTTCCTGATGGACGCAACCGACCCGGCCCAGATCGTCGCCGCGGCCGGGCGCGCGCGGCCCGATATCCTGGTCAACTGCGCCGGCTTCGTCCCCAACGGCACCATCCTGGAAGCCACCGAGGAGGACTGGGATTTCGCCTTCGACCTCAACGTCAAATCGATGTTCCGCGCCATCCGCGCGGTGCTGCCGGGGATGCTCGCGAAAGGCGGCGGCGCCATCGTCAACATGGCCTCGGCCGCGTCCTCGATCATCGGCGCCCCGAACCGGGCCGTCTACGGTGCCACCAAGGCCGCCGTGATCGGCCTGACCAAGGCGGTGGCGAAGGACTACATCACCCAGGGCATCCGCTGCAACGCGGTCTGCCCCGGCACCGTCGACACCCCCTCGCTGCACGACAGGCTCAGCGCCACCGGCGACTACGCGGCGGCGCTGAAGGCCTTCACCGCCCGCCAGCCCATGGGCCGCCTGGCCGAGGCCCACGAAATCGCCGCCCTGGTGGTCTACCTGGCCAGCGACGAGAGCGCCTTCATGACCGGCCAGGCCGTCACCATCGACGGCGGCTGGTCGGGATAACGGACCAACTCCGCCGCCATGCCCTCCTCCCCCTGGTGGGGGAGGTTGGGAGGGGGGGCCGCCGCAGGCGGTCCGCAATATTACCGGCAACCAACCGCAACACCCACTGAGGATACCCAAATGAAACTGCTCCGCGTCGGCCCCAAGGGGTCCGAAAAACCCGCCTTGCTCGACCCCACCGGCACGATCCGCGACCTCTCCGGCCACATCGACGACATCGCCGGCGAGGCGCTCTCGGACGCCGGCCTGGCGCAACTCCGGGCGCTGGACCCGGCCACCCTGCCCGCGGTGCCCGAGGGCACCCGCATCGGCCCCTGCGTCGGCCGGATCGGCAAGCTCTGCTGCGTCGGGCTCAACTACTCCGACCACGCCGCCGAGACCGGCCACCCGATCCCCGAGGAGCCGATCCTGTTCGGCAAGGCGGTGACCTCGGTCTCGGGGCCGAACGACGACATCGAAACCCCGCGCGGCTCGGACGCGCTCGACTACGAGATCGAGATCGCCATCGTCATCGGCAAGCGGGCCAAGAACGTGGCGCAAGCCGACGCGCTCGACTATGTGGCGGGCTACGCCGTCTTCAACGACGTCTCCGAGCGCAGCTTCCAGGCCAAGCGCGGCGGCCAGTGGATCAAGGGCAAGAGCCACGACAGCTTCGGCCCGCTCGGCCCCTGGCTGGTGACCCGCGACGAGGTCGCCGACGCCGGCAATCTGGCGATGTTCCTCGACGTCAACGGCGAGCGCCGCCAGACCGGCAACACCGCCACGATGATCTTCCCGATCCCGGTGATCGTCAGCTACATCTCGCAGTTCATGACGCTGGAGCCCGGCGACGTCATCCCCACCGGCACCCCCCCCGGCGTCGCCCTGGGCATGAAACCGCCGAGGTTCCTCAAACCCGGCGACGTCATCGACCTCGGCATCGAGGGCCTCGGCACCCAGCGCCAGACCGTGCTGCCGGAGAGCTGAGGGGCGGTCCTGCGACCCGCCCTCGCCACCCGCGTCCCCTCCCCCCGCTGGGGGGAGGGTTAGGGAGGGGGTCCGAACGCCACCGGCCCGGCCGACTCCGCTTCTGTGCTAGTCATCGCCATCGCCTGGGCCGCGCCACAGCGCCCGGGCGAAGTCCTGGATCGCCCGGCGGTACTCGCCAAGCTCGAGATAGGCGAGCCCGCGGTTGGTGTAGGCATCGGTATCGTCCGGGTCGAGCCGCAGCACCTCGTTGTAATCCTCGACCGCCCGGGCGTTTTCGCCAATCTCGGAATAGGCGAGCCCGCGGTTGAAATAGGCCCAGGCATAGTCCGGGTCGATCCGCAGCGCCTGGTCGTAGTCCTCGATCGCCTGGGCGTGCTCACCGAGGTCGTAATAGGCGAGCCCGCGGTTGTAGTAGGCATCGGCAAAGCCCGGATCGAGCCGCAGCACTTGTTCGTAGTCCTCGATCGCCCGGCGGCGCTCACCAAGATTGTAATAGGCGACCCCGCGATTGTTGTAGGCATCGGCATTGCCCGGGTCGAACCGCAGCG
>SDBT01018060.1_pt1 | contig 11104 bp, 11 predicted proteins | sample 2277101 | NCBI WGS metagenome assembly SDBT01 (sample SAMN10404973, study PRJNA504765) | marine sediment metagenome | isolation source: marine sediment core GS10_PC15, 103 cmbsf | place: Arctic Ocean: Southern Knipovich Ridge | collected 2010 | reverse complement strand
TTCTAGCAATACGAAAAATGTTGATATTGAATATGATATAACAAGTAACAAACCGCTTCCAATTGAAACATGTTCAGCTGAATGTGTTTACACAAGCCATACAATAGAACATGTTTGGGACGAGAATGTGAGAAATTTATTTCATGAAGTTTATCGCATTTTAAAACAACGTGGTGTGTTTAGAGTGACTTGTCCTGATATTGATTTGGCAATCAACGCGTACAAAAAAAACGACCTGAGTTTTTTTAGAGCTATTGGAATCAAAGAGGGTACTATAGAAGAATGTTTGACCTACTATTGCTCATCAGTCTTTGACGAGGAGAGTCCAGAAAAAATGACACCTACAGTCCTAAAGAACTTTTTTAAAAATTCAACAAGTCTTCTTTTCGCTTGTGACCTATTATCAAAAAAATCTGACAAAAATATGCAAAAAAAAGATCCTGGCTATCATGTAAATTGGTTTAACAAAGATAAAGTAATCAAAATGTTAAAAAAAGCAGGTTTTAGACAAATATGCATATCAGGACAGCAACAGAGTATCGAGCCTGTGATGCGGGACTTCAGATATTTTGATAACTCGAGTCCATTAAGATCACTGTATATAGATGCTGTAAAATGATTATTTATGTAGTATTTGAGTTCAGAATCCTTGTTTAGCATTTCCTTACTCACGCCAAAAAATCCTTGTCTCATCAGCCTTCTCCAGTTGAAGATTTGGTTGGGATGCAGGTCATTTTCCTGGCGACTACAGAAATAGGAATCCCCCGTTACTCAGCTTCTTCCACCATGGCCCTTTTTTCCCTCTGCAGTCCAGCGGCCTCCCCTTTGAACGGAGATGATCACTTTAATCCAATAAATTTAGACAACTCCTGGTATTGTCCTAAGCTATGGATTGAGTATAATGAGATCGACTTAGAAGATATTCATGAGCACAAAAAAGAAATCCTCACCTGAATTATTTAAGATGAAATAGAGTGTCACAAGAGTAGTTTATAAAGCAAATCTAGGTAAAAACGACTTTACATAGTGAATTTTACTTCTCTGTTTCGTTTCAGCAATCCATTGTCAGAGAGGTTAAATGAAAGACTCGGAGGAAATTCTCTGCCGAAGAGAAGATTCGGGACGTACTCGAGGGACTAAGGAGGAAAAAAGCATATCAGATATCAGTCGATGAGAGAGCATCCACCAGATCATATTACAAACCCTACTTTTCTTGGATGCAAATTTTATTAGCCTGAACAAACAGGTTCTTAATACTGGAGAAAATTACTTTATTATGACTAAAGAACAATTTTATATATTTATTAAGAATTTTGCTGATAAAATTAGTATGATGGATTTCTTACGTCATGTTGCTCATTTTTCTGTAGATTTATTTAGTAAAAATGTATTAATAAAGAACAAGTCTTTGCAAAACATTTATTTTAAAAAACGATGTTTTATTTTCGGAACAGGTGTGTCAGTAAATAGTGTAGTTTTTTCATTATTGGCGGATGAATATACATTTGGGGGACATTTATTAAACGAACATCCTGATTTTCATAAATTAAATCTTAAATTTTTTGTTACTCTTTTGGCTAATTGGGCATTCAAACATTTTGATTCAAAAGCATTATTTATCAACCCATATATTTATTCTGAAGAGAATATTAAACCGTGGTTGCAGAATGAAAAACCAATATTAAGATATTCTTTTCAACCAAATCTTTTCTTTAGAAAAGCTGATGTAGACCTTAATAATAATACAGTAGTATTTCTTAATAGTAGTTCGAAAAAATTAATTGAGAAAAATAAAACTTTTTCAAATAAAAAAGTTTTTTATCTAAAAAGTTATAAACCTATTTTATCAGTTTCTCGACAAAGGATTGATTTAAGTAAGAGAATAACCTTCATGGAGGGTGTAATTTTTGCAATGATGGCTATCGCAATGTATATGGGTTTTAATGAAATATATCTAGTAGGAAATGACTATACTTTTCAACCATCTCTCCATTTTCATTTTTATGATTCCCCTATTTTTTCCAAAAAATTACAGAAAGGTACAACAATGAGATTAATTTATGAATTGGCAAAAGCAAGAAATTTAGAAGTTTATAAAATTGAAGAAGATGAATACTTTTATAAACCCTTATATGTACAATATATTCCATCTAGTAAAGTTAGAGATAAACATTTGGCAGTAAGAAAATTTGCTAAGTCAATCAATGTGAAAATATACAATATTGTCCCAGATGGATTTGATAGCCCAATTTATGAAAAAATATCTTGGGGAGAAGTCGTTAGTAAGGTATTAAAAAATAATTAAAAATAAGTTTATAAGGACAAAAAAAAGCACAATATCGTATAGCGATTAAGAGCTTTATTGAGTGAAGATAAGAGAAGTAGCTCAAGTAAATTAATGTCAGAACAAACAGAAGATCACTTGCATTTTCCAAAAAGCACGTTTGCAAGTGATGCATTAAAGATGGCTTCAGCACCTTTTTTTTCTCAGATGATGGGAATTATTGTTATGCCACTTATAACCAGATTGTATGCACCGGAGGCTTTTGGGATATTGGCTTTATTTGTTTCTATTGCAGGTCCGATTGGAGTATTCGCCACCATGAGCTACAGCGTTTCAATAATGTTACCCAAGAACAACAAAGATGCATCAAATATGCTGGGAGTTAGCCTTGCTTTTACTGTGCTGGTAGGTGGACTAACAGTCCTATTCATATTGTTTGGTCAGGAAACAATAATAAGTTTGCTAAAAGCTCAGGAACTTAGACCTTATCTTTGGCTAGTTCCTATATGTATATTTACAAGTGGCTTATATATGTCACTTCGATATTGGAATATGCGAAATAGACGTTTTGGCCGTATAGCCACAGGCAAAATTTTCCGTTCTATATCTAATAATGGTGTTGTTTTAGGTGCTGGATATCCTGGTTATGCTACCGGCTTTAGTTTAATCTTGGGGAGTATAATTGGTGAAGTAGCAAATTCTATCGTTCTTGGCCGGCGAATTTGGAAAGAAAATGGTAAATTGTTTAAATGTAGTATTAGAGGACGTAACATGCTTGCAGGTATTAAAAGATACCGCAAGTTTCCTATGTATATTCTCTGGAATGATTTCACTAGCCGCTTTGCAGCTCAAGTCCCAATATATTTATTATCGAATTATTTCTCACAAACAATCATTGGCTATTATTCATTAGGACTTCGATTATTAAATATTCCTATGAATTTACTTGGCAATTCCATAGGAGAGGTTTATTTTCAGAGGGAATTGCAGAATAAAGGTAAAAATAAATTATTATTAGAAAATTTATTTAAACATTTAGTTTTATTTGGTATGTTACCTTTCTTTTTATTAGGGATAATAGGAAAAGAACTATTCACTCTATTTTTAGGGCTAAATTGGTCGGAAGCCGGTGTTTATGCACAGATCCTTAGTTTTTATATTTTACTCCGTTTTATAACCGTTCCATCTAGCTATTTGGCATTAATTCTCGAAAAACAAGAATTTTTTCTTTTTTTAAACATCATTAATATTGTAATAGGTATTTTATCAATTACTGTGGGTGGTTTATTGGGGAATATCTATATTTCCTTCCTTCTGCTTTCTTTATTAAGCGGTCTATTGTATGGTGTATTTGGTTTTTGGTTTATGAACCTTGCCGGATTAACTTTGTCAAAAATATTAAAAATTTTGTGGCATTACTTCGTCATCTCTTTGCCTGTATTAATTGTAGTTTCATTGGCAAAGTGGCATTTTCGCTTGTCACCGCTCTTTGTGTTAATAATAAGTGGTGTTGGCGCAATAATATTTTATATAACAGTATTGAAAAAGGATGAAGAAACACGGTCATCAATTATAGAACTCTTAAGTAAGGTGAATTTTTTCAGCAAGTGGCAAGGTAAATAAAATAAATGAACTACCTCCAAAGATGAGCTTTTTTCGTATCTTATCTTGATTTTTTATTGTTTGATCATTTGACCACAATTATTACCTAAGCAGGCATGAATGAATCAAAAAATAGGAGAAAATCATCGCAACCCAAAAAAACAAATTCCTATAAACTAAAGGATGCTAGGGGACTACGCAGGAAGGTCAACAGATTATGGAATTAATTAAAACCATAAAAAACATATCTAAAACGGAAGCTGTTTTAATTACTGTATTATATACTATAGCTTTTGGTATTATTATTTTTAATGATGGCATATACCACGATGATTGGGTGATTTTTAATCAAGATTCAACCTCCGTTAAAGAATTTTTTAAAGAAATTGGTTTTTTTCTGCATTGGACAGCATATTTTCATAACTTTTTATTATCTTTTAAAACAGGCATTTTTATTGAGCGATTTCTAATTTTTTTATCATTTCTATTGGCAGCATTTCTTTTCCATAATATTTTAAAAAAAATAAAAGAAATTGATTCTAATTCTAGAATATTTATTACTCTATTGTTTGCCTTATTTCCTGTTAATTTTGCACGGATTGCTCTATGCAATATACATCATTCTTTATCCTATTTCATGTTCTTTGCTGGTTTTTGGTTTGTGACTATATGTTTGGGCAGCAGAAAGATAATTTTTAGAATCTTAGCCTTATTGTTTTTATTTTTTTCTTTTTCAACAAATTCCTTTTTGGTTTTTTATATCATTGTCATCTTTTATATTTTATATTATGAAAAGAAAAATATTAATTCAATTTATGCTTTTTTCCTCCGAATAATAAAATATACTGATTTTTTATTATTACCAATTCTTTTTTGGATTATTAAATATCTATTTTTTAAACCTTACGGGGAGCTTTATGCAGAATATAATATATTGTCAATTACGCATATAATTTGTTCCCCAGTTGCCTCTATGCTTGCTTTTTATAGTTCTTTTTTAGAACCTATTACAATGTCATTTAGCTTTAACATTACTGCCTTATTATTTATCATTTTATTAGGTTTCGTTTTATATTTTATTATAAAAAATAGATATTATAATAACACAACTAATGTTAATGAGAGCAAAAATTTCATATTTTTATTAATAGGGGCAGGAGGGTTTATTATCGCTGTATTCCCCTATATAACAGTAGGAAAAATTCCAATGATAGGTAATTGGCAATCTAGGCATCAATTGCTAATTCCCTTAGGTGCTTCTTTTATTTTATATTTTGGTTTAAGAATAATTATGAAAGAATTTGGACTTAAATACAAAATTCAGGTCCTCGTTTTATCCATTATCGTAGTATCTTTTGTTACAAACAACTTTATAAATTATTTATCATATCAAAAAGATTGGTTTAAGGTGCTTGCACTTATTGAAAACCTTAAAACTGATAATTTAATAAAAGAAAATACAACCTTTTTGTGGGAAGATAGAACATTAGGAATGAATGCTAATAATAGAGTTTATCGTGAGTTTGAGATTCATGGTATAGTTAGGTATGCATTGGGTAGTGATACAAGATTTTTTGCTGATTTAAAATATTTTAGTGATTTTGAAGAATTAAAAAAGTATTTTGAACGAAATAAAATAACGATATATCACCCTCTATGGAATTGTAGCCATTACAAATTACAGCGACCTCAATGTATAGTTTATGTTAATTATGGAGAAGAAGATTTATCGATAATGAAAATTATTAAATTAATAGGAATGAAGTTATTCAATTACAATCCTGAAAAAGTTAAAAAAATAATTAAAGGAATTATTAAACTTGAAACTATTAAAATAAATAAATACACGTCTTCTACGGGAATTAACGAATAACTTGTAATACCAAGGATAAAAGACTTCCTTTTTGATAAGATGGCTTATATGAATGGGGGTAAATACCTTCTGATGCCCAAAGGTGTTTTGGTAGCGCGCATATTTGTTTCCTATCGCAAGTTGCTGGGTGCCTCAAAAGGTGGTTGAGCATATATGTCTTACAATGTTCTGCATGTTCTGATTCCGGTTGGGGGCAGGTCACATCAAAATGACGGGTGGTCAAACTACCTCCTGAAAAAACCTCAAATAACAGAGGAGAATTATTCAGAATAATACAATTTTTTTTATCGAATCAATATATAATTCATTGAAATATTTAAGGAGAGGTAAAGTTGTTCTTATCATGCAAGCTAGAATGGGCTCTACAAGATTGCCTGGTAAATCTATTATGTCTCTAGCTGGCAAACCTTTAATAAAAAGAATTATTGAAAGAGTAAAAAGGTGTAATAAGATTGATACTATTGTTTTAGCAACTACTCAAAAAACAGAAGATGACATTCTTTGCAAAATTGCTGAAAGAAGTAGCATAAATTTTTTTAGAGGATCTGAAAATGATTTGGTAGATAGATATTATCAAGCTGCGTTAAAGTTTAATGCTGATTTTATCGTTCGACTTCCCGCGGATAATCCGGTTGTCGAACCAAAAGAGATTGATCGTATTATTGCGCATCATTTATCCTCCGATGATGACTTTTCATCAAATACTCACAATATACTAGGAAATGGATACCCTGATGGTCTAGGGGCTGAGGTATTTTCAATTCAAAAATTAAAAGAAATCTGGGAAATAGCAACAGATCCAAGAAACAGGGAACACCCCCATACTTATTTTTATGAACATCCTGAAAAATATAAGATTGGAACGGTAAAATGTCCAGCAGAATTTAGGAGACCTGATCTTGTCTTAGATGTTAATACGAAAGAGGATTATGAATTTCTATCACAAATATATGATTATTGCTACTCGCGGAATCCAATTTTTCGTATAACTAATATAATCGATTGGTATGATAATATATATTTAAAAAAGAAGGAGGGAACTAAAAATGCAAAATGATTCAATATTTATTATTGCTGAACTTGGAATCAACCATAATGGAGACATTAATATTGCTAAAAAATTAATTGATATGGCAAAGCAAGCTGGATGCGACGCGGTTAAGTTCCAAAAAAGAACAATTGATGTTGTTTATTCCCCTGAAATTTTAGCAACTCCAAGAGAAAGTCTTTGGGGGACAACAACTCGTGAACAAAAAGAAGGTTTGGAGTTTGGTGAAAAAGAGTATGATGAGATGAATCATTATTGTAAAAAGATAGGAATTGATTGGTTCGCTTCTGCCTGGGATATTCAAAGCCAAAAATTTTTAACAAAGTATAATTTAAAGTATAATAAAATTGCTAGCGCTATGTTAACTTACAAAGAATTTATTACCTTTGTAGCAAAAGAAAAAAAATTAACTTTTATTTCTACTGGCATGTCAACTTACGATGATATAGATAAAGCAGTACGGATATTTAATGAAAATAATTGCCCTTTTGTACTAATGCATGCAGTATCTGTTTATCCATGTAGAGACGATGAATGCAATATCTTAATGGTTAAAAGGTTAAAAGAACATTATAACTGTAAAGTTGGCTATAGTGGCCATGAAGTGGGAATATTACCCTCAGTTTTAGCTGTGGTAATGGGTGCCGAAGTAACCGAAAGACACATAACATTAGACAGATCCATGTATGGAAGTGATCAGGCAGCATCACTTGAAAGAAAAGGGCTGGAACTTTTAGTTAGAGATTGTCGAGAAGTAAAATCTACACTTGGAACTGGAGAAAAGATCATTTCTAATGGTGAAAAAACTATAGCTAAAAAATTAAGATATTTCATGGGAAATATATAATGATATATTGTTTTGATATAGATGGCACTATTTGCACAAATACTGAAGGCAAATATACTAAACCTTTTTTTGAAATAATTGAAAAAATTAATATAATATTTGAATAAAGTAATACAATATATTTATATATGGCACGTGGCACCACAACATGGGTAGATTGACGTGAAATAACTGAAAAACAACAAAAAAACTGGGGAATGAAATCTCATCAATTATATATGGGAAAATCTAAAGCAGATTTATATATTGATGATAAAGGTGTAAATATAAAAGACTTTATAAATAAATTGCTCAATTTATAACGTTACCATAAAAAATCCCACTTTTCACGAATATTTGGATCGTGAATTTAATTATCTTAAAAATAATCTTTAAAAATTCAAACTTATTACCTTCGAATTACTTCGATGTTATGCTGCTTTTCCATATATTAGAATACTATAATAGTTCTGATTTAGAATTGATTCTAAGAGCCATAAAATTATTAGTAAAAGGAGACGGTCCTGCTTTTATTGAAGTGCCTAATAGTGAAAATTAAATTCATTCGATGGTCTGTTGAGCTAATGGTTCTAGGATACGGTAAAAAATGAATAAATACTTTAATGGGTTAACTACAGTTAATGTAGAATTGACCAGTCGATGCAATAAAAATTGCTGGATGTGCGGAAGAAGAAAGATAGATAGAGAACATCCAGAGATTGCAATGGAATATGGAGATATGGAATTTAAGCTGGTCAAATCTATTGCTGAACAATTACCAGAAGGAATAGTAGTTCAACTTCATAATAACGGCGAATCTCTATTATATCCAAAATTTGAAGATGCAGTTAAATTATTTAGTAAGCATATCAAGTGCTTGGACACAAACGGTAAGCTGATATTGGAGAAGACCGATGAGATTATCGATAATTTGGATACATTAACGATATCTACATTTGAAAAAGATGAAGAAGGTGAGGAACAGTATGAACTGACTAAAGAATTTTTAAAAATAAAAGGAAACAGAAAACCGAATGTCATAATTAGGTGTTTAGGTAATGTAGACTTAGATAGATATAAAAAATTAGATTGTATAATTGCAACGAGAGTATTGCATTCACCAATGGGAAGTTTCAAATATAAAAAAAATCCGACCGTTCCTGAGATAGGAATTTGTCTGGACATGCTCAACCATATGGTAATTAGAAGAGATGGTAAAGTTTCTATATGTGTAAGATTTGATCCACGCGGATTGGGTATAATAGGAGATTGTAATACAACTCCATTGGTAGATATCTGGAATAGCCCTAAAAGAAAGGAATGGTTAAAATTTCATATAGAAGGCAAGAGGGATAAGATTCCATTATGCAGTTATTGTGAATTTTGGGGAGTGCCAACCGGATATTAAAATGAAAATTCTATTCGTAGCCTATGATAACGATTCTTATATTTCAGTTTTTCCCCTTGGATTAGGATACTTGGCGTCTGTATGCAGAAATGCCGGGCATGAAGTTAAAATTTATAACCAGGATGTTTATCACTGGCCGGAAGAACATTTGCTTGAGTTGTTGAACAATGAGTATTTTGATGTAATTAGTATAGGTGTTGTAGCAGGCTATTATCAATATAGAAAATTGCTAAAAATCTCAGAGGCTATTAATAAAGCAAAAAACAGACCTTTTTATATCCTAGGATGCCATGGACTCTCGCTTGAACCAGAATATTTTCTTAAAAAAACACAAGCGGATGTAGTTGTAATAGGTGAAGGTGAAGTTACAATAATAGAACTATTAAAAGCTTTAGAAGGTAAAGAAGAAATACCTTCTGTTGAAGGCATTGCATTCTTTAAAAATGGGAAAACCTACAGCCGACTTATATATCGATGACAAAAGTATAAACATAAAAGACTTACTAAATGAATTGTCCAATCTGTAACGAAACCATAAAGAATCCTATTTTTCATGAATATTTGAATCGTGAATTTAATTATCTTAAAAATAACCCATTCACAAACATGAAGATAGTAAATTGCTACAATTGCAATTTTGGTTTTGTTGATAAATATTTATCATACAAAGAATTAGATGCGTTCTATAAAGAAGCTTACAGAGGAAAAAATCCTTTTTTAAAATTACACCTCTATAAATATGGTATAAATTCACGTGCAATTAGCCAAATATTATTAATAAAACAATATATCCACCAAAACTCTAACCTTAAATTATTGGATATCGGAGCAGGTTTTCCATATGCAATAAATGCTTTTCAAGCAATATTTAATAATGTTGAACTTCACGTCGTCGAACCCTCGTCTCAAACAAATCAAATTTTTAAAAAAAGAGGATGTAAAACATATAACTTTTTATTCAATAAAATAAATCCACATTTATTACCTTCAGATTATTTCGATGTTATTCTGCTTTCGCATGTATTAGAACATTATAATAGTATCGACCTGGAATCAATTCTTAGAGCAATAAAATTATTACTAAAAGAAAATGGTTTAATTTTGATTGAATTGCCTAATAGTGATTTTGTTAACTACATTGATAAAAGATTTAATGACGCACCACACTTATCATTCTTTTCAATATCAAGTTTAAAATATATATTAGAAAAATGTGGCTTCGATTTAATTTTTTTGAACACCTGTTGCGAACTAAATGAAGAAAGATACTATAATACAAAATCAAATAATGCAGTTGACAAAAAGAAAGGAATTAAAGCAAGAACTAAGGATTTTATAAAAAAATTAGTCCCAAATCACTATAATATAAGATTTCAAAAAATCAAAAGAATAAATATTAAGTTATTGAAAAGCTCTGATTTCAACTATTCTGGAGATAGAGAATGTATAAGAGCTTTAATTAAAAAAGGGTAAAAAGATGAAAAATATCAAGGAAAGACAAGTCTGGATGAACGGAAAGTTTATTCCTGAATCAGAAGCAAAAATCTCTATATATGATTCTGCATTAATGTTTGGAGATATGGTATTTGAAATGACTCGTTCTTTTAAAAAAAGGCAGTTCAAATTAAGAGAACATCTTGAAAGGTTGTATGCTGGAATTAAAATACTACGAATTCCTTTTAAGATGACCATGGAAAAAATGGAAAAACGTATTTACGAAACAATTGAGATTAACGATCCATTATTCGAGAAAGATGACGAGCATAGATTGATGATTGACGTTTCAAGAGGGGCTCTTTCAATTTATCACAGTGTTAAAAATATTCAAAAAGAACCAAATGTTATCATTGCCGATTTTCCTTTGAGATGGACTGTTTGTTCTATGGGGCCATTATTTGACACAGGAATAAATGCAGTAATAACATCTCAAAGAGCGATACCTGCAACACTATTGGATCCTAAAATTAAGAACCGAAGCAGATTATTTTATTTGATGGCAAACATCGAAGTATCAAATTATAAAGGCGACAATAATTGGGCTTTGTTATTAGATCCAGATGGTT
>SDBT01018059.1_pt1 | contig 11104 bp, 9 predicted proteins | sample 2277101 | NCBI WGS metagenome assembly SDBT01 (sample SAMN10404973, study PRJNA504765) | marine sediment metagenome | isolation source: marine sediment core GS10_PC15, 103 cmbsf | place: Arctic Ocean: Southern Knipovich Ridge | collected 2010 | reverse complement strand
CCGGATGATAGTGGCTGGTCATGTGGCTTATGGCGATCGTGCTTTCGTGCTTGACCAGGTCCATTAGCTGTGCGGCGACTTCAGGCGGGTATGATGTTTGGGTCGTTTTGCCTCGTTTGAGTGTAAGGAAGATCATTTGCGTGCTGTGGCCGGTGGACTTCAGCAGCGAGCTGATTAACCGCAGCCCCGTAGCTTCTGGTGAAGAATATGTGGACACAAGTGCTACTTTCATAACTACCCTTCCAAGAAGCAAAACCCAGATTCCACACCCTGGTACAGATATAAGGCTAAGCGATTGGGCGGGGCCTGTCAACCGCCTTTGTAGGTAAGTTTTATGATCATTGATGGTGCCGAGGTTAGAGATCGGTTGGGCAACTACAGGGCCATAGCAAGAGGCGCTGCGGTGGGTTAGAATTACCCAGGGTTCTTAGAGTCCTCGGTTGGATAGAGGTCAAGCAGGTTGTAATGGATGTTGAGCGAGCCAGTAAGACGGTCAAACACCTTGCTCTTGAATTGGGCTTTGATGCCGTTGGTATAACTTCTGCAGGGCCACTTGAAAGGGCGGAGGGTTACCGGCGGTGGCTTGATGATTCAATGGCCGGGCAGATGCAATACCTGCATGGCAACCTGGCAAAGCGGCTGGCACCGGCGTTGCTCATGCCACAGGCCAAGAGCGTTATATCTCTGGGGCTGAATTATTTTAATCCATCGCCCCAGGCGTCGACGGGCGATGTGGGGCGGCGTGTCGGGAAGGTGGCTATGTACGCTTGGGGCCGGGATTATCATGAAGTGATAAAGCCCAAACTTCGCGAATTGGCAGGGGCCCTGCAGGGGGGGCTTGGCAGCAGTTTCAGATGGCGGGCATTTGTCGATACTGCCCCGGTGTGGGAGACGCCCCTGGCTCAGCGTGCGGGGCTGGGCTGGATTGGGAAAAACAGTTGTCTTATATCCCGGCAGTTTGGGCCGTACCTGCTGTTGGGCGAATTGTTTACCAGTTTGGAGCTTCTGGCCGATAAGCCGGCATCAAATAACTGCGGGGATTGCAGCCGGTGCATGCGGGCCTGTCCGACCGGTGCTATTGTCCGTCCGGGCCTGGTCGACGCGCGAAAATGCATCTCGTATCTGACGATAGAACATCGCGGACAGATCGACTCGAACTTATGCCGGAAGATGGACAACTGGCTGTTCGGCTGTGATCTTTGCCTCCAGGCCTGTCCCTACGCTGCCGGAGCACAGCCAACCGATTGTCAGGACTTTACGGATTTGGTGTTGGGGCCGGAAGTTGGAATCGTTGAGGTGCTTAACTGGGAGAAGGGACGATACAAACTGCGGTGCGACGGCTCGGCGGGCTTGCGGGCAAGGCTGCCAATGTGGCAGCGGAACGCGCTGATCGCTGCGGGTAACGCTATTGTGGCAGGGGATTGGGTGCTTGCTGATATTGTTGGTGGTATTAAGTTAGATAATGCTGATCTTGAACAGTATCTGCAGCGGGTTGCACGTGCAGGAAAATGAAGAATGAACAATCACAAAATCACAAATGAACGTTGCCGCGAGACTGTCTGATGCAGTCAGCGGCAACGTCATTCGGGCCTGTCATAATTTACCAGGTTGGCATTCGGTCTGTTAGCTGTTCTATCCGGTTTCCACTGGAATCTTTCGCGGTTTAATCTCGGCCTTCTTGCTTAGCTTGACGGTCAAGACACCGTCCTTGAAAGTAGCTGCTACGCTGTCCGGATCGATGATATCAGGAAGCCGATAGGTTCTGGTGAACTCGCCGAATCGCCTGCAAGAAAAATGCATCTCTTCTTGCTTGTCCTTGTGCATCGGCTCCTTCTTCTCGCCTTCGATCTTCAGGAAGCCTTCTACATAGCTGACGTTGACGTCTTGAGCTTGTACGCCGGGCAACTCGATTTCCACGTAGATGTTGTTGTCATCCTCCCAGATGTCCCAGGCGTGGGACCAATCATCGGTCCCGGCCAGCAGTCGCTGGGTCAGGCTGTCAAACTCGTCCAGCAGTTCCGAATGGCCGAACACATCCCTGATAAATGGGGCCAGTCTATTATGTTGTGACAATATCGGCAGCATGTTACACCTCCGTTCTTTCTTGCCGGCGAACTGTCAAAAGTTCACCGAAGCTCAGGTTTTATTCTGTTATCTTTTTACCTTTCTTCGGGCCTTAGCCCATCCATTAGTATTATATGCAAAGGGCATGCCGGAACGCCGAGGTTGCGTAAGTGCGTGGTGGCCAAAGATATATAGTGTTGCGCTGTGCATGGCCGGACTTGGCCGAGCTGTCAAAATGGCACGGTTAAGCCATTATGTCAGTAGGTTTATCCGCTGTGGTGTGGCCTGTGGAGTTGTGCTGTTAATCCAGGCGTTTGATCACGATGCCGGTCAGGTCATCCTGTTGCTCGGTGCCCTGGGCAAAGTTAGCCACTGCCTGGCGAATTTTGATAAGCAGGGCCTCTGCGCTGTCCCGTGGATTGCCGTTGACGATTTCTATAAGTCTGTCGGTACCGAACTGTTGGTCATCAGGGTTGGTCCACTCGACAAAGCCGTCGGTAACCAACAGCAGCACATCACCTGGCTGCATCTGTAAGGGCGGTTCCAGTTCGAAGTTCATGTGCGGTATTATGCTCAACGGGCAGCAGCTTGCGGGAAATACTGAGGCGGTGTTGTTGTGGGGTTGCAGGTGCAGGATCGGTCCCTGGCCGGCACTGCAATACAAGACCCGGCAGGCCTCGGGCTCCAGCAGGCCGAAGAAGGCCGTTACAAACCGATCGTCTGGCAGGTCCTGGCATAGCTGGTCGTTGATGTGGCCAAGCAGTTGGTCCAACGGCAGCTCTGCAGCCAACAGCGCCCTGAACATCGCTCGACAATGAGCAACGACCAGTGCCGGGCCTATTCCATGCCCGGATGCGTCGGCCAGGAGAATTGCCACCCGGCCGTCAGGCAAACTGACATAATCGAAACAGTCCCCGCCGGTCTGGTCGGCAGGCTTATTCCAGCCGGCAATGTCGAAGCCCGGTACCTGGGGCGGACATTTCGGCAGCAGACCCTGCTGAATTGACCTGGCTATATCCAGCTCGTGCTCCATCTGCTGTTTGTGGGCGTATTCCTGCAGCAGTTTGGCACGCTGCAATGCAACTGCCGCCTGAGAGCTTAGCGTCTGTGCAAGCCATTGGTCCTGGTCCGTGAATTTGCCCGTGCGTTTGTTGATTGCCTGCAGCACGCCAACCAAATGGTGGTGATAGTCTATCAGCGGACATGCCAGCAGGTTCCTGGTGCGAAAACCCGACTGCTTATCGATGTCAGGATTGAATCGATCGTCGGCGTAGGCATCCGGCACGTTGATGATTTGCCGGTCGCGGGCGCATGCGCCGGCTATCCCGCGTGATATGTCGAATCTTATCTGTTCCGAGCCGGTAGCGATGCGGCTGTATAACTGCTGGTTGTCAGAATCGTACAGGAACAGCGTGGCGCGTTGACAGTCCAGCACCCGGATGGTTTCGGCTATTATCAGTTGAAGAAGCTCGTCCAGGTCGGTTGACAGGCCTAGTCTGCGGGCCACTTCCAGTATGGCCAGAGCGTGTTCGGATTTTATCTGCCGGTTAGCTGACATTTTCTTCATTGATGGGCTCTGCGGCAGCCTTGGTGCCCATTGTGGCCAGCACCGGCACCCAGAAGCCGAATTTTTCCTGGCGGATATCGGCAAATCCTGCCTGCGATACCAACGCACGCAACTGCCTTGCCGGACAATGATGAACGGCTTTTTCGGCAAATGCAACACAAACATCAAACAGGAACCAGCCGATCACGTTGTCGCGAAAGCCATCCAGGATTATCAGCTTTCCGCCGGGCTTCAGCACGCGGTAGAACTGTTCCAGCACGATAGGTTTAGCCGGATAGTGGTGAAACGAGTTGGAGCAGGTAACAATATCGAAGCTCCCAGCGTTGAAGGGTAAGTGCTCGGAGTCACCGGCAAGAAAGTTCAACTTCTCCCCGAGCCCTATATGTTGTGCCTTTTGTCTGGCCAGGTCGCACATCTTGATGGTCATGTCCAGGCCTACCACATGATCACTAATGCCGCATTGCGCTAACATGCTGCCGAGGGTTCCGGTGCCGCAGCCAACGTCCAGTATCTCCAGGTTCTGTTCCTGGCTGTTGTCCTGTCGCGTGATCAGCTCGATGAATTTGAGATAACAGCGGTGAAACAGCAGATGGTGTAACACCGACTGGTCATATTGTTCAGCCCAGCCGTCAAATTCTTTGCGAGCATGATCTTTGAATTTCTGTGCATCACTGCCATGCAAACCTGAACATCCTTATATTATCGGAGCTTGCAGATTCTATACCTGTCTGGTGCGGCCGCAATCGGGTTTTGCCGCACAAAAGATCAATTTTACACGGTTTGATGCTGTCTTCAAAGCCCTTAAAGAAAGATAACGGTCCGGACCGATATGTTTATGGCAGGGCGTCAAAAAAGCCTCTAACAAAACCGCATCACAGACGCTTTAGAAGTTAACTTAACGGCAAAATGATTCATTTTGTCAGGAATCATGAAAAAGTAGTTGGTCGAACGATTCAGGAAAGGGTTTTTTTGTTATGACACATAGCCAATTGATCAGTCAGATAGTACAGACAAATCGTTCGGCCAGGGCGGAGTACCTGGCGCAGTTCACCGAAGCGGAGCTTCAAAAATACCTGGACCGGCTGATGGCAACACGAGAGGCCTTTGAAGCTCAGTTTGGGCAGTTTGATCAGTTGCGCCAGTTTGATGCCCAAGATCCGTGCGAATTGCAGCTTGAGCCACTTGCCGTTTGATTGCTGCCTGTTGACGGGGCCAAGAAGGCACGATTCAATATTGACTTGACCTTATCAAGGGGGAGGAGGGTGCTTACTGTGCTGTTAAGCCTCTTAACGATTGGGTTTGAATTGGTCCGCCCGCGCCGATATTGAAGCTTTCCATTTCCGTACCGGGAGGGATGAAATACAGGAACCCCAATGTGATATTCTTATCATGCATGTTGTTTACTGAAACACGTCGAAATGGTTGGGGATGGTTGGTCATTCCATCGTTTTGCGGGTCGTATTGAAGCTCGACAGTAAAGCCTCCCTGCCTGCGAGGTATTTTTACGAACTGTCCAACCGGTACATAGCGGTGGCCACGCTTGTCCACGGCATATCGTGGCGTGATCCTTGTGACTGATGCGAATACATTGTTCAGCAATGCGGTGCCAGCCCGGTTCAGGTGGCACAGGACAATCAGCAGACGTTTTTCTTCAGGTACGTCAAAGGTACTTGCCGAGAAGGCCCTTCCGCCGGTGGGTGATTGTAAATCGTCAGGGTCCTTGGTGCCGATCTTGCCGTACAGCCAGCCGCTGACAAATTTGCCTCCGTGAATTTCGGCCTGGTCGAGCCTGCTGTTGGGGGATTTTATCGAGACGCTAAATGGCATCTGGTTGGTAAACCTGGTCTGTTCGGTAACGGCAAACTGCGGCTTCCAGCCCGGCTTAATTGTCGTACCCAGCGGTGGGGCCCGTGGGGCTTTACCTGTGGGGGCGCTAGCTTCGGGGACAGTTTGTTCAAGCTTGGGTACCAGTGATCTGGCCCAGCGTTTGTATTCGATAAACCAGGGCTTGAAATTTTCCGGCACCTCGAAAACAAAATTGTACAGGTCGGCTTTGGTAATTATATGATAGTCCGCAGCGATTTTATTATATTCATCCGCCCTGACCTGGTCCTGCATGCCTATCGGGAAGTAATCTGTGGTACCTGTGCCCTGGAACCCCACCAGGCGGACCTGGACAGGGGTAAACCTGTGAAAGCCGTCCGAGTCGGCAGCCGATGAATTGAATTTTGTCTGTATCACTATCAATCTGGCGTCCGGATTAGGTTTGTATTCTCCGGTAACCCTTATCTCTATAACAGTACTAGGGTCGTAGTAGTCGTCGGTGAGTTCCTCCTTTTCCAGCAGTGGCTTGCCGGCGTATTGCCAGACGGATTGTGCTTTTATCAGACCGGGTAGGACACTGTGGAGCGATTCACGCTGGACGCCGGCCCGGTTGGCGTATATTTCCTTCAGCCAGTCGGGGTGTATCTTGGCGAAACTGTTGTCGGCGAACAATGCCCCGTCGCCGAGGCCTGACATTACAGCGACGGCGAACTGATCGGCATAAGGGAAAATACTTCGGCGGTTTTCCATCTTTGGGTCAAACCTGCGAAACAACATTACCTGCGGGTCAAACGGCAGCATCTGGAAGGAAATGCTGACAATGCCCACAATCAACAGGGCTGTGGGCAGGCTGATCAGGCCGGCCAGTATTCGATCTGGTAGTACCGCCAGGACCATGTTGCCGCGGATTGTGTTGTCACTGATGGCGCGAAACACCACAAGCGAAAGGAGGAACAAGCCAGCAAGGCATACCGCGTCGGCGTATTGGGGTATATGTTCGACAAGAAAAGTCGTGCTAAGCGGCCCGTAATAGTTTACCGCCAGGGCGGCGGCCAATACGGTCAGCACCGCCATTATCAATGCGCTGAACGCACCTTGAAGGGCCTGGAAAAACGCTATAGCCGATACCAGAACCAGAGTAACCACTATAAATACCACAACCCAGTCTCCTTGAACTACCGTCGGACAATGGCCAACCTTGAGCCTGACCCGTTTATTGGCATAAGCTTTAGCTGGTCCCTTTTTCCTTTGATACTCGTACGATTTCCTGCATGCTGGTGGTGCCTTCCATGACTTTCTGGATGGCCACCTCCTGCCAATATTTCATTCCGCTCTTGCGAGCGGCGGTTTTAAGATCCGTTGCCGAGCCGCTGGCGATGGCCTTGCGCACCGAATCGGTGATTTCCAGCACCTCAAAGATCGCCGTTCTGCCGAAATACCCCGTGCCCTGGCAGGTGGGACAGATTATCGGATCGCCCTTCTTGTCCACCTCGGGCTCAGTGGCTGGCCTATAGAACGTCACTTCCTTTCCGCCGGAGAGGTTTATCTTGCGCAGCGTCTCGGGGTTGGGCCGGTAAGCCTGCCTGCATGCCGGGCAAAGTTTGCGCACCAGCTTCTGAAATGTAATTGCCAGCAATGTCTGGGCTGCTGAGCCCGAGCCTCCAAGCCATTTTATGAACCTGCCCAGGGCCGTCAGTGTGCCCGAAGCCCGCAGGGTCATGTACGCTTTCTTGGTCGACTTCTGCACGATATCGGCCGCCATCTGGGCCGCTTCGGGATCGGGACATGGATCCACCAGCACGATATCGGGGTCCTTACGGAATACCGACCGCAGCTTGGTTGCATAGGTAACACCTTCGGCCTTGCTATAGACGTTTTGCGTGATATTGTCCAGGTCCATGAGGGACTTAAGTTCCATGGTGTGTATGTTTCTAAGGAACGCGTCATGCGTTCTGCCGATGCTGTAAAGGGTCGTGCTAGCCCCGCAGTCACCCAGCCCGCAGATAAGAAGTATTCCCTTGCGGGCGTCCAGTGCGGGCTTAAGTTGTTTTAATTGCGATTTGGTCAGACCCAGGTCGTTAATGGTATACTGTGCCTCCTCAGCCCTGAGGCGAAGGACCAAGCGTTCACCTGCGGTGCTGCCGGCGGTTTCAATGTCAAGCTCCACCTTGCGGTCAACACCAACCTGTCTTGCTGCCAACTTGGCGGTCTGTAGCTGGCGGTGCTGCTGGGGATCCAGTTCGGCTATGGTCTTAACATACCTGATCAGGCTGTTGCAGGTTTGGCGATCGATGGTTTCGTATTGGGTTAATACTCCATCGATCCGCAGGGCGATTTTGCTGGACTGCCCGGCAGGCTGGACATAGATGTCAGTTGCCCGGCGCCAAAGCGCGTCGAACATAAGATCCTGGAATTGCTGATAGGTTTTCTGCTGTTCCTGGTCTTCAGGAATCTTGATTTCTTTGTCGGTGAGCGTGGAAAGATGAACCTTTTCGGCAAGCTCGAAGGCAGTGCTCTTGCCTTCGCCCTTGAGCCAGGCCTTGATGTTCTCTACCCTGAGCACTTGATTATCTGTTTCTACCAGGCTGTCGCGATAGAAGTCATATACCAGCAGGCTGCCCATGGTAACTATCAGCCAGATTATTATTCCTATGGAGAACATCGGCATGATGAACCACAGCAGCCAGCCCACCGTTGCCGATATCATTATTAGCAGTGACCAGAAGAATCTGGGCAGGCTTAGTGCCGCGGCGTCACGATTTACCCAGGTGGCGGGAAATGCCCAGGCGAACAGTGCCAGCAACATCACTATTATTTTGAACAGACTGAAATAACTGCCGCCCGGCAGAGACTGGACAGTTTGGCCGAGCAATTCAGTTGAAATGGCGGCTATGGGAAGGATTGTGATCACATCTATGCTCCCGTAATTTCCAGCAACATGTAGCAACCGATAAAACACACCGTCAAGCTGTCTTGCCAAACAGGTTGGATGTTTCTGGTATCATCAACAGACTAATTCATTCATTATACACTATACACTGCCCGCGGATACATTCCTGTGTTTTTTGCCCACTTGCTATCTGGAAATACTGGCTCCACCACTCTTAATGCCCTTCAGCCGCATCCGCAATTCTTCGGGGTTCGGTGCTGCCTCGTACGCCACGCTGTGTTCTATCCATTCCTTTTCCACCATTTGGCGAAGTGCTTCAACGAAGTCTTGCATGCCGTCATGATGCCCGTTGCGTATCACATCGAGGATTTCTATATCTCGGCCCTCGTCAATCAGCTTGCGCGTTGCGGGGGTGCTTATCATAATCTCCACCGCCGGCACAAGCGCCGTGTCGGGCTTGATACTGGGCAGCAGCTTCTGAGAAACAATCGCCTTGAGGTTGAACACCAGCGATTGCCTGACCAGGGCACGCTCCTCTGCCGGGAAAAGGTCCAGAATTCTGGTTATGGTTTGAGAGGTGGTTGATGAGTGCACCGTACCAAAGACCAGGTGACCGGTTTCTGCTGCCTGTAATGCCGCTGAGAAGGTCTCATAGTCGCGCAGCTCGCCCACCAGCACCACGTCGGGGTCCTGACGCATGAGGTGTTTAAGGGCGTCAGCAAAGTTATTTACATCTATACCGATCTCTCGCTGATTGATAAACGCCTTCTTGTCTTCAAACATATATTCGATCGGGTCTTCGATAGTTACTATGTGGCAGGCCCGTGTATTGTTGATATAGTCGATCATCGCGGCGATGCTGGTGCTCTTGCCGCTGCCGGTGATGCCGCTTAACAGCACGAATCCCTGCCGGTACTCGGCGATTTTCCGAAACTGCGCCGGCAGGTTCAATTCTTCAAAAGACGGGATTACACTGGTTACTCGCCTGGCGGCTATGGAAGTAAGGCCCCTCTGTTTAAACAGATTGATCCTGAATCTGTCGCCGCTGCTCATGGCATAAGCAAAATCGGCTGCCCCCTCGGTCTTGAACTGTTCGATCAGTTGGGGGCTCATCAGCTCAAAACCAAGATCCTCGATATGCTGGTTGCTCAGCGCTTCACCGGCCAGAATGCGTATCTGCGTTGCTATGCGGATCCTGGGCTTGGCGTTGGCCTTGAGGTGCAGGTCGCTTGCCTGGTGTTTTGATACCGCGTTAAGGTACTTGCACAACGCCGGTTCGTCACCGTTGGGCTTCTGATTGTCGTCGGCGGGAATTTTCTGGCTGGCTTGTGACATAATCCCAATTCCTTGTTTTGTTTTTATATTTCCCTGTCCTTACTGCCGGGGCAAGTTGATTTTACAAGGGGCAATATTTGCTGCCTGTCTTAGCCCTCTGTGGTGCCGGTTGTTTTTGTTATGGTATCTTCCTAAAGCCTTACAGGTACTCCATGTCGAGCTAACAATTCTTTGGTCTCAGCGATGCTGTACGTGCCGTAATGGAAAATGCTGGCTGCCAGTGCGGCGTCCGCACCGCCTGTGGTCAGCACTTCCAGCAGATGTTCAGGCTTGCCTGCACCGCCGCTGGCAACCACCGGAACGTTTACCGCCTCGCTGACCGCCTTGGTCATCGGCAGATCATATCCATCCAGCGTGCCGTCAGCGTCCATGCTGGTAAGGACGATCTCGCCGGCACCGTGGCGTTCCATTTCCTGTGCCCAGCTAACCGCTTCCAAGCCGGTAGCTATCCGTCCGCCGTTTATGAACACTTCCCAAAACTCGCTGCCGTTTCGCTGTACACGCTTGGGGTCGATATTGACCACTATGCACTGCCGGCCGAAACGGTGGGCTGCAGCGGTGATAAACTGTGGGTCTTGCACCGCCGCTGAGTTTATCGAAACCTTGTCCGCCCCGGCATTGAGCAGGTTGCGGATATCTTCGAGCGTTCGTATCCCGCCCCCGACCGTCACGGGCATCGAGACGTGCTCAACGGTGCGGGCCACCATGTCTATCATGATATCCCGCTGCTGGTGGCTGGCGGTAATATCCAGGAAGATAAGCTCATCGGCACGGGCCTGCTCGTAGCGCATGGCAACCTCGACAGGATCGCCGGCATCCTGAAGATTGACGAAATTAACGCCTTTAACCACGCGACCTTTGTCCACGTCCAGGCACGGTATTATGCGTCGTGCGAGCAAAGCGGCATGCTCCTTTCTGGCAGGGGTTTACAACCCAAATAATTCATTCTATGCCGTCCTAACTCTTTATGCAAACGGTTTTTATGGGTCTTTGGCCGGCCTTAAAGCACCGCAGAGGTCTAACTGGGTTCTGCTGTGGTATTGGCGGGCTTGGGGGGCAGCCTATTTTTGGCTGTTGGATTGGGGATTCTGGGGTATTTCCAGCGGTTCGTTCATGCTGCCGGTGCGGTAGCCCTGCAGGTCCAGGGTGATGTATGTAAAACCCTGCGATTTGGCGAACTTTATGAGCCTGTCGCGCAAATCGCCGCGCATGATCCTGTTCATTTCATCGGGGCCCAGCTCCAGTCGCAGTATCTGGCCATGATGCCTGGCTCGGTAAACCTTGAATTCAAATCCTTCCTGCGTGAGGAATGTTTCTATTTTCTCGATTTGTGCCAGTTTTGAGGCTGTTATTCTCGAGCCGTATGGAAATCGCGATGCCAGGCACGCCATTGCCGGTTTGTCGGCCATTGGCAGTTTATACAC
>SDBT01018058.1_pt1 | contig 11106 bp, 19 predicted proteins | sample 2277101 | NCBI WGS metagenome assembly SDBT01 (sample SAMN10404973, study PRJNA504765) | marine sediment metagenome | isolation source: marine sediment core GS10_PC15, 103 cmbsf | place: Arctic Ocean: Southern Knipovich Ridge | collected 2010 | reverse complement strand
AGCAAATTACTGGGCTGCATATCATGGTGATGAACCTCCAGATTGTTCTGGAGAGGTTGTTGCAGTATTGGACTTTTGTTATAAGAGGCCGGTAATGGAGCAGATGGTCCGACAAGCCAAAGGCGTTGTCGTGGTGGATCACCATACTAGAATTATGAAAGAAATGCAGGGTTGTCCTGGTTTAGATATCAGATACGATCCTGATCATTCAGGTGCTGTTTTATCCTGGAACTACTTCCATGAAAAGAAACCAGTTCCAATCCTATTGAAATATATTGAAGATAGAGATTTGTGGAATTGGGACATGGAGCATGCCAAGGAATATTGTGCTGGTCTTGATTCTATAGATCAAACATTTTCTGGTTATGATTATGCAGCCAGAAACTCAGAAAAAATAATTGCAGTTGGGAAGCCAATTGTCAAATTTAGTCAAAATATAATTGATAGTGTTGTTAAACGGGCTGCTCCAGGACACATCAAAGTGCCTGAAAAATACTCTTCTAGATACCCCAAAGGTGTCCCAGCCATGATTGTCAATGAATGTCATCGACAATTTGTGAGTGCTGCTGGAAATCAGATGGTGGAGGAAAATAATTGTATAGCCGTATTGTGGTGGTTTGACCATGAGGATGGAAAAATTAAAATGAGCCTCAGATCTAATGACAAAGTGGGCATAGACGTATCTGAGATAGCATCTTGGTTCGGTGGGGGTGGACATGCCTTAGCATCAGGAATGTCTTGGGAAGGTAGAATTGAAGATTTATTTGATTTCACCTAGGTAGGTGATATTTAAGTATATGCCAGTTACAAATCTGACCGACAAAGATGTAGTCGAACTCATGAGAAAAGAGTTTGAGAGAAAATTGTCAAAATATTGTCAAGAGAATGGGATTGAAACAGAAGATCCAAAAGAGCTTGATAAGGATGACGATAAAAAAGCCGACGACAAGGATGAAAAAAAGTCTGATCAAATCTCAGCAATGTCAATTGCTCCGGGATTAAGAGTCAAGCATAAAGATTCTCAACTAGTATATACAGTAGTGGCGGTCAACTTGGCCCTGGGGACTATTACTTTGAGAAATCCAGAGAAAAGATCTTTTCCTGTGGCCGGAGATGAATTAGAGGCAGAATACGTCTTAGACTAGGAGTGTTATGAAAAAATCAGATATTAGAAATATTATTAATAAGGATTTGGGTTTTGTCCCTGAAGAGCCTTTGAGTGAGGCTTATATTGCCAGTCCAAAGAAATATGACTTAAAAACTGAAATGCTCCTAACAAAAACTAAGGGAGCTCATAAAGAACTTTATGAGGGGTATATTGTATCTCTCAATGAAATCAATTCAAAACTTGATGTCTGCAGTAAATCTGAGTCAGACAGTAATGGATCTGAATATCGTTCTTTAAAGAAGGAAGAGACAAGATTATTGAATGCTGTTTATTTACATGAATTATTTTTTGCAAATATATCAGATCCATATTCAGAAGTCGTAAAGGATTCCTTTGCTCATTTAAGGTTGACCAGAGATTTTGGCACTTTTGATGATTGGCAAAAGGATTTTACTGCCTGTGCTAAAGCTGCCAGAGATGGTGGCTGGGTTGTTACAGCATTATGTATGTATAGGAGATCTTATGTGAATTTTATTGTCGATGGTCATGATATGGGAGTACTGGTTGGAACATACCCAATCCTGGTACTCGATCTCTGGGAACACTCTAGAAGAGATTACCTAAACAATAAAAAGGATTATATTACAGCTATGATGCGTGAATTTGATTGGAATGTGATTGAAGATCGAGTTAAAAAAGCAGATCTGATATTATCTGCGATACAATAGATTATGAGAAAAAGATGGACATTAGAAGAAGTTTCTATTCTTAAGGAAAATTATGGGAAATTATCTTATAAAGATATTTCCAAATTAATTCCAAATAGAGCAATTGGTCAAATTAGAGATAAATCTGTCTATGATGGCCTTACTAATGGAAATCCTTATAAAATGATGTCTTTAGCTCGTAAAAAATATAGTGTTGATTTAAATTATTTTTTAGTTCCAAATTTAGAGAATTCTTATTGGGCAGGATTTATTGCAGCAGATGGATGTATTTTATCAAAAGGTAATTATATTACCATTCAGATACAAGAATCTGATCGAAATCATTTGGAAAAATTTGCTAAGTGTATATCTTATGATGGAATTATCACTAAATCTATTCGAGAAAGAAATGATAAAATGTATGAATATTGTGCTATTTCAATTAATAGTGATCAATCAACAATATCTGATTTAGAAAATAATTTTAATATAACTCAAAGAAAAACCTATACGTTAAAGCCTCCTTCTGATTTAGATGAATCTTGTAGATTGTCATATATTATGGGTTATATTGATGGAGATGGATGGGTCAAAAAGAGGGTTCATTCAGGATCTAATAGAAATGACATATTATGTGAAGTGGGTGCTTGTGGAACAAAAGATGTTTTGAAGTATATCAAACAACATTTTGATCAGCTTGCCTCATCAACTCAAAAGAAATACGCTAAGGTTTGTTCCGTAAAGAATAATAAAAGCTACAGATATTCAATTGGATCTAATAGAGCTAAAAAGATTATAGACATATTTACTAAGTTAGATGTTCCATACTTAAAAAGAAAATGGGACAAATAGGATTATTATGAATTTGAAAAATTTATTTAAGAAAAAGGGCAGAAAAGAGGTAATCAAGGAAGGTGTAAGAATTTCTCCTGATAGTGCAGATGCCCAAATTGATGGACTTATACTAAGCTATCAACAAGAATCTATATCTGAAGGTAAGCTTGACCCTTATTTTGCTAAACTATTAGGTGAAGGCCCAGAAGAAGAGAATAGTCAAGCAATGACTAATGTAACTGGTGATGGTGCAATGGCAACAGATCAGCCAGCAGTTAGTGGAGTAAAGCAAATTGACTTGGATTCTTTTGCACAAAAGGTTGTCACTTTATATCAAAATTATCAACAACTTTTAGATTTAGAGGCAGTTATTGTCAATAGGGCAAAAAATGTTCTAAGAAGTGCTGGGTATGATGAAAATGTTGTTGTTGAATTTGAGGAAGTTCTAGATAGAGATTTTGGTGTAAGTAATGAAAAAGAAGATGTAATACCAGTTCCTGAAGCACCACCAGGAGGAGCTGCTGGACCCCTTTCATAATGGCATTTAGAAATACAAACTCAGCTAAATTATCAAATTCTAGTTTTTTTTCACGAATGAGAACTGCTCATGATGTTCGTGACAGTCTTCATATTAAATTATTGTCTGAAACAAAACGAAAATTAAAAGTTCGTTCTGTTGAAATGGGAATGCCTATTCAACAGATGTTTGAATGTTTAGCTCACTTCATTAATGATGAAGACCCAGTAATCATCAAGAAATTAAATCGATATAAATTAGATATTGAAAGAGGAGAGGCTGTAACATTTTCTCAAGAAGATGCAGATTCTTTATTTAGGGCAATAGCCGAAGGAGAGGATAATGATTGCTCTTAAGAAATTTTTAGTAATTTTAAAAAACTATTGGTATATACCTGTAATTCTAATTGGTATAATTGTTATGTTGGTCATTACTGGAGGAAAATCTTCCGGAGGTCTTTTTGAGATTTTGAAAAAGTCTAGTGAATCTCACAAGAAAGAAGTAGATATTATCAATAAAGTTCATGCCGAAGAAACACAGAAGAAAGAAGAGAATCTTAAAGTATTTCATGAAACAGTAAAATCTGTTGAAGAAAAATATAAAGTTGATAAGAAAAAACTCTCTAGAAAGAAAAAGAAAGAGATTAAGAAGACTATAGAAAAGCATAAGGAAGACCCAGATGCTTTAGCTGCTGACCTAGCTGATCTTATGGGATTTCAAGTTATAAAGATTAAAGAAGATGTTTAATAAGTTAATTTCTATACTGGTTGCACTTACAATATTTTTCAGTACGGCACCAGCTTTTGCTCAAGAACAAGTTGCTTCCATAAAAGAAGGACAAAAAGCTCCTTTTGCTGGTCTTATATTTAATGTAGCAGCAGCAGCAAAAATGAAAGTAGATAAAGAAAATGCTACTGAACAATGTAGGATTGAAAAGGATAGAGAGCTTGCTCTTGCAAAGGCCAAGAGTGATTTAGACATAGGTAATCTCAATGCTTCAGTAATAGCAGTACAAAAACGGCTAGATGAAACTATGGTATTGAAGAATGATCAGATAACATTCTTGAATACTCATATAGAAAAGCAAAATGAAAAACTAAATAAGAGAAAAAATTTGAGTGGTTTGTATGTAGGGTTGGGTGTATTGGGTGGCGTATTAATTACGATTGCTGCTGGCTATGCAATCGGTCAGGTAAAATAAGGTGAGGAATAATATGTCAAAAGAAAAAAAATTAGAAAAAAAACCAAAAGAGAAATCGGGATCTTGGTGGATGTTGAAAAATTCAGGTGGAAAAAAAGACGTTGCTCTCACAATGATGATGGTAACTTGGCTTTTGTGTATGGGACTTGCTGTGGCTGGAGCTTTTGGTTCAGTTGAAATTGAGGGTATGAAAATCGTTTTTCAAGAATTCAATATGGGTTTTGCAACCACAGTTCTAGTTCCTTTAATCGGTCTATATTTTGGACGTAGATACTCCGATACTCAAAAAGGACTTTATGAAACTCAATCACTCTGGTCCAAAAACGAGGCAAAGACAAAGGATGAAGATTAAAAAGAATGATTTAAGGCAATTGATAAATGAGATTGTCTCTGGTGGAACTGAAGAAAAAAAGAAAGACTTTTTCAACATGTTGGAATCTTGGATCGGAGCAGATGCTATGCCAAGTAAAACTGGTAAGGCACCTTTGGAGGTTGAATATCCAAATGATGATCCGGCTGTTGTTAGTCCTGCAGCAGATAGGCAATTTTCAGATACAGATATGCCAGTTGGGGACGATAAATGGACACCAGGGAATCTGAAAGAGCTGGGCATGGCAATGAAGCAAATTTCTGAATATATTCCTGAAGGACAAATCGATTTCTTCTGGCCAAGAATGAAAACATTGATTGATAAGGCCAATGAAAATATTGATCAAACAAGGATATCTCAAACCTTACCGGATTTTGCAGATACAAGTAAGTCATAATGACAGTGAAGATGAGTAAAGAGCTGGAGGGGATCGTTGCCTTAGATCCTTTTGAATATGATGGAGAAGAGAAGAGAGATAGTTTTCTTCCATTATTTTTATTGTTTGAATTTTCTAAAGATAGTCTTTTGGATAAGATTACTGGTCAACTTGAACATTTTGAGGATGGTGATGAACTGACCATAAGAGGCATATTTAGACCACAAGATGTCCAGTCGTTAATATCTGCTCGTACATTCATCAAAAAGATTATGATTACGTTATCAGGTGAGGAAATCCAATCAATTGAGCTCAACTCATATAATGTAAAAAAATATGGGATATGTAAAGATGAAATATCAGATAATTTATATGTTTTTTACATTGTATTGGATAGAACATAGTTATGACTAGAGGCTAGCACAATGAATTACACCAAGGATTATAAACCACACTTAAAAGACACAGTTTCTTTTGATAAATTCATGGACGATATTTTAGATGAAGAAGTTGCCATGAAAAAGCTACTTGCAGACGGAGAAGAAGCTGAGCATTCTGATTTGAGAAAGGTTTTAGACGAAAAGACAGATAGACCATCAAGCAGAATCGTTTGGAGAAGATAATATGTCTGAAAATAGCGTAAATCAATTACGTAATCTTTTGAGTATTATTGCAGAAGAAAGTGTAAGAAGTGCTTACGAGCAAGAAAAAGAATATCAAGAAAAGATTGCCAATGGTGGTGGTCTTGATGAAGCACCTGAAGATGATGAGGAAGAAAAGGGTGATATGGATGATGTTGGAGGAGATGAAAATGATCCTCTCTTTGGAGATGAGCCCGATCCATCAGGAGCAGAAGCAGGTGGAGATGAAGTAGATCCTGAAGCTGGTGGTGATGATCTTGGTGGAGATGACATGGCTGGAGGTGATGCCGGTGGAGATATGGATCCAGGCATGGGTGATGAAGATCAAGAACAAAAGGCTGGAGATGCACCAACTGAAAAAGTTGGTTATGTCCAATCTCCTCTCACACTAGAACTTGGAAAAGTTACTGTTGAAGGTGTTGGAGCAACTCTCAATATGATTCGTGCTGGCCGTTCTTATAAGGATGCAGACGTTGCACAACAACTTGATTCATGGTTCACTTCCTTAAGTCAGGCAGAACAACTTGCTTTGGCTACATTTCTTGAAGCATTAAAGGATATTGCAGAAGGTTCAGATGCAACCCAGTCTCCTGATCCAAGTGACCCAAGTATTGGATTACAGATTGCCTCTAAGGATGATGCACAAGTGAGACCAGGTGGAGTACAGAAGGCAGGAGATCCTGATCCACAACAAGCTCAAGGCCAACCCGGCCAGCCATCAATGCAGGCAAAACAAACCTCAGCCGAAGGTCCTGATGGAACTCAAATAGCACAAACAACAATGGGAGTAGATCCTGAAGAAGATCAGGAAGATTTAGAAGATACTAATGCCCCTATAATTGTAGGACGTAGACATGAGTCTGTCCAAAATAATGATTTTCGTATGAAAATAAGAGAAATGTTAACTAAATAATTTTAGAACAACTTTATTTTTTGTGAGTACAATAACCATATGGATAAAGTTGCTAAGAATGGTAAGGGTTCAGAAATTTCATACGGTCAAGAATTAGAAGATAAAATTAGAAAATTTTATAATATACCAGATATTAATGACATTCCTGATTATAAGGTATTTGAATTTTTTACGACTGTTTACGAAAAGGCTTTAGAGAAAGGCAAATATATTGAAGAGTAATGGGTGGATTACATGGACATATTAATCATCTTTATGAAGATCGAGATTTGACCTTCAGGCTATTAAAGCAAATCATAAATGATGTCGGTACCGGAACTGTTGAGGCTCATGAAAAAATTGATGGAATCAATCTCTATATAACAATAGAGCCTGAAACAGAAGAGTTAAGAATAGCAAGAAATAAAAGCCAGATCAAAGAAGGTGGATTAGGTTTAGAGAAAATAAAAATTAAATTCTCTAATCGGCCAGCATTGATGAAGTCTCTCTTGAGTTCATATGAAGCACTATCCAAAGCGATAAATTCAGTTGATCCAGAAGAAAAGTATGGTATTTTTGGTTCATCTGGTGGAATCTGGGTATCTTGTGACATTGTAGACCCAGAAATCTACAATACCCTACTCTATAATGGAAAGACTATCGTATTCCACAAACAAGGAACTCGTTTGTTTAGTTATGAAGGTGAACCTCTTGATTTGAATTTAGAACGAAATATTGAAACACTCAATAACAATATTCCAAAAATGAATGAAGCTCTGTATGATAGTGAGTGGAATGTAAGTGGGCCAATACCAATACCTATTAGACCTTTAGATTCATTTACTATCAATGAATATACGAAAAAAATTGATGAAATCATCAAAAGAGGAAGAGTCTCAGAAAGAGAGACTATTCAACAATACCTCTACAAGAGACTGAAGGATGAAATGCAGAGATATCCACTAATTCATCCTACCATCAAAGACTTCATCATCAAAAGAGAGCTTGGTATAAAAAACATGCCAACCATCAATAAAATTGCAAAAGGATTAGATCGGTCTATTGACGATCAAATCAAAATGATGGCAAAAGATTGTAAGACAACAATATTCAAATTGTTATTGCCTATTGAAAACATCCTACATTCTTTTTCAGTGAGGATTTTATCTAATTTGAAATCTCCATTAATTAATGATGCAAAAGAAGAAATTGCAAGACTCAAAAAAGAAACAACAAGATGTATCAATACCATTAAGAGTAGTGGTGATCTAAGAGGTCAAGAAATGCTGAAAATTCAACTGCATAAAATGAACTCTGTTGATGAAATCAACACAGCAATTGAAGGTATAGTCTTTCCACATGGAGGCCGTGTATTCAAATTGACTGGCTTTTTTGCTCCAATCAATAGAATCTGTGGATATATTAAATACAAGAAGGAAGAAAGCCTGAAGCCCGGTTTCTCAACCTTCTTGGGTAGTGCTGGCTAGAAAAAACTAACTTGGGATAAAAACTGGGATTCTACACTCTTTCTTAGAAGATCCCAGATTACTTCTTTGTCAACTTGGTTTGGTAATCCATTCATAAATCGTTCTTTATCACCCTCATCTAGATATTTTCTCATTTCAGTTCCACTAATATTAAATTCACCATCCCTAGAAATAGGACACAACTCCAATCCCGAACCATTCATTAGGTTTGGAAAATGTTTTTTTAGGTTCTCTTCATTAAAGTTTGTATGTAAATCACTAGGATCTCCATAAATTCTATATTTCTCTCCAAGAAGTGATTCTTCAGCTTTTCCTAAGACACCATATATTTTACGAATAGGAGATTCTTTTTGAAGAAAAGCCACCTTAACATTATCTGGCATAATCTTCATTAGATGATCTTCCCATATACTTGACATATCTTTTCCAAAAATAGTTGCTTCACCCGATCTTTTTCTATCGGTCAATGAAACATAAACAACTACATTATCATTATTCTTAGATGCTGTTTGAATAACGTGGAAATGCCCTGAATGAAAGGGTTTGAATGATCCTGCAAAAATACCAAATGTTGACATGATCATATGTATATCACAAAACTGTCCTTGGGTGCATCACTTAAGTGTGGTAGACTATTTATAATCATGGCACACAATAAAAAATCTGTTATCTGTGCCGGCACTGTGGTTTTTCGATTTACAGAACAAGGATCTGTGGAATTCCTTTTAGTTCTTCCTGAAAAGGGAAATCGGAAAACTTGGGGGTTCCCTAAAGGACATAGGGAAAGTGGTGAACTAGTTGAAGAAACAGCAATTAGGGAAACATATGAGGAGACTGGGGTTGTGCCGAAACTATTATATGAATTACCTCCTGTATTTACAGTAACACCGTCAGAATCTAAAACTGTACATTTTTGGCTAGCATCCCAAGCAAACGGTGATGTTTGTCCTACTCCACAACTTAAAGAAGTATTTGAAGTTAAATGGTTTAATATTAGATATTTACCTCATGTACATCCATATCAAGATCCAATTATAAAATTTGCACTTGGAGCAATTGAAAAAAATCTTTGATATTTATAAAAAGTCATGAGTGAAAAATTGATGAAAAAATATGTTAGTGAACTCCTTTCAGAGATGGGAGACGTTGGCATGTATGGAGATGATATGGGAACTCACTCCTCAGGTGGGATTCAAGGTCTTAAGGCTATTTTTATCGATCCGTTTTTAGATGTGGCCAAAACAGGACAAGCAGCCGTAGCTGGTATTTCATCAAAAGCACAGGTTTTGATTGGTGGCTTAATTTCTTCCATAATATCTTCCATCATTCCAACAATAGAACAAAAGTGGGATGTTCTTAGGGAAAAGGATGCTGAGAGAGCACAACAGATTACTCAAAAATATGGTGAAGTTTTTGATCGTACAAACGAAGCATTGTGGACTGGTGATGGAGCCTTGATTAGATTCTTATGGGATCCAGGTGCTTTTATTACCACAACAGCCATTCAAAAATCTCCAGAATCTGCTCTAAACCTCCTTGATACATTAACAGGTCATAATAGTTATATTGCCGGAAAAACAGATAAGCTTAAAAGTTTATTTTCCAAAGTTACCGATACTGTTGGTGTTAGTCAAGGCCGACAACAAGATAAGGGCTGGGACACTCCAAGAGGAGGTCGTGGTCGTAGAGGTGGTGGTGGAGGAGGAGGAGGCATGGGTGGAGGTTATGGTGACGGTGGAGGCATGGGTGAGGTTTTTGATTTAAACAATAAAAACTTAGTTCTGGAGGGCCTCATGAGCAAGTTTATCAATTGGTCTTCAGATAAAAGAGTTCAGCAAGCTTTAGATGGCAGCCCAATGGTAAAATCCATGAAGAAAGAAGCCCAGAGTCTTGTCAAGGAACATTTAAATGATGTGATCAGACTTGCAGCTGATTTGTCTGACTGGGATTCTACAAAGACCTTAGATGGTCTAACTAATGGAGATTTTTCTAAGAAAATTTTTGGGTTAGAAAAAGAAGAACAAAGAAAATCTGCTAAACAAGTTGCATCTAAAACCAAACAGGCTGTAAAGAAGTATATTGTTGATGGATTGAAGGGAGAAATGAAATTAGTTCCGAAACCCCTTCATAAAATTTACAGTCAAGCCATTTCTCAAATCCAAAAAATATAACTTAATGTGAACTTTTGGGGGGTGGCAGTGTAAAATCATGTCATGAGTAACAAATTTCCACCCCTAAAACAAGACGAACTTATTTCAAATGCTATTTCTGCTGATCCAAATATCACAAAAGGATCCACAGAAAGAGAAACTATTATTGAATATGTCAAAAGACTTTTTGAGATTGAGAACGAAATCAGTATTCTAAAAGAAGACCAAAAGACTCTTAAGGAGGATTATAAGGACAGGTTAGATATGAAAGCAGTTGCTCAAGTCCTCAGAACTGTCAAGATTCTGCAAAAAGTTGAGAGTCGTTCAACATATGATAATTTGTTAGATATAATTGAGAAAGATTTGAATCTTTTGCCGGAGTAAAATATGAGTAGTAAAGATTGGTACCCAGAATTTGTTTATGAAGAGGGGGCTAAAGTTCCTTTTGTGATTGTCCCTGTTGACCAAAAAATGCCTGAGAAGATATTTGTACAGGAATATAAAGAAACAGGAGAGACAGAATTAGCTATTGATGAGCAAGGGCAAGAAATAGAAGTTCCAAAATGTGATATGGATATTTGTCTTTATTTTAGCTACTATGAAGCAAAGAAAGTACTCCGACCAGAACTACTAGATGAGCTCAGAACAGCATTTGGACTAAGTCCTCTAAAACTAGCTGAGGAAGAGGGCCGACAGATTACTGAACGTGTTTTAGAAGCTAGTGAAAGAAACAACAAGAAATCATAGTTTCATGTCTATTTATTGATATGAAGTTTAATGAAGAATATATTTCTTTACTGGCTGGACTTGTAGATGAAGATCA
>SDBT01018056.1_pt1 | contig 11106 bp, 6 predicted proteins | sample 2277101 | NCBI WGS metagenome assembly SDBT01 (sample SAMN10404973, study PRJNA504765) | marine sediment metagenome | isolation source: marine sediment core GS10_PC15, 103 cmbsf | place: Arctic Ocean: Southern Knipovich Ridge | collected 2010 | reverse complement strand
AATATAGTTCAGCCACTTCTAAGACTGCCAGGCAATATGCGAGGGTAATCTTTAAGCAATTGTTTATTGATCCTCAGAGCGAAGCCTGGTCAAACGCGCAGGACTTAAGAAGACACTTAAGGTTGTACCTTAAGGCATCCTGTCACTTAGTGTGTCCGAGGGTTCGAATTGTTGCAAGGTCAATGCCTTCAGCATTGAAAATCCCTCCCCTCGCATTTTTTTCTTTAAACCAATTCTCCCCATTTATTGGTATGGCACCTGCGTAAGCCGTTGGAGGTGTCGGAACCGTAGGTTCTGACTTCAAAATAGTAAATTATAAATAATAGTCTATCTAATTTAAGATAAAATGGTACTGGATAAATCAAATATGCTCGAGGTTCTTGATAATTTCCCTGAGCAATGTAAAAATGCATTAAGCTTGCCTGAAGGGATAACCGTTAAAGGCGAAATTACCTCAATAGTTGTTTGTGGAATGGGTGGCTCTGCTATTGGCGGAGACTTACTTAAATCCTATGTCAGCAATACAAAACTCCCTGTATTTGTTAACAGGGATTATAAAGTTCCAAAATATGTAGATAACTACACATTAGTCTTTGTTGTTTCTTATTCTGGCAATACAGAAGAAACATTATCTGCATTTAATGATGCAAGATCAAAAAAAGCAAATATTATTGCAATTACTTCTGGCGGAGAATTAGCAAAAGAGGCTGAAAAGGTAATTAAAATTCCTTCTGGCCTGCAGCCAAGAGCCGCTACCGGGTATTTATTCTTCCCAATGTTAGGAATTTTGTATAACTCCAACCTAGTTGACGTAAAAAACACAGATCTAAATGAAATGTTTACCTTATTAAAACAAAAAGAAAAGATAAAAGACAAAGCACAAGAACTATCCAAAAAAATACAGGGAAAAACCCCAATAATCTACTCTTCTGAATTACTAAAACCAGTTGCTTATAGGTGGCAGACACAGATAAATGAAAACGCTAAATACCCTGCCTTTCATTCTACATTCTCTGAGATGAACCACAATGAGATTAATGCATTCAGGGCAATGGAAAGAAACAAATTTTTAGCTATATTATTAAGGGATGAAAAAGACAACCCCAGAATAAAAAGAAGGATGGATATATGCAAACAAATAATGGAAAAAAACATCGAGGTAGAAGAAGTAAAAGTACAAGGATCCTCCTTCCTAGCCAGGATGTTCTCTACAATGTATCTTGGTGATTATACTTCATATTATCTAGCACTACGAGAAAGGGTGGACCCAACACCAGTAGAAGTCATTGAATGGTTGAAGAAACAGCTATAGCAAACTAAAAAATGTAAACATTTTTTAGTTCTGCTTACAAAGTATTTCTTGTACAAAAAAACGCAAAGCGTTTTTTATGTATAAAGAAATGCGAAGCATTTCTTTTAGCTTAAAATCCTAATCTTGCCTTTTTCCTCAATTAATTCTCCCCTGCTTAAAAGATCATCAACTGCCTGTTCTCCAAATTTCTTGATTAACTCTAAACTACCCACTATTCTTTTTTTCTGTACATAACCTATTATGTTACCATAACTCTTAACATCTCTTTTCTGAGCCTTATCCTCAACAGCTTGTATATGCTTACATACCCCATGAATCCTCTTCATCCTTAAAAGAAAATGAGGACATGTACATGTTTGTTTATCTAAATCAACAATATAGAACTTTCCTTTTCTTGAACTGCTCTCTACTTTATATGTTCCATCTTTTTGTTTTAATATCTCCATACTACAATTAGGAGTGTAATAAAGATATATACTTTTTTCGGTTTATACACAAACCTTTTATATTTCTCTAAATTACTTCTCATGGGGGGAACATGATACTAAAATCTCTAAAACTTCGAAATATAAGATCCTATGAAAATCAGGAAATCAACTTCCCAGAAGGCTCTACTCTACTAGCGGGGGACATTGGTGTTGGCAAATCCTCAATTCTCTTAGCTATAGAATTCGCCTTATTCGGCACAAGAAGAAAGCACCTTTCTGCATCTTCATTATTAAGGCACGGGAAAAAAGAAGGTGAGGTAGAGTTAAAGTTCAATCTGGATAACAAAGAAATAATAATAAAAAGAAAACTAAAAAGGGGAAAAGAGGATATCAAGCAGGAAGCAGGCTACATCATAACAAACGGCATAAAAAAAGAAGGAACCCATGTAGAGCTTAAGACAGCTATTCTCAATTTAATGGGTTATCCCCAGGATCTGGTTTCCAAAAGCCGGGATTTAGTATATAGATACACAGTTTATACACCACAGGAACAGATGAAGCAGATTATTCTGGAAGACAAAGATATAAGGCTAGATACCCTAAGGAAAGTATTTAACATAGATAAATACAAAAGAATAAGGGAAAACTCGCAAATCTATATCAGGGAATTAAAAGAAAAAAGAAAAAACTATGAAGGACAAATACAAGACTTAGAAGAAAAAAAGAAATTAAAAAAACAAAGAGAAGATGAAATAAAGGATTTTGATATAAAATTAAAGGAACTGCTGCCAAGAGTAGAACAACTAAAACAAGAAGTTGAGAAAAAAAAGAATACAATTGCAAAAAAAGAAAAACAAGTTAGTGAATTCAACAAGCTAAACAAAGAATTGGAATTAGAAGAACTAAAACTAAAAAATAACCTGGAAAAAAGAAAAGACAATGTAAATGAAATTGAAAAACTAACAAAAGAAATAATTTCAATAAAAATGGATTTGAAAAAAGAGGAAATTAAAAACCTTGAAGAATTCTTAAAATCAATCAAAGACAAAGAAACGCAGCTTAGTTTTTTTCGAAAAACAATTATTGAAATTAATAGGAAATTATCAGAGTTTGAAACAAGAATAAAACATTCGAATGAAACAAAAGAAAAGATAATAAAAATAGATCAATGTCCTGTGTGTTTGCAGAAGGTTACAGATGAACATAAAAAATCAATACATGGAAGGGAAGATAAGGCTATTGGAGAGTTACAAGAGCACATTAAAGCCCACAAAGAGCAGGAAGAAGAAAACAAAAAAAGGTTGCAAGAGCTAGAAAAGGAGATTAAAGAACTGAGAAAAAAACATGCAGAGGTAAAAGCCATAATTGTAAAAAGGGAATCCTTAAAAGAAAAAGAGAATAAAAAAATAGATTTAGAAAAAGAGCAGGAAAAAATAAAGAAGGATATAGGGAAGATAAATACTAGCAAAATAGAACTTAATAAAAAATTAGAAGAATTGAAGGATATTGAAACGGAATATAGGAAAATAAAAGGGGATTTTGAGGTAGTATTAAAGAAGGAGAGGGAAGCTGAGATAAATAAAAAAGAACTAGAAGTAAAGAAAGGGGAGATTACTAAATTAATAAAAACATTGGAAGAAGAGATAAATAAGAAACTAAGAATAAAAGAAAGCCTGAATAAGATTTCCCAATATCAAAACTGGCTGGAGGAGTATTTTGCTAATCTTATGAATACTATCGAAAAACACGTAATGTTGCAAGTCTACAGAGAATTTAATGAATTATTCGAGCAATGGTTTAATATCTTAATAGAAGATGAAACACTAAGTGTAAGATTAGATGATGAATTTACGCCAACTATGGAGCAAAATGGATACGAAACCTCTATTGAGAATCTCTCAGGAGGGGAGAGAACAGCTGTTGCATTAGCCTATAGGTTAGCTTTAAATAAGGTTATTAATGACATTGTAGGAGAAATAAAAACAAAAGACATCCTTATGCTTGACGAGCCAACAGATGGCTTCTCAACAGAGCAGCTGGATAAAGTAAGGTCTGTCTTAGAGCAATTAAACATTAAGCAGATTATTATTGTCTCGCATGAATCAAAAATAGAAAGCTTTGTGGATAACGTTATAAGGATTGATAAAACAGAGCATGTAAGCGAAGTTACATAATATTTAAATAACTTCTATAATTCTATTAAATCTTAAGGGGCCATAGGGTAGCTTGGATATCCCTCCAGCTCGGGGTTCGTTGAAGTAGAGGTGCCATATATCTCTAATAATGAAACAAACAGCTGGCAACCCGTGTTCAAATAGTCAGAAGGTCAATGCCTTTGGCATTGAAAGTCGCGGTGGCCCCATTTTGCTTTATTTTTAAAACAAACGATAATTTTATATATTACTATACCTTATCAGATAAAGTGGGTTTATAATGAACATTATAAAAAAGGGTGTTTTGCTATTTGTAGCTGTATTCTTGCTTTCTATTAGTGTTCATGCTGCTAGTTTTGATGCTGAATTTGAAGCAATAGACAATTCAATAACATTTGGTCAACTTGCCCATTTCAGGTTAACTGTAAAAAATAATCTTGATACAGTTGAAGAATTCAAGGTAAAAAACATGGATTATCCGGTATGGGATGTAAAAACAGAACCTTTACTAAACCCCATCCAGTTCTCTGTAATGCCAGATAAAAAAAGAGAAATAGACCTATTTATCAACCCACTGCATATATCCAACTATGGTGTCTATGACGTAAGTGTAGTTGTAGAATTAATAAGCAAAAAGATAAAAGTAAAAAAACATTTAAGGATAAATCTCCTATCACCACAGGCAGGTACATATGTAGAAACAGTTCTAGTCACTATTTCAATGGATGATAAAGTCGATCCCACAAAAGAAATCCAGATAAAGATTACATTAAACAATCAAAACATAATAGAATATCCGGATGTATTAGTAGAGGTAGAAAGCAACCTTATAAAAGATAAGGTTAAAGAAAGCCTAGGAAAAAGAGAAAAGAAAACAATAACTCTGACAAAAAGCATAGATCCTCAAACACCGCCACAAGAAGATACACTAATTGTTAAAATAATCTCAAACAACAAAACACTTGACACAAAAGTAAGAAGAATAGAAATAATAGAACATAAAGAACTGACAAAAGAGGAAAAAACAAAAACAAAATTCTTAAAGATTGAGAAAGAAATAATACTGAAAAACGTAGGAAATGTAAGGTACAAAGAAGGGATAAAGATAGAATCCTCTTTAATACAAAACCTCTTCACTTCATCTAAACCAAAAGGAAGGTTCATAAAAGAGGATGAAAAAAGATACCTAGTAGTGCAAGTTGACATCCCGGCTGGAGAAACCTCAAGTATCCTTGTTACAAAAAATTATATAACATTGCTTGTTATTATTGTATTGCTAGCAATAGTCATAGTCCTTTACTTTATATTTAGAAGCCCGCTAACAATAAAGAAAATAGCCACAAATATAGGTCTTAAAGAGGGTGGTGTTTCTGAACTAAAGGTTGTCCTTAATGTGAGGAACAGAAGCAAGATTAAACTAGAAGAGATTAAAATTATTGATAAAATCCCAAATATTGCAGATGTAGAGGAGGGACTAACAATTGGCACATTACACCCCACTAAAATTTTAAAGCATGAAAGGAAAGGAACAATGATCCAATGGCTGATTGATGAAATAAATCCAGGAGATGAAAGAGTTATTTCATATAAGATTAAATCCCACCTCTCAATACTTGGAGAGTTCAGCTTAACACAAGCGGTTGCTAAGTTTAAATTCAAAGGAAAAGACATTATCGCTCATTCTAATACGCTAGGTGTTAGTCCTTAATTCATTCATCCAGTTAGTTGTATCCTAAGATAATCCTTGGTTAGGGGTGGGACACGCCGACTTTTAAATTTGCGTAAGCAAATTTATGGCTTCTTTATTAGTTGTTATAGTAATGGGGAGGATAAGAGTATTTAGCTTCAGCTAAATACTCACCTTTTTTCCAATAAGATTTATAAAGAAATATGAACTTTCTAATCCTCAAGCCACGGTGGCACAACCTGGTACATGGCGAAGACCCTACATAAGCCTCGCTCCAGCCAATTGCGCAGGCCTGGAAAGCCTGTTTCCGTTAAGGATATCCCGGTTCAAATCCGGGCCGTGGCGTTTTGCGCCAAGTGAAACTTCGTGTTTTGAACTCCAATTTGAACCGGGGCTCAAAAAAACGAAGTTTTTTTACTTGTCCCGGTTCAAATCCGGGCCGTGGCGTTTTTTTACACTGCCCCCATGGTGTAGTCCGGCCAAGCATCTGGGCTTCTCGAGCCCATGACATGGGTTCAAATCCCGTTGGGGGCATTACTTATTTAAACTTCAAAAAATTCTATAATACCTATGCCAGGATGGCGGAGTCCGGTTCAACGCGTTCGCCTCGAATGGAGGATTAATTCTCCTAACACGAAAGCGAATGTCCGCAAGGACACGTAGGTTCAAATCCTGCTCCTGGCGTTTAATTTCTCATTTATTGTTATAGCACCTGCGTAAGCCGTTGGAGTACGTCTAGAACCGTAGGTTCTGACGTGAGAACCCTGCTCCTGGCGTTTAATTTCTCATTCTGGAGTATTTTTCTTAGTAATCATAAATCTTTACCATTACATTAGTCTATAAACCTTAATTATATGAACTAAACATTCATAAATTATAAACCAATAGTTCATAAAATAGAAATATTTATAAACAGAAAATCCTAAAACACATTAAAAGGATGTTTGGAAACAAGAAGAGAACCTTCAAAGAGCTGCAAATACTTATTCTGAGGGCTCTCAAAAAAAGAAATTATACTATCTATGAGATTGCCAAAAAAACATCTCTTCATTTTCATGTTGTACAGCACCAGTTAATTCTCCTTAAAGGTCAGGATTATGTCACCTTAGCTTTTGAGCATAAGAGATTCAGGTTATTTGCCATAACAGAAAAAGGACTGAAATACCTGAGGAAGATAACAAGATGATAGATAAAAAGCTGAAAAAACAGCTAACAGGATATATCAGAGAAAGTTTATCTAAAGGTTACTCTCTCAAAGCTATAAGAAAAGCCCTCATTAAATATGGGTATGAGGAATCATACATAGATAATTCAATAAAAACCTACAAGAAACAATCAAATATTACCAATTACTCTACAACTGCTGTCTTAATGCTCCTTTTATTTAGCTTAGGTTTACTCCTTATAGAGCCAACACAAACAGGATTTGTAACTATAAACCAAGAATCAGGATACTCAGATAATGTTAATTTAACCACTAGCAATGATTATGAATATACCTGGTTTATTGGTAATATTGGGGAATTAAAATCATTAAAATTAGACGGCAGCATAAGTAAAGAAGGCTCTGCTAAGGTTTATTTAGAATACAATAATGAATACTATCTAGTATTTGATAGCGATAAACTAAGCGAAGAAGGCATAGGTACTGTTACAGGCTTAGTTATCAGTGATGGAGCCAGTAATGCTTCGCTTGATAACCAAAGTGAAGAAACTGTAGATGTAAGTGACGAAAGCGAACCAATAAATAATAATTCGTTAAATAAAAAAATAATAATAACTACACAAGGTGGGGGTTCTAAAGCTATAGAGGATGTGTTTGAGTTTAATGTTGATGGAAGCTTTAACTGGAATGTTGATTACAGTAAAGTATGTACTAAATGGGATGTTAATTCAGTTAGTTTATGTTATGGTTCTGATGAGTGTTGTGCTTTATTGGGATTAGAAAGCTTGGGTTCTTGGGATGATAGCTTCTACCTAAGCTATGGAAGATATGATTCTGGATTAGAGAACATTGTTAAGGCCCAAGTTATATATGCTAATTATTCATTAGATATAGAAAACCCATATTCAGATATTGTTTATTCTGATGTCAGTGAATTAGATGCCAACTTCTATTATGAAAGAATCAACTTCAGAGATATATGCATAGATACCTGCCTATTGCCAGGTTTAAATGCAACCTCATACACATTAAGGTTTGTAATTGAGAATGCTACCTTGAATATTGGCTCTATTAAGTATTCCATTGAAGAAGAGGTTAATATCAGCAGGAATGTTCCTAAACTGATTAAGGAATTCAAAAACATTACCATATACAAGAATGAATATGCAATGATTGATCTTTCAGAGCATTTCTCTGACGAGGATAATGATCAACTAACATATTCTGCCTATGAAACTAATAATATAACAGTATCAATTAAAGATTCTATCGCAACTTTAACGCCCAACTATAACTATACAGGAAAGGATTACACATTCTTTAGAGTCTCGGATGGTTATTATAACATAAACTCCAACGTATTCTCCATCAGAGTCATTGAAAAACCATTAAGTGTTGATGAAGTGAATATTTCTGAAAAATTAATCAAGCCAAGAATTGTTATTAATAAGCCTGTAAAATGGGTCAAGATAGTTAATGCTTCCACTAATGTAATTAACCTAAGTATTAATATCTCTTCTTATGCCTTAAATGTTAGTGTTAAAGACACTAAAGAAGATAAGATAATAAGTGAAGATAAGCTCAAAATCAATGACAAAGGCGTCATAAAGAATGCTTCTGTATATATGGCAGAAAAAAGAATTTCGCAGATTGAGAAGATTGAAGAAAGATTACAAGATAAAAAGATTAGCATAATACAGAAAAAACCAACTGCAAAAGAAGAAATTTCTTCTATTAATAAAGAATTATTACAATTACAGAATGAGAGAAACAAATTAAGTGGATATGCTGTAGTCAGTAAAGAAAAGAAAGGATTGCTAACAAAATTCTTCGAATGGCTGTTTGATGTTGAAATCACAGGTTATGCTGTACAGGATAAAAAAGACAAAGGAAAGCACCTAGGCCATAATAAAACAAAACATAAGGATAAAGTTGAAGTAATAATAGAAGAACCTGTTGAAGAGATAGAAATTGAATATTATACAGAAGCTCCATTGGCTGTTGAAGAGAACATATCTGACTTTAAGAAAATAATTACAATTTCTGCTCCTGATGAATTGGCTTATACAGACATACTTGCTTACACGAATTTACCTACGGAAGCTCATGCACAATCTGTTCATCTCTATAGGCTATTTAATGATTCAAAAGAAGAGGTTGAAATTGATAAATATGATAAAAACAATAATTCATTGATGGATTATATTGAATGGGTTGTTCCTCACCTCTCAAATGCTACATATGAAGTTTCTATTACTATACTTAATGTTCATTCTTATCCTTCACTTTATGGAAACTGGACAATACTCTTTAACACAACTGGAATCTCTAATTTAACAATAACTGCAACCTTTGATCCTGATTATACTCCTTACACCACAAGATGGAGTAACTTTAGTGAAGATAGTAATCTATATGATTTAAAATTCATAGAGATAAAATGTGGAAACAAAACCATTGGATATGAATGGCAGGGTGAAGATTGTTGGGAACAGGAATGCAGTGTTTTCATCAAAGATTACAATTGTAATGAAACAGCACAGGAAATTTCTAAAATCCTGACTGCAAGAAGACATGTCCTCAAATTTAATTTTGGAGGACAGGAAGCTTATGCTTATAATGATGTAAGCGTTGAGGATTGCAGAACAATATCATCACCAGGAATGTACAATCTTTCAAAAAACATTACAGACTCAAGCTCAACAAAATGTATTCAAATAACTGCAAATGATGTTACTTTAGATTGCAAGGGAAACAAGATTGATGGAAACGATATAGTAGATTATGGTATCTACATCTATAGAGATTCTGCAACTGATACAAACATAACAATAAAAAACTGCACTATAACAGACTGGAATGAAGCAGGGATTTATCTCTATAACGCAAATAATAACAGTTTAGAAAACCTGAATGTCAGCTCTAATCCTGAGTATGGCATTTACCTTTCTTACAGCTCGAACAACACAATAATTGATTCCTATACAGATAATAATCACCGCGGCCTGTATATTGAGTATGGTTCAGAAAATATAATAAACAATCTTTCTGCCAGTAACAATAGCTATGGAATTTACATTGATTACAGCTCAAATAATACAATAATTAACTCCTCTGCCAATAACAATGATTACGGCATAAAGCTACGTAATAACGGAAACAACACAGTAGACAACTGCTATGCCAACAATAATGTAGTGTATGGAATTCATCTTCAGGATAGTGCAGCTAATACAATAAAAAACTCCTACATGGAGAATAATAATTATGGTATTTACATTGATGGTACAAAATCTAACAACAGCCTAATCTATAACAATTTTTTCAATAGCACACAGAATTATGCAGCTGAAACAACAACCAACTCATGGAACACAACAAAAACATCCGGAACAAATATAGTAGGATCAATATTTTTAGGTGGTAACTACTGGGCAAACTCAAGTGGAATTGGTCACTCAGATAACTGCACAGATGCAGACGGAGACAGGCTCTGTGATTTGACTTATAACTTATCAACAGGCAATATTGATTACTTGCCCTTAACATACCCAGACACAACCTTCCCAACTATAAATTTCACTTGGCCAACAACTGCAACAGGAAATTATTCACAAAACTGGATTGCTGCTAATGTAACAGCGAATGATACTTACTTAAGTGCAATAGTCATTTATCTTTACAATACAACACAAGGTTTGAATCAATCTAACGTATCAACAACATCACCCTTCTTTATTAACTTTACATCCCTACAAGATGGAACTTATTACTTAAATGCAACTGCTAATGATACTACAAATAATAAAAATTCAACTGAAACAAGAATAATAACACTTGATACTATTGAACCCTCCTGGAACAATAACCAAACAAATGCTACATTAATGAAGATCAATGGCAACGCCACATTTAACATTACCGTAACTGATAATGGAACTGGATTAAATTATTACATATTTAGTTGGAATGGTACAGGTATTTGGGATAATGCTACTAAAGGAAGAATTTCAGGTAATAGTACTAAGTTAGTTATTAACAAATCCACTAACCTAAGCCAGGGCAATACTATTGGTTATAGATGGTATGTTAATGATACTGTTAATAATCTAAATAAGAGCTTGTTAAGAACATTTACAGTTGCCAATACTCCCCCAGAACCGCCTCAGATAATCTTCCCTGTAGATGGAAAGAATTATTCAAACATTACAGCCATAAATTATTCTGTTGGTGATGCTGATGGTGATTCAATAACATATGAAATTTATATTAACGGCAGCTTAAACACATCCATAGTTGATGCTAATCTAACATATTGGAATGCTTCTGATGGCTTCTATAACTTAACTGTAACAGCTAAT
>SDBT01018055.1_pt1 | contig 11106 bp, 13 predicted proteins | sample 2277101 | NCBI WGS metagenome assembly SDBT01 (sample SAMN10404973, study PRJNA504765) | marine sediment metagenome | isolation source: marine sediment core GS10_PC15, 103 cmbsf | place: Arctic Ocean: Southern Knipovich Ridge | collected 2010 | reverse complement strand
TGCCAAAGCACCATTATTTGATTTAATGCCGAGATTGCCAGGCGCCCCAGTGCCTTCCATTCCGCCTACATCTAATAAATGTTTTGGACTCGCTGTCCCAATCCCAACCTTATCCTCATAATCCGTAGCATTAACTACAAGGGTGGTGGTGTCTACTACAAGTTTCCCTGTGTCTGTTGTACCTGTAGTAGTAACTGAAGCAGAACCCCAATCGACATCCATTAAACTTCCTGTTTGAGAAATATCTGTTGCCTCAAAAACAATCCCTCCAGAACCATTCCCCGATATTCCAGTAGCATTAAGAACTAAACTACCACTAGCTATAGTAAATACGCCAGAAGTATTAAGTGTCCATCCTGTACTGAAGGAGAATGACGCACCTGCAGCATTACCACTAGCATAGTTACATTGCATCTTGTCTTGGTTCTTTTTGAATTGAAAGTTGCTACCTACATCACTACTTATAAATGCCCCATTCCAGTACGCATCATAACTGTGATGTATGTTGTCATGGGAAAAATGAAGCATCTGAAATACTGGGTGATTGTCTGTTGTGGTTGTGAATTGGGCATGAGGTCCGTCTACTGAATTTCCAACCCCATCTAAAGCTAATGTACCCCATCCTACACCTGCATGAGGGGCTGTGGATGTGCCTATACCTACCTTAGATACATTAACAAGGGTCTGTGCGTTTAAATCAACGGATTTAGTAGCACCTGTATAAGGAACAAACTTATCGTTCATCAGTTCGCCCGCGCTCGCAGTTACGTGCGCATGAGAACTATTCGCATCAAATGCTAAGCTATCATTATCAACTATTAGCCGGGTGAATACACCCTTCGGTGAGCCATCTTCTTCTTGAATAAACGGAGGGGCTGTGCCTATTCCCCTGCCTCCCCCAATGCCTCGAGCGAAGCATGCGGTTGACAAGAGGATTAAGCACAGCGTTATATATGTGGATTTTCTTATGGTTTTGACGATGCCCATAATCTATACTCCTGTCCACCACTGGCACTTTTAATCCATATTTCCGTGAAGGTTATAGATTCATTTAAGGGTTCACCGATTGATATATCTCCAGCAACATTTTGTCCGTCAAAACTATACTGAATATCTTCGCTACTTTTCGATGCTGCTACAAGGGTAATGCTTCGGGCTAAGAATCCAATGTTAGTCTTTGTGAACACACTCTGAGTATTTGTTTTCTCTGAGTAAAACAGGTTCATAAGCTATCCATCTCCTTAGATAAATACTCTTTTATTCCTCTAAGCTTTTTCCCTAACTCAACAACATCAGCTTTCTTCGTCGCTGCGTAGGCTGAATCTTTCTGAGCTTCGTTATTAAGCTTCTTCGCCTCAGCATTTAATGCCCTGACTTCAGCTTGTAGCCTAGCTACTTCTTTTATCTCTTCTTCTACATGCGTGAGCTTGCCCTCAAGAGAAGCTTCTTGCCTCTTTACGCCTACCGAAAGCTCTTCCACTTTCCCGGCTAAGAACTCGTCAAGCTTAGCTTTCTTGGCATATAAGACGTTTATGTCGCTCTGATACTTTACCTTATCGCTTTTCATCTTCGTTATGCTCTGCACAAGGTCATTCACCTCACGCTGCTTTTCTTTCAAAAGCTTTTCTAATACGTTGCTTAATTTATCCTTCATTTTTCTTCCTCCTTCCGCCTCGACCTTTCTTCTTTTCAACATTCTTTTCAGCAAGTGCCTCTACGGGTTTCTCTTCCTTTGGCTTTTCTTCCTCCGCTACCCCAAGTATCGAGAACTTATGCAAACTCCCCATAATCGCGTTCACGTGTTCCATATTAGACATGATCTGAATATGGTCATTCTCATCTGTAAATGCGTACCCCTTCCTACCCGATACGTAAATCTTTACCGAACTCCTCGGCCCTACATACTTCACTACAACATTTGCACTCTTTACTTTAGCAGACACAGCATCCTCCTTCTGTTAATTCATTATCTTTAAACATAAACAAACCTAATGCTACAATATACAGTATTATTACATTTATGTGATTGAAATATGAGTGGAACATCATGCCTATCGGTAACGTGCATAAGCAAATGAATAAAGCGTATATCTCCTCTTCTACAAGTGAATATCGCTTTACTTTCATAATCATAAACCAGCATAGTCCAAGCCATATGATTATTACTCCCAATCCCATTTCTATTGATTTCTCTAAATAATCATTCGTGGCGTCTTCGGCCCGGCCATAATGGTCTTGAAACTCTGCGCTTATTATCTGTGGCCCTATGTATTGAAACACGCCCATGCCCTGCCCTACGAATGGTTTCCTAACAGGCGCTTTAAGTAGTTCCGTTTCGTACTTCCACCTTATGCCAAGCTTATACTTAAGCGTATAGTTCTCGTCAGGTTGGTGTAGAACAAGCGTGTATAGCAATATGCTTGCCAATAACATTCCGCCTAGGAACATATAAAAGAACCTTCGCTGTAAGTATACATAACCACATGCTAATATCGCTATAACGGCTATCCCGAGGCCACTCCAGCTCTCACTAAAGAATGTGAGGGCAAGGGCTAACCCCGCAAACGTTCGCCTCTTATAAAGTAAAAGAAGCGGTATCACGCCTGCCATATATGAGCCAAGCTGATACTTTCTGCCAAAGAAGCCTACAATGTGAGTGTTCTGCTTACCTACGTCATTAAGCGCCAATGGGTCTACGCCTAATATCTGAAGAAGTACCATCACCGCGTTTATGCCTATAACCGCACAGAAAGCGTTGATGATAAGTTTCTCGTCTTCTACGTAGTTCGCTATCAGATAAATCAGTGTAACGCCAAGTAGCATTGTTACGTAAGGCTCCATCATAGCTGCCATGCGGGTATGGTCACCAAATCCAATAACTATAAGCCCAAGTACCGGGAAAAGGTTTACCCATGGGTTTATGCAAATACGTCTCGGTTTAATATACCATGACATGATGAGTAGTAGCAGTATGCCTATCTTAAATAAGTTTCCCTGCGCTGCATCAAAGGTCATGCCCGGTACATAGAAAGTCGAGCATAGCCCTATAAAAATCGCTAAACTGTAATTAAATACATTTCTCATAATCCTCATGCTGGGAAACGGGGGGTTTTTAAGCCCCCCGCCCCGTTAGTCACTGCTTGTAGTGTATCTCAGCTGTTGCATTCTGTATATCCACGAACATATTTCCACCGCATTTTATGCCATCAGGAAACACATACTGACGTGATTCGCCTATTGTTACGGCTTGTACGTCAATTACGGGTATCCCATTTGAAACATAAGTTGCGCTGTCTGGAGCTGCACCTCTCGTGCTAAGTATCTGAGCAAATACAAGTCCATCCGATACTGGAGTAATCGTAATGGAATATATTTTACTTGGAACTGTCGTCACGTGTTGGTGCGAGTCAGTGAGCAGTTGGCCTGAGGATATCAGGCCTCCCGCTACACTTATACAATGCGCCATATCCGAGCCAAGTGACAGGATTAGCATTATGAGAAAACAAAGCATAAGCTTTTTAATCATAACTTCCTCCTATCATTTTGACCCATACTGAAATATAATCGTCGCTGGTTCAAGTACGGCTTCTTGACCCGGTGTGCCATCACTTAGCGTAACACCTGTCATCAAGAAAATTCCCGCATTGAATACCAACGGATTACTACTTAAATCAACATTCACCCAATCTCCTGCAGTAGTCGCTCCTATATCAATCATGACCTTTGCGCCAGAGCCTATCTTACTCATGTACCCCGCTAATGAGTCTGCACCCATAGCTGAAGTGTCAATTAACGCTGCCCATGCAAGCGCTTCATTGGAACGCACTCCTATTCGGTACACTTTCGCGGCACTTGTCACAACATGAGTGTGGCCCTGTGGAGCGCCTGAACTCACGGTCAAGATTTGCCCTACCCTACTTGCTGCGTCAGCGTCTACACAAACGCCCGCGCAAACCATAAGAAGCAGAGCAACTATTAAACTTAATCTAAACATCTTCATAGTTATTCTCCTTTCTTATATGCTTGGGTTAGGGTTCTTTGCGTAAGACTTGCTAAGCAAGTAGTTAGGTACTGAGCTATCAGTGTCTACAACGACAGTTTGCCCAAATACAGCTTCCACGCCAACGCCAAACTTGAAGCCATAATCCTGCACTTCTTTGACTTGCACTGGGAATTTGCCCCATCCTCGAACGGCTATCTCTGACCCGAACGCTATCTGGCTAGATATGTTACGCTGGGTAACGAAATCGCCAGTAGTGTGGGCTACTGAACTCGTGCTTAATGCGCCACGTCCACCCGCACCAACAACAAAAGTCGTGTCGGTTTTGGATGTGTACGTCATAACCTCATCACCAATCTGAATCTTGCCAGTAGATGCGAACATCTTTGTAGCAGGAATGCTGGTGTTGGAGTTAATCGTTACAGTTACAGTCACTGCGCCACTTGCAGCCACGTTCGCGGAAAGCGTAGCTTCCGGCCTCAAGAACGTACCCTGAATCTTGCGGATTGCATCCTGCTTGAATATGATAACGCCATTCCATATTCCCAATGCTCCGGTGAATATAGGGTTACTCATACCCCTAGGCATCGCATCTTTCTGAGCCAAGTTCCATTGGTCGTCGCCACGGAGATTATAAGCGTCTATCGGAGCAATTGCTACCCCATAGAACTCAAGAACCTCTTCGCCTTTAGTATTCCGCACATCAAACGGAATCGCGCCTTTACGCTCAAGCGCTAACTTCAGCCTATCAATAACATCGGTGTCAAATATCGAGGTTGCATCAAGAGCATCTTCAGATGACTTACCCCCGGCATACAGAACATCTGGGCTGTTATCCAGAACGAGATTTTTGTTCATCTCGTCGTCTACCTGAGTTGCCATCCAACGAGTTAGTTCTCTTCCTGCCTGAGATACCGCCCCGAAGTTCGCTCTCTTCGTGCCTCTCTTATTGAAACCTACCGCGTTCCTTAACCAATCAACGGTTAAGTCATACTGCCCAAGGCTCAACTTTTCTTCATTCCCTGTCAGTGTTGAGTTACCTGTTACTCCACCCTGTAACAATCTCCTCATTAACTGAAAGTGAATTACGTCTCCGGCCATTTTTATGAAATCAGTGTTCATTATGATCGGTGCACCAGAGCCTTCTTTACCTTCAAACCTCTTGCCCCAAAACGCTTTTCTGAACGCATTAAGCCTAATTCTCGTAGACCAATGCTCTGGAATAGCGTCATCTAGTTCGGTAGCGCCTGTAACGTTTATCTCGTTAGTTGCGGTACCATGACTATTTAGAAGGGGCTTTATTAACAATCTTAAGAAATCTAAAAACATGATTGTCCCTTTCCTTATTTATCCCAAGCCAACGCTCTCTGAATCATAAGCGTCCTTCTCAGGGTCGCTTAAAGCTTCATACTCGTCAGCTGTGAGTTTTCTGTTAGCATTCCCACTTGCTGGAGCTTTTGAGCCCTTACCGCCTACAAAGTTTGAGGGTTTAATGGGAGGGGTCTCCGGCTTTTTGGCAATCTTCTTTTCAGGAGCTTTGCCAATTCCAAGACTCGTTTCCATTTCCACCATACATGCTTCCGGCCCATTGGACATACCTAAAAACTCAGCTTCTCTATCAACCCTTATCCGTTCGAACTCAGCAAGTTCCTTACTTATAGGTAGCACGCCCTGCATCTCTGCCATCCACAAAGGATATTTCTTGAATAAGTTAACCCTTGAGGTTTCTTGAGATTCATTGAGAGTCATCTGCTTAGTTAACCAAGAACTCGCTTCCATAGGCTTTTCTTTCTGCCACTTGCCGAACTCAACTTCAGTGACTTGGCTCATGCGCCTTTGGTTTAGCGGTATCTTGGAGAAGTCTTCAAGTGCCGTCTCTACAGGTTTTGTTACTTCTGGTGCTTTTCCTTTACCCTTGCTCAATTCTACTGCTTTTGTTACTCCTCTCTGAGAGGTCTTGTAGTAATCTTCCATAGCCTTTTTGTCAACTTCTGACAATGACTCGATCACGCGCTTACGTTCAGTCTCAGAGTTACTGATGCCATTGATTAAGTCTTCAACGGAATCATATATGCCAGCATACTTCTTATCCGTCCCGGCTGACCCATCGGGTTTCGGCGTTATCGTTTCCTCTCCTACGAACTCTCCGTACGTCTCGACTAGCTCAAGCACGCGGTTGCCTTCATCTTCGCTCATCGTGCCTTCGTCTTTCTCAGCTAGACCTTTGTATTCGTCGAATTCCGTTACATAAGTGTCCAGTTGAGTGATGTCAGTCTTCTGCTCGTCTGTCCTTGAGGCTTCCTCTACTGCATTGAGTTCTTCGAGTTTCGTCTTCGCGTCACTAGGTTTGAGGCCATTAAGTTCCATGTTAAATCTCACTTTCTTTGTTTTGGTTCGTTTTACCTACGATTTCCAATGATTACGTTGCCAAGCTTTTTGTCTTATGTGCACCTCCTTATAGCCCTACACTATCTTTATCTGCCTTATCTCTTTCCTTTTCCGTCATCTTTTCAAATGATTTTGCGCTTACTTTACCGCTTTTCATGTCTAATGTGCCCACCTCAATATTAAAAGATGATTCGTCTTTGCTCTCCCGCATGCTCACTATCTTCCCGGTAATCTCACCCTTTATCTTTTGCCCTACAGTAAAACCCTTCGGCAAGCTACTGTTTACATGGATGCTCTGCAGAAACACATCTGACGGCTTTGTCTCAAAATCGCTTGCTTTTTCTATCAAACTAAACTTTGGCATCAACTGCTCCTTTCTTGTTCGCATTGTCTGCTTGAGCGGTCTCCTCAATATCCCCCGGCACTCTAAGCATATCCGCCATTACGGAAAGTTTATGTGCGTATAGGTCTCGTTCTGTAAATACTTGCCCCGGCTTAGTCTCAAGCGACATAAGCTTGCTCATCAGCTCATCCCCGGTTAACTGCCAATGCGCTCGGAGTATCTTCCACCCTCGGCTATGGATTGTGCTCTGTACGGCTGAGTTCGCGTCTAGGGGCTTTAATTTATCTATGTCAATCATTGTTGCTGGCCTCCTTCTCCTGCTGCTTGCTGAGCTGCTTGTAGTTCGGCCTCCTGCGCTGCTTGTATCTCTTGCTGAGCTTGTTCAACGGTCTTTAAGCGTATAGCTTTCCTGTCAAAGCTCTTGAATAGGTCATTCGTAACTTCACGCTCTACATTTAAATCATTTAAGAATACGTTAGCCTGCTTGGTCTGCTGTACTATTTGGTATAGCGTCATCGACTCCTGCCGGAAAGAACGCGTGTTAACTGTTAATGTTGACCCTCGAGACGCATAGTTGTAGTCACCCATAAGCTCTTCACGTGTGATTGACTCGAATGGATTGTCAGGGTCTTCCATGACTTCGGAGTAGCTGTCTATAATCGGAAACTCTTGGGTCTCCGGGCCTCTCAAAGCATTCAGTTTGATTATCAACTTATCCATCATGATATTGCCTTCATTCAAGATAGATAGAATCATGTCAATGTTTACGTTGCCTTCAGCCAGTAGCGTGGTTATCCCGGTGGCGGTCTGATTCGCGGGGTTCTCTATCCCTGCGGTGGTATCCGTCACGCCAAATAGTCTCTGAACAAGGCCCATAAGCATCTCAAGCTTAGCGAATTCAATGCTCTCACCTTTAGGTAGCTCCATCACTCTTAAGCTATTCTTCTCTTTCTCCGGCCAAAACCTATACCCGAAGTTATGCACATTAGGATTGAAGCCTGAGCCCTTAACGTATACAATAGGAGGGTTGTTATTACGTGCGCCTCTATCCATCATCTGATTGAATATAACGTCTATCGTGTTCCTTAGGCCTCTAATGAAGTCTATAACTGACATACCCACAACCTGCCCGTCCATGGGTATGATTTGTTTGTGTACGAACTGCCTAAGTCCTGTCTTCTGAACAAACTCATCAAACTCCCACCCTAACCACATAGCCTCAAGCGGGGCATACATAGCTACAATATCACGTTCCTTGCCGTCCATTGTGAACTTGCCGTGAAACTCTACTATGAATACCTTATCTGTGAGGGTATCTTTCCTATTGGTGTTTGATGTGAGGACTCTCTGCCTTTTAAGTAACTCAGGGTGATTAGTTTTATCACCGCGCATCTCCATAAGCTTCTTTATATTCTTCATTCCTCCATGCCCTATAACGTCTTCAGAATGGTCGTTAAGCCAAGATGTTGACCTGTAGTACATATCCCCTATCCACTCCCAGCGGTTCAGGTCAGGGTCGGTTTCATCTTCTGCCCAGAGTATCTGCTTGATGTTACGTCCATATGACCTTACCCCTTGGTATGAGGGCCGTCTACGTGTGGTCTTTATTCCCGGTACGACTTGGAAAGGCTTGGAGCTCTCGTTCAAAGGAGAGGGTTCATCTGGATTCCACTCTACTAAGTCACCAAGCTCATCTCTTAGGAACTTCTTTGTATCTGGGTCAAGTAAAGCGAATATCTCATCATCCTCAAACCTGAAGTCATTCTCAAATACCATCTTATGAAAATAGCTACCGTCTATACAAGCTCGCCTTGTTCCCATCATCTTGGGTATTCTAAGCCTCATCCTGTTAGACTTCTGCCAGTCTAGGAATGCTCCTATCTTGAGTGCAGTCTTTTGGTCAGATGGGCCTACGCCTGTCACGTGAGTCAATGGAAACCTCTCCCACTCAACCCTATCAGCGCGGGCAACGATTGACTGTATTGTGATCGCGTCTATGGGTATGCCTATGTCAGAAGCGCCGGGCCATGGCTTTGTTTTAGGTAAGCTGCCATAGTCCAGACCTCGGATTGAGCGGATAGCTTTGAACCGGGCCTCGTTCAAATCAGCGTTCTTATCCCAGTTATTCTGCGCTCTCCATGCAAGGGCTTTGTCTACCCTGCTCTTTACGAAAGCAAATATCTGCTTCTCTCTCTCATTGTCTAAGTTGGCTATCTTGGCATTGAGTACTTCAGATGGACTGCCTACCCCGCCTACCCCACTGAAGCCTTCTGTGCCTATAACGTCAAATGCTCCTCTTCCCATGTTATGCTCCCTTCGCTATCATGAATAATATATGAACTATTATTGAAATCTCAAGATTTAGGTACATCATTTAACCAACCTCCGTATCCTTCTATCCATCTTAACGCGTCTCTCTATCTTCACTCTTGGTAATGCTCTTGACCGGGTGCGTATAGTCATTCGGTTGCGTCTTCGTTGTCTGGTCACTTCCTGCCCTTGCGTCCCTTTTTCCCGCCTTTACATGGCATGGTTATCTCCTTTGTTGGGATGAACTTTATATCATCCATTTCTCGTACCCCAAACCAATATATTTTAATCTTATGCTCACGGCTTAACCGTTCATTTGTTTTAGTCATCCAGTTCCATTCGCTTAAGCTCACGGTTCCCTTGCGATATAACATTATGTATATACCGCCCCGCTTCAGCTCGTATATCTTCTCTACCTTAACACCTTTCACCTTTGCCTCCTTTTTTCCCGCCTTTTCCACATGGCATATTAGCCTCTCTTTCTCATATATCCAAGCCCATCCCAAGCTGATCTCTTTGAGATGTACCTGAATGCTCCGCACTTTCTGCATTGATATTGACTTGCCATTGCGTAGTCTACGTCTCCTTTGGTCTTCCATCTATTGTGACCGCAGTCACATGGGTCGTTCTTATATGTATGTATAGTTCCGCTCATCCCCATACCCTCTTCCAAGGCCACATAGCAACTATCCTGTGAGGGTGTGCTTTGAGCCATTCTAGTCGATAGGCACATTTTTGAGGCATTAATTGTCGTATCAGCCCCTCACGTGCACTCATACACTTGCCTGTCTGAAATCTCTTGCGGTAAATCCTACACCTCTTTTTCTGTAAGTATTTGCATGGTCTTGTGTAGTCTATGTAAACCTTCTGCTTGAATCTTAGCCTAGCAAAACAGCACTTAGAACATTTCAAACATATTTGCTCACCTAAATTCATCTATGTTCCCTGTTCCACGCCCTCCTATATTCTGCCCTCTTTGGACGCTTATTGTATGTGCACCACCATTCCTTTCTAACAACTTTCCTACAATCCTTGCAATATTTGCGTCCTTTTGTCAATGCTCCACACCGAGTGCAAGGCTTTAATCTCGTTCGCTCATTGCCATCCTGCAAATTATTCATTCTTCCATCACTTAGCATATGACATCTACGGCAAAGATATTCCCAATCATCAAGTCGCCTGAGATATTTCCCACTTATATTTGCTAGGTCAAGCTTATTGTGTTTCTCATTACATTTTTCACAATATGGAGGTCTAGGTAAACGCCTTTTTATCCAAGCATGAATACCTTCATAACCAACTTGGTCTCCCTTCCACATCGGATTGTCTTTGCCAAATAGCTTTTTTCTCATTCTTTCCTCAATTCCTTAACCCCGTGATTTCTCGTGCTTTTATCCGTGAAAGTCAGCTCTCGGCCAGCCGGGGTTGCTTTAGCCAAGAGTCATCTATCCTTTCGGCATCTAGCCTAGTCGGATTCCCCTTTATTAATAATCTGGTATATGTGCTGTTTCCGGCTGCACACTATATGTATACTCAGGTGGCTCCCAAGGATTCTTTCTTCTAACCGCCCCGGCTATAGCGCGGGCCATCACAAGGTCATCGTTACAGCCCACCTCAGCCTCTTCCTTGTCAGTCTTTGGATTGCGAATGAAGGTTAAGCACTCTCTTATCAGCCCCGGATAGTTAAGGTTTGTAGCGTTCTCACGTATTTCTTGCTTTAAATGGCCTAACATCTCAGGCCTTGTCTTTGAGTTTGTCTCCCACCCGTACCGTTCTGATACCTTCTCTTGAGTTTTCCCGCTTGGTGTGTGCTTGTATACGTTGCTGTAGACTTCTTTTAGCTTCATGTTAGCATAGAAGCCGTACTTATCGTTCTCAATGGCTATGACGCATTGCCTGAGATAGCCTCCTAAGAGCTTTGCCTTGTCTTTTAACAGGTCAGGGTCAACCTTCTTGTGGTATGTAGCTATAGTATTGTTGCTCCTCTTACCTAGAACAACCAAAGCAGCGTAGTCATTCCCGCTTCCACTACACGCGTCACCCCCTATGATATACTGCTCAACCC
>SDBT01018054.1_pt1 | contig 11107 bp, 14 predicted proteins | sample 2277101 | NCBI WGS metagenome assembly SDBT01 (sample SAMN10404973, study PRJNA504765) | marine sediment metagenome | isolation source: marine sediment core GS10_PC15, 103 cmbsf | place: Arctic Ocean: Southern Knipovich Ridge | collected 2010 | reverse complement strand
CGAAGAAGATACAAAGCGAGCCATAACAGAAATTAATGTTACGTATTTAAAACGATACAATGCATATCGAATTTCTATAACGGGAGATAAGTTTATGCGCCATATGGTGCGAAGAATTGTGGGTGCAGCCTTGTATGTGGCGTCCGATAAAGTAACAATAAAAAATATTTCTGATGCATTGAACGAACAGAAGATTGCCTATGAATTACCGACGGCTGCGGCTAAAGGTTTGATGTTGTATAAGATCCGTTATAAATAATGATTGGAAATTATTTTAGTTGACCTGTAACTCTAATTTCGTAGTTTTCCACGAGAGCGGCTGAAAAATTATTTTCTATATAAATAAACTTTTCGACTTTTTTTCTTCTCGACTGCTTGTTTCCAGCAAAACCTAGGGGTGTTGAAATGAGCATGAAAAATAAAAGAATTTTTTTCATTTATTCCTTTTTTATTTCTTAAATCCCACAGTCTCGAATTTTATTGAAGGAGTATTAAAAAATCTGTCAGCAGGTTCTTTTTGTATTACAGCACAATTATGATCAGGATTAATTGTAATATGTATTTTGTGGCATTCATCTTCACTGTCATTTTCAAAAGAGAACGTTAAAGTATCTTGGTTCCAGCAATAAAGGAATCTTTCTGTGTGGTTTTGTAATGTATAAGTTGTATTTTTGTGCTTAATAATAATTAGTTGAACGGATTCATTTCGTATGTAATAAGTACGTCTTTTAATTATTGATATAATGTTTCCAGAGTAGCATGAAAGTGTTAGTGAAAAAATGAAAAGCAATAATTTTTTTTTCATCTCTCGTGAAAATTTCTTGCGTATATTTCATAATATGCATCGTATTTAGCGTTATCATTTTTGAAAATATGTACTTTATAATGAATTTGAGAATTCTTAATTCTAAATGCATATCCTGCAACTGGTTTGTTTCTATATGGTTTTGTATTAATAATCACGAGATCATTATCGTCAGAAATGGGCACAAATTCTTGAGCGAATGGCTTAATGTGGACGGCCTTATTTCCTTCGGATTTAATCGTTATTCTCTGATGGCAATAATTAGCAATAATAATATGATACAGTTCTGGCTTGGCTTTTTCTTGGGTACGCTCAAGGCCTCGAGACAAATTAAAGATTACAGTATCAAGTTGCCGCTTTTTTTCTTGTTTTCTTCTTTTTCTTCCTGATAGGATATTGCCTGGATAGCTAATTGAGCTTGAAACTAATAAAAAGAGCAAAAGTGTCTTTTTCATTCTGTTCCTTTAACTTTTTGGATAATTTTCTATAAAAAGGCATACTAAAAAAATAGAATAAGGTGAACCATTTTCACATATTTAGTATATACGGTTAATAACTATGAAGTTTATACGCTCTCATTTTTATAAAATTCTCATTAGCTGCTCACTGATCGCCCTCGTTGGCGGAGGAGCATGGTATTATAGCTCAATTGAATGGGGCCCTGTCTATGAATTTAATGATGAACGAGACACCCAATCAATTCTTGATCTCTTTAAATCAGATTGGTATTGGCTGGTTGCTGATTCACCAGAATATTATTCGCCTGAGTATATGCTCAAGTACCGTGCACCAAAGCAGCATGACCCGATGTGGGAAAGGCGAATGCGCATAAAAGTGCTTCGCGAGGATGATACATTTATTGGATTTGCTGCATATTATATGAAATCACCAACCCTTGGATATTTAAATTTTGTTGCAGTCAAACCCGAGTTGCGTGGTAAAAAACATGCTACTACATTAGCGAAATATGCAGTTGACGATATGGTAAAATCGGGAGCGGAAAAAATTGATGTGGTTACACGCCCGAGTAATATAGCTGCACGGAAACTTTATAATCGTTTAGACTTCGAAGAAGTTTTCAATGATGGTGAGTTTGTTTATTATAGCTTTAATGTTAAGTAGCCATTTGATCTGGTACTGGTAATCCCATCTCGCGTAAAATAAAAGGGGCGATATCTGCTAATGTTTTGAGAGGTAGTTTTTTTTCTGAGTTCTTGAGATCTTTTTTAATCATAATAAATGGAACAGGGTTGGTGCTATGGGACGTTTTAGGTTGACCTGAATCTTGATCAAACATATCTTCAGCATTGCCATGATCAGCGGTGATATAAAGTGTCCCGTTCATTTTTTCTACAACTAGTTTATAAAGTTTATCCAGCTCCTTATCTAAACATTCAACCGCTTTTATCGTTGCCTCTAAATTTCCTGAATGCCCAACCATATCGGCATTTGCATAATTAATAAGATAAAAATCAGCGGGATCTTGCTGCAAGGAATTAATAACTGTTTGTGTAATCTCTTTTGCAGACATTTGAGGATGATTCACATAGTTCTTTGCAGGTATTGATGGGATTAAAACTTGTTTTTCATTTGAAAAAGGCTCTTCTCGTCCACCAGAAAAAAAGTAAGTAATATGTGCATATTTTTCTGTTTCTGCAATTGAGAAAATCGACTTTCCCTCTTTTTCAAGTTGTTCTTTGAGCGTCTGTTCTATTTTTGGCATGGTAAATAAACTTACTGTTTTTATCTGTTTTCCATAAGAAAATGGTGTAATAATAAATGCAGGCTTATGCGGGCCATCAATAATTTTTTGCGTCAGTTGACGTGCACGATCGGGGCGAAAATTGAAAAAAACAATGCCGTCTCCATTTTTATTATACCGTTTGAATCAAGTTGAGTAGGTGGGATGAACTCATCTGTTATATCATCCAGGTAAAAGTGATGCAGGAGATCTTTCCAATGATTGAATTGAGCTGGCTGTTTTTTAGTTAGAATAGTATAACTTTTTTTAGTTCTTTCCCAATTTTTATCACGATCCATTGCATAAAATCGACCATGAATAGAACCAATTGTAATTGATTGTGGAAGTTGTTTTAAAAAATCTTGGGCTGATTGTGGTGGAACATCTCGACCATCTAAAAAAAGATGCAATACGATTGGATGTTTGCCATGTTCTTTTACCACTTTTATAAATGCTAAAAAATGTTTCAAATGGCTGTGCACTCCAGCATCTGAAAGGAGCCCCATAATATGCACTGTTTTATTCTGGGGAAGTTTATCTAATGCTTTTATTAATGTTTGATTGTTGTAAAACGAGCCATCATCAATTGCATCATGAATGATTGATACTGGTTGTTTGATATTGCGTCCAGCTCCAATTACGATATGACCGACTTCCGAATTTCCAATAAATCCTTCCGGCAGTCCTACTGCGGTTCCTGCTGCTTTAATAGTAGTATGGGGATACTCTTTGAACCATGTATCAAGATACGGCGTATATGCTTGCTTAATGGCGTTGTGATCTCGGTTTGGATTAATTCCAAAACCATCAAGAATAACGAGCATGGTAATTTTTTGACTGCTCATAAATACCCTTTAGAATGCTGAGGCTTTTGCTTTTTTAAAAAAGGAGATTACACTTGCACTCTATATTGTAGGGAGTTTGTCTTGTGGAATGCAAGAGGATACCTTTTTTTTTAGACAGGGGCTAATCAATGAAAAAATATATTATTTTATTTTTCTTAACTTTTGGAGCTGTAGGTACAGTTTTAACCGATTCAGGCGAAATTCTAGTTCTTGAGCTAACGGGAGATGATTACGACGATCTATCTAATTTTGCAACACCGCCTGCCCCGGTACCTGCATGGCAAGCATGGGTTCAAAAAACTGGTGCTGATTTTTATAATCAATATCTTCAGATAAAAGATTATACGTGTAAAAAGTGGGTTGCTTTATTGGTTTGGATAAAAAAATGTGGGTAATTAAGAATGAAAAACAAAAACAGTAGTCATGAGTTTGCCATTTTCGTACCAGCCTTATCAGCTAGTAACCAAGAATATGAACTAACCGATTCGATTTTATATCATCGAATTGTTCGAGTTTTGCGGTTGCAAGAAGCGGATAGTGCTATTTTTTTTAATCGTAATGAGCATCAACGAGTAACAATAAAAAGAGTTAATCATAAATCCCTGACAATTCTCGGATCTGATAAAAAAGCGAATCAAATCTTTACGCCATCGATTACCTTTTTGCTTCCGTTGTTAAAAAAAGAGGCATTTGAGCAAGCAATCTACGGGCTCGTGGAAGCAGGTATTTCTGAAATACAGCCGATTATTACACAAAAAATGCATCGCAAGTGGGGTGGCGAGCGTGACATGAACCGGTTGGAACGAATTATTATCGGTGCTGCCGAACAATCGAAATGTTATCATTTTGCGCAACTACATGAACCAAAACCGTTTTCAGATTCTATTTCGGAGCGTGATAACCTCATTTATTTTGATCCCGATGGAAAACCTATTTCTCAAATTATTAAATCAGTAGATAAAAAGAAAGATCTTTCGTTGTTAGTTGGCCCTGAAGGTGGCCTTGCCCAAGATGAAACAGAACTTTTAAAAACAGAGCATATATGTATAGCTTCTTTAACCCCAACAATTCTACGTGCTCATCAAGCAGCTTTTGCCGCATCAGTTATTATGCGGTCATTTTTAAATTGAACTTGGTTTAAATTTTATTGCTTTTTCTCTGAATAGCACCGTAAACTAATCAATGAAAGGGTTAGTTTTTTGAATTTTAGGGGGGGCAATGAATAATAAAGGACCAGGCAAAGGTTTTCTTGTTATTATCGTTATATTATTTGGTATCAGCGTTGGTGTTTTACAAGGTCTGAAGAAACATAGAATTGCATCTCCATCTCAATCTTCAGAAGCATTAACTATTGATGATACTATTAATTATATAACTCCTCTCATTGTCAGCAGAAGTTTTGATAAAGCTGCTCAAGCAATTTTACAATTTAATGAGCCTATGACCACGATAAAGCAGATTATTACTAACCCAACAGGGAGCTTATCTGATGAGGAACGAGTTGCATTATTATTAAATGTAGTGGTATACACTCAAGATGAAGGATTGCATGATGAAATTTTTTCTCTTATTAAAAAATATTATGCAACTCATCCAATTTTTTTGATTGCGGTAGATGATCACCAAGAAAAAGTAGTTCCCACTATAATTAAATGGGGCCAAGAAAATGATGGTACGTTACTGGATGACTGGATTGAAGCTTCATTTGAGCGAGCTGTAGCGAATAATAATGTTGATGCACTTCAAGCATTTTCTCCCTTTACTATTAGACCTGATAAAGAAACAGTGAACAAATATTTACACAGAGTAGTAAGGGAAAAAAAGGATGTACGGCTCGTTCCTATTTTAGTTAAGCAATTTGGCGCAAATGCAGATTACAGCGATGATAATAAAACCACATTATTGATACTGGCAATTAAAGCCGGAGATGTTGCGATGGTAGAAGCATTGCTGGATGCCGGCGCGGGCCCGGTATTGATGCTTAATGGTGAGGTTGGAGATCCGGCTCAAGTTGCATTTGAAAAAGGAATTTCTTCAATAATGGAATTAATAAAGAGAGCAACCCATAAGCTTCAAGTTGGATCTGAATAGTTATGAAACTTAAACCCTTCCCGTTCGTCCTGAGGTTCTCGAAGGAAAGGAAAGGAAAATTGTAGAAGCTTTCAAAAGATACGATCACAAAAAAATCAAGTTTAATCTAATGTTAAAAATTAAGAATTCCTAACCCTTCGAGAGCCTCAGGGCGAACGGGGGAAAGGGCATCAGGTTTTCTTGCTTCAGAATAGTTATTGTTCAACGGGATGCTTTTTGAGGTAAAGAGGTAGAAGTTGTGTAGAACCTTTATCTCCTTGTTCCCATTTTTTACTTCCTATTATCCCAATAGTGGAAACTGAGCAGTAATTTGGAATGGATGATGGAATGAATGCATTCTCAAAATGGTCTTGAATAGCTTTTCTGTGCAAACTTGTTCCATTGCCCAGGAAGCGAATCTCAGTTTTTGGAAACAGTTTTTTTATTTTTTCAAGAAGTGTAATGATGTTGTCATATCCTTTTTTTACCGGTTGATCGGGTGCAGCTATTGCAAAATAAACGTCGTCACCAAATGCATTTAAGAGCACTACCGTATAAGGATATTTCTCATCTTTCCATTCCAGAATGCACGCATCTAAAGCATCGATACCAATGAGCGGGATATGATTTGCAAAACTTAATCCATTTACGGATGCTATAACTACACGCAATGTGGTAAAGGGGCCTGGGCCGCGATTCACTGCAATAAATGGAAAATCAGATAAGACGGTATTATTTTTTGTGAGTATTGTTTCTAGTTTTATAATAAACTGTTTACTTGCATCAAACTTAGAAATAGCGCAATAATCTATCACCTTATTTTCATCTAAGATTGCAATTTGAAGCTCATCGTAACTGTTTTGAATAGCAAGAACGTTCATATGTTAATTACGATTTTTACACTTTTGTTGTTGATAAAAAATACTAAACGAATCATATTCGATCGTTTTTTCTTTTTTTACAATAATTTTTCCACAGTTGAGACATTTCCATCCCTCGAAGTTGAGAAAATGATCGAAGAATGTTTGCAACACCATTAATCCGCCACACTTCTTACAGTTCATTCCACCACTCCTTTTTGCCACATTACTTCGCCTTCATTCACGTGGGCCATCTGTATAAACTGCGGCGGTGCAAGATGCGCACATGGGAAGGCTCATCCTTTTTCTTAACAAACTAATCAATGAATTGATATCTTGTCAATGTGGTCTAGGAATAATCCCTTTTATAATTAAGATAGGAGCTGAGTAAAAGAGAAGCTGCAATAGAATGGGACTGTAATTTATCTTCTTTGGTCTTTACGCGCTTGAGTTTGGCGGCATGTTGGCTTGTAAGGCGTTCATCCCATAGCACCCATTCTATTTTTGGAAAAGCTTTTTCTAAATGAGCAGCCTGTTGTTTTACTTTTTTCGTCTGCTCGCTTTCAGTGCCTCGCATCGTTTTAGGATAGCCAACGACTATAGTACCAATCGATTCTGACTCAATAAGCTCTTGAATGGTTGTGTCGAGTTCATGTGAGCTAACGGTTTTTAAAGGGCGCGCAAGCATAGCAAGAGCATCCGAAATAGCTATACCGGTCCAACGGTCTCCAATATCAAGGCCTAAGATTTTCATATTCTTCCCGGGGGTGCCTGTTTTTATTACTAGATTTCCAGTATACTCAAAAGTGCTATATTGTAAATAAATCCTCAAGGATACGCTTATGGATATTCCCATTCTATCGCTTCTGAACTGGCTGTTTGGTTGGCCGCTTTTTGTTTATGCGATGGTTATCAGCGTTATTTGTACGGTTGTGCTTAACTTTGTGCAAGTACGATATTTTATAACGTCATTCACCTCCCTTTTTTCATTTGAAAAAACAAAAACAAAACGAGAGATGTCTCCCTTTGATGCATTTTTAAATACCCTGAGTACAAACTTAGGAAATGGGAGTGTGGCTGGTGCAGCGGTTGCCGTGGTTGCCGGCGGGCCGGGCGCAACGGTATGGGTGGTATTAATAGGTTTATTGTTGATGGCTGTTCGTTTTGCTGAAGTATATGTGAGTACGATGGCAGGAGAAAAAGCTCCAGTAAATACAACGCTTGGTGGCCCGATGCTTTATTTAAAACAAGTATGGGGTGGAGATTTTTTATCATATATATATGCCATAGCCTGCTTTTGTTTTAGTTTAGTAGTTGGTAATGCAATGCAAACACATGCTATTAGTTTGAGTTTGGAAACTACATGGGGAATTGCACCAATGCTTGTTGCTATGATCTTAACTGTTTTTATTGGCTATGTAGTGTTGGGTGGAGCGCATCGAGTTATTGCTGTTTCAGATCGTATCGTTCCTATTAAGGTAATTGTTTTTTTCGTGTCTAGTTTTACCGTGATTATTTATCACTCGAACAGTTTAAGGGCAGCTCTTACATTAATTGCTAAAAGCGCATTTGATCCTATGGCACTTGCTGGAGGTATTGTTGGTTTTACCGTGATGCAAGCAATGCAATCTGGCTTGAATTTATCATTAACGGCAACTGAATCTGGTCTTGGTACGGCTGCTATTTTATTTGGTTATACCGGAAGCAAGGATCCAATGCGAAGTGCATTAATGGGAATGCTCAGTACATTTGTTAGCAGTATCGTTTGTTTTATTGTGGCTTTATGCGTTGTTTTAACCGGTGTATGGGATTCGGGGCTTACAAGTACCGCACTTACGATTGCATCATTTAGTACTGTTTTTGGTTGGCTTGGCGGCTGGATTGTTTCGTTTTTATCAATCAGTTTTGGTATCGGAGTATTAGTAACCTATGCATATATTGCTCGAGCTACTTGGTTATGCATTACAAATGGCCGCTATGACCATCTTTTTCCTTTTATATATTGTGCTGCTGCTTTTATTGGAGCAGTCGCAGATGTTCCGATTTTATGGAAAACTATTTTCATTATTAATGGGAGTATGCTTGCGATTAACTTGTTTGGGCTTTTATGTCTTGTTCCCTCTATTCGCAAAGATATGATTGCTCGAGGTAATCGGTGAAATTTCCCCAAACCTTTCCCGTAACCGCACATACAGATTTTGTAGGTGAAGGTTCAACGTTTGTAGTTATCAATGGTTACAAAACAAATGGAATTCAGTTTATTCCAAAAGCAATATCGCGTGGTGCACAAACTATTATTATTGAAGATGATCAAAAAATCCCTCATGACATTAAGCAATCTATTAATGGCGCTAAAGTAAATGTGATCACCGTTTTCTGTGCGCGCAAAGCTTTAGCAGAATATGCTGCACGTGCTGCTGGGTTTCCTGCAAAAGAATTGAATATTATCGGGATTACCGGAACGAAGGGTAAAACGACGACTGCCTATTTGCTTGAGCATATGCTCAGAGCTGCAGGGCATGAAACTGCACTGCTTTCTACTGTTGCCAATAAAATCGGGACGTATATATTTTCTGCTTCATTGACCACACCTCAACCAGATTACCTGCACCAATTTTTTAAGCTGTGCGTAGAAAATAATGTTGAATATGTGGTGATGGAAGTTGCAGCACAAGCGATGCCGCTCTATCGAGTTCATGGAATTGAGTTTGATCAACTGCTGTTTACTAATTTTGGGCACGAGCATTTAGAATTTTTTGATTCAATGGATCAATATTTTGATGCAAAAAAGAAACTGTTTGATTTTAGAAAACCAAATGGTATTGGTTGGATCAATGATGATGATGATCGAGTACGTGAGTTGAAATACCATCATAAAAATATACGCACGTTTGGCTTGAATCAAAATTCTGATGTAACAATTCGTGATGAAACAAAACTTCTATTACAAAATCAGACGTATGAGTTTGATCGATCTTTATTGCCTGGTACCTATAACAGTTATAACATTGCAGCTGCTGCAGCGATTGCATCACAATGTAAAATAAGTGGAGACATTATTCAGAAAGCGATTAATTCATTTCCGGGAATTCCTGGCAGATTAGAACGATACACATTACGTAATGGCGCTACGGGTATCATCGATTATGCGCACAATCCATTATCCTATCAAGCGTTGCTACCTGTTTTGCGCGCTCAAACTGATCATTTAATTGTTCTATTTGGTGCTGGGGGTGAACGAGATGCATCTCGCCGCCCGTTAATGGGAACGATTGCATCGCAATATGCTGATCTAGTAATAATAACTTCTGATAATCCTCGTAGTGAAGATCCCACTATTATTATTAATAATATTTTGGTAGGAATAGAAAAAGAAAAACAATCTCAGGTGATCTGTGAAACCGACCGAAAAAAAGCGATTGAGATTGCGTATAAGCTTTCACGTAAAAACAGTATTATTGCTTTGCTTGGCAAAGGACCAGATGAATATCAAATCATTGGAAATAATAGATTCTTTTTTAGCGAAAAAGCCATTCTTCAAAAACTTATCTAAAGTAACTATTGAGTTTTAGTACACAAATTTCTTATTTTTAACAAAAAGAAATAAGAATCTTTGCGGGGGAAGGGACATGAAAAAACTCGTATTACTTTTAGTTTTTTTGAATGGCTTTAGTTTTGGAATGGATCGGGGAAGAGAAGAACATTTATCTGGCTATGTAGATCTAACTCAATTAAGGCGTGCTTATTCAGAGCCTGAACTTGCACAAGCTGAGCTAGAAAGATTAGGAGTACTGGAAGATGAAAGCACTGATCCAGTTGGAAAAACTTTAGATCATGCAAGAACCATTCTCCGGCTTACAAAGAGAATCGCAGCACAGACTGTAGGATCGGTTGATAGAGAACGGAAAATACGTGAACATCTGCTTTTATTGAGGATTCAAGTTGTAGAAATAAAAGCACTATTTACTATAACACAAGCTGAGGCTAGAAGGGCGGCTACTGATGTAGCTGATATACGTGAAAAAACGAGTACGATCAAACAGCTTATTGAGGATATGACTGATGCTCGTTATGCTGCACGATGCCAAACTATCGGGACAGTATGCGTAGCGTTTATAGGGGTTGCATTGCCAACAGTTTTCGCCTGGTTAAAGACTCAACTAGCTGGTGAATAATACCATTGATAAGCTTTACAAATTAGCTATTTTCCCGTAGGATAACTTTATCCCTTTCCTTTGATTCAAAAGGGCGAAGGGATTCTTTTTATCTTGAATTTCTTAAAAACCAATAGGAGTTATTTGATGCTACTGCAACAGTATTTTATGGTATTCGCTGGAGCTGCTTTTTGTGGTCTTTTAGTAATGATTTGGCTTTTCAAGCGTATTAGCTCGATCAAGGTTAATAATGCAAAAGCGAACCGGATTGCAGATGCAATTCATGAAGGGGCAATGGCATTTTTAAATGAAGAATATCGTCTGATTGCACTCGCAGTAGCGTTTACTGCTATTATTCTTAGTTACTTTTTCTCTCCTGTGTGCGGTGGTGTTTTTGTTATTGGCTCTTTAATTTCGATGACCTGCGGATTTTTAGGAATGCGCGCAGCCACGATGGCTAATGTAAGAACGACTATGGCAGCAAAAGACCAAGGTGAGCACGGTGCATTTTTAGTAGCGTTGCTTTTTCTCCTAGCAATTCGTATAGGTGTGGTAGCTAGCTGTCTGGAGAGCGTTTTCGATCACCCTATCTCTGTATTTCAGCGCTTGTGCTTCGTATTATACTGCTATTT
>SDBT01018053.1_pt1 | contig 11107 bp, 16 predicted proteins | sample 2277101 | NCBI WGS metagenome assembly SDBT01 (sample SAMN10404973, study PRJNA504765) | marine sediment metagenome | isolation source: marine sediment core GS10_PC15, 103 cmbsf | place: Arctic Ocean: Southern Knipovich Ridge | collected 2010 | reverse complement strand
TTATTTGAATATTATTTCTAAAGAACCTCGGCGCCTGTGTCACATTGAAACCAGTCGGCGATTCTTTGTCAATGTGCTTTTTCATAACTGTATAAACGTCAATTAAAACCTCATTTGTCAAGAATATTTTAAGAGACTCCTTTAATTGAATATCAATAATTTCATTATCATAAAACACTCCGTACCAGGGTGTGATAGCTTTTAAAGAATGAATTTGGTTGAATCTCACCGCCTGAATTGCAGACGGTATGCTGATATCATCGCCAAAGGATTCTATCAGTCTCTCGTTCTTGGCGCTTGGATCGCCTGATTTTACGATGTAGAGGGTTAGCATATCCGTCCACCGCGGTTCTTTTTTACTCGGTTGCTTTTTATGCGCAACAATGCCTCTCGCAACTTTGCCCCTGCCTCGGCGCCCCTTAATGCTGCTTCTTCTAAATCTTCAAACACTATCGTAGCAGCTCCGGTCGCTTGAACCTCTTTTCGATCTGATCCCGATAATTCACTATTTCGCATTCTGATAGCTCCTTTGTCCGGGCTGTCGCCAAATAGTCGCCAGGGATCCCCTTGTACCAATTTGGCTGCCCGTTATAATTAAGTTCAATGCCATACTTTTCAGGCTCTTTAAATATCGGGGATCCCGGCAATGGCTGGAAAATGCTGACATCAATATTTGATAATTCATTACACTCAATCCATGATATGGTTTCCGCCACTGTTTGGTGATCTTCCCCGGGCAGGCCAATAATAATAAAAGCCTTTACCCGGATACCATGGTCATTCAGCATTTTAACAGCATTGGTGTTCATTTGCCGAGTTGTACCTTTCATGTTCTGTTTCAGAATCTTGTCCGATCCGCTCTCAATCCCTATGCCGACCTCGACAACACCCATATTCTTTAATAGCTCGCAAACCAATGGATTCACCAGGTTGGACCGAACAAAGCATCTGAATTTAAAGTTTCCGCTTCTAAACGCCATCGAAATACGGCTCAATCGATCTTCGTTAGCTACAAAAACATCATCAAATATCATGAAGGCCGTAAACCCATAGTTAGAATGAATCGAATTGATTTCATTGATTGTCTTCCATGCTGATTGCATTTCATATTTGTGGCTGATCCTCGCGCAGAAGGCGCACGAAAAAGGACATCCCCTTGAAGTCATAATCACTGTTGCCGGGCGGCCATCGATCTCATATTTGTAATCCTTAATCGGAAGGGCATCGCGGTCTGGGTAAGGAAGTGTGTCTATTTCTGGATCCCCCGGTTTATATTTAGGCTTTTGATTCGCTTTTGATAAAATCCACAGCAAATTTCTTTCAGCATATCCTTTGATCACATAATCAAACCCAACCTCAAAACACTCTTCAGGGGCATGGGTAGCATGAGGACCGCCTGCAATGAGAACGTGATGATTTAAGCTCTTTGCCAGCCAAAACGCCTCGTTCTTTTGTGGTGTCGTGAATGAAATGCCGATTGTCTCAGCTTCAGCCATGTCCGGAGTGTGCCCAATCCCCATATCAAGGCATTGCACATTCAGGCCATGCTGTTTTAGATAAGCCGAAAGATACATGATCCCCAGGGGCGGGAAGACGGCTTGGTCTAAAAGAAACTTGGACTTTGGAAATATTAAGGTTATATCCGGCCTCATCACACCACCTCTAATATTGGCTCTAAAATAACTGTCCAATTTCCATCTGTATCTATGCGATTCAATTCATCTTGGACAGCTTCGCATGTGAGGCGATTAATCTTCGACAAAGGATAATGGTCCTTATATTTTTTGGCAAACTTATCCCTGATCTTGGTTGTAAGACTTTGTATTGCTTCTCTAAAAAGATCCTCTTTGGTATTCATCAATCAATCCAATCACTTTTCTATAAAAAGTTCGATTCAACATCCGACATACATCTAAAAAGGCAATATCCGGTATAGCTGCCGGAATCGCATTTATTAAAGTGCCATTCACAGCCAATTGCACATTTTTATGAATCCCATAGAATTTGGTTGAAAACGGATTCAAAACCACAGCTCCACGGCCTAAGAGCATGGCCCAGTAAGCGCCATGATAACTGTTGGTGACGACAACTTTTCCACTTGCAATATGGGCAATTGCTTCTTCTGCAGTGACGCCCGTTGCTTTCATGTCGGGAACAAAATGATCATCGTTAAATGACAATGGCTCCCCGCCATGTCGGAAGGTAACAATATCATGTTTTATCTCGTAGCTGACATCAAACAGGCTATTCATGCAGCTCACACAAGGAACCCATTCATAAGGATTATCTTGATTGCGGATCCCCATCAGCTTAAACTTTTCCAGGCTTTTTGGATAAGGGAATTCAACTACATTGTGAACATTTAACCCTACGCCCCAGGCAACAATATGCTTGGCTTCGGAAAACTCTTCAAGATACCCCATGACACCATGGTTATAATCCGGCGCCGGTAGATGAATAAGGCCCCCGCCACCCCAGATGATAAAGCCACTTTTAAGCATCAATGAATAATCTTCGTTCACATCAACCTTTTTCGCAGGAATAGGAAACTTGAAATAATCCAATGGGCTCAAGATCGTATCGCCTACGTTGTCGGTATCTCTTACAAAGATGTTGTAAATCATCCTGCCCTCAACGTATCATAGCCTTTGCGCAGCTGCTCAAAATCTTTAACCTTACGCAATTCAGTCAATAGCTTTTTATCAGATAATTCCAGACTGTGGCCGCCTGCACCAAGTTTTCTCCGGCGCTTTAAAAACGATGTTTGTTCTTTGCTGAAAGACATCCCTATCTTCGACATAAGAACCCCGAATTCCTTTTTGACCGTTGGCACAGAATTATCAGGGGTATTCAAGTAAACCACCGGAAGGCCAGCTTCCACGATAACTTTCATCTGTGCCAAGGTTCCCCGGATACGATACAAAAAGCCTTCGGCAGTCATGTCTGAATACGCTTGTCTAAAACTTCGATAATGATCAACAATCTCCCGGCCGCAGTAAACTGCGAGAATATTACAGTCAAAATGATTCTTATATGTCGGATAGTGCCGCTCTCCCATATCGTGCTTTATGAAAAACACATCGTTTCCGGCTCGCGTTTTAATACGATTTTTATGATAAGTGGCGAAGTCCTTGTGCCCTACCCAATTGTCATTGTGAGTCGGTTCATGATAATCGTCTTTCCAAACATGATAGAAATCGCTCAATGGCAACCCACTTTTCCCAGCTACGTGTTGATACAGCTCTCCCATCCCCGGCCCGTTCCACACCGAAATCTTGGAATTAAGGAACATGAAATAAGAAAGAAATCCCGATGCACATTTGCCAATGCCACAACATAAAATTAGGTTATACTTCATAGTCCTGTCTCCAATTCTTTTCGGTAAAAATCAATGGGTATTTGGGGCCCGGGATATCCAAGATCCAATTCATTAACGATCCGAACCGGAATATCATCTTCCCACATAAAGCCCAATTGCCCGAATTCTAAAGGTTCGTAATGTTTTAATTTATCCTCCCACCCAAAATCAACCATTTCAAGCGTGCCGATCTTTGGGAATGCCCACAACCGTTTTTCTTTAATTGTGAATATCCATTTATGGGGGAAGGCTCCCCTGAAGTGCCCGGTTAATCCGCATCGCGCCAAGCCCTCATCTGTAATCTGACGCCCCCTTCCCAATTCGTAGATCTTGCTTGGGGTGGCAATATATCCCCTATCTGCCACAAGCGGTAACTTTTTCAGGAGTCGGCCGGGATCTAATAAATGCTCAAGCGTTTGCGTGCATATAGCGAAATCATATTTTCCATTTTCATTCACATCATTTAACAGTTCAATCCAAAACTCGTCATCTTCACAATTCCCTAATATTAACTTGGAATTCCATATTTCCGGAAACGGTTCATACATTCCGGGATATTTTTCTTGCCAATCTTTTGGGCTTACTATGTCCAGATAAGTTTTCACAAATTTGGACGCCCAGGGTCTTTGTACGCCTCCAATATCAAGGCATCTATGATAATCCATGATTTTAAGATAATTCAAAATCCGGCCGTCTCCCATGGGTCTGGTTTCTATTTGTTCATTGTAGATCATATAAGCCCCAAGTTTGCCGCTCTCCAAATCACCACATCGATAGTTCCTATCCGATCGCCAATGACATCTGCAAGTTTCTTGCACATTTCAAAAGGTTTCATTTTATAGCTTTTCCCTATGCGCACCAAGTGCCTGTCTGGCTTTACACAGTCAAGGCCAAGGTTTCTGCCAAGATGATATTTCGTTATTTTACCAATCCATGGCAATGTTTCTAGAAATGAAATCTTGTCTTCTGTATCAAGAAACTTCCGATGTAAGTAATCTCGGTTTTTAAGTATATGATTAATTGCCAAAACTTTTCCCTTGTGACCAAATACCGATTCAATTGCCTTGTGCTCACAAATGGCTTCCAAAATCCGCTCATAAATAATTTTTGCTATTTGATTTTTCATTCCACTGTTGACGATCACCCAAAGGCATTGAAAAGCAAAATCTTTTGCATCAACACATAGGTTTACTTCCTCACACCAATCAATTTCATCAGCATAACCCATTTCAATAAGCTTTTCTTTAAGATCAATATATTCGTCGGGTGTCAAAACGGTATCTCCAACGTCTCAAACCGGCCGCCATCTGCCACCAGCTCGTAAAGATACTCATATCGCCGCGCCATTAACTCAGCAGTGAATCGCTTTTCAAATTGTTCCCTGCAGTCGGCCGGGTTGATTTCATGGATCTTGTTTAACAGGGGAACGCCGAGACTGATGACCTCTTCCGGATCATTCGAATCCTGGTGATTCAAAAGAAAACCATGTTTTCCATCTTCGATGATGCTGTCTGTCACCAAAGAGTTTTCATGCCCGATACGATTCATTCCGACAATTGGGGTTCCCATGGCAAGGGCTTCGGCAAAAACGATCCCAAAGTGTTCCCTCCATGAATTATCACATGTGTATAGTAAGCACTTAGCTTTACTCATGATTTTAAACTTCATGGCATCGTCAACCCCGCGTACCCAAAAGACAGCCTCATTATCGACGTGGGGAACCACTTCTTTCCATAGTACGTTGGTGTTGTAAGGCGGTGCCATTATAACCAATTTCATTCCGGCCGCCTTGGAAATCTGTGCAGCCAATCCCGGCGCCTTGCCGCCTTCCATTTTCCCAATCCAACAAATGTAATCATCTTTTTCCGGAACAAATTTATACAAATCCTTGGGAATACCATAGTGAATCATGATTGTCGGATGACCGAGGTTGTCAAAGTCCTGTTTGAGAGAGTTCGAATAAGAGATCGTATTGAAAGGCTTACGATTGAGCTGATGGCCAATATGCGACCACGCACACCAGGTAAGCTCTACATAGTTGTATTTTTCCAAAACCTCCGGGCCCCAGCCCTCGCCGAAATAGTTTGCCTGATATAAATCAAAATCACCATAAGCTTTTGCAGCTTCGAAATGGACATCCCTTTCATTTACCAATGGTCCAACCGGCACATAGTCCTTTATTGGAATTCCAGAGAAATCAGAACCCTCGCGCATAAAGACATAAATATCATGACGTTTGGCTAACTCTTCAATCAGATAAAGCAAAATGCGTTCGCCGCCATAAGCCATTGATTTTGACACAGGAAAAACATTACCAGTGAAACAAATCTTGAGTCTTTTCATGCTGATCCTCCAAATATTAAACTTGGCTGAAAATGCTTTTTTATACTACCCATTCTTCAATTCCCATTCACCGAATTTATTCTCTGTTTTTGGTGCTGGCAATAAAACAAGACCTTCAATTATTATTCTATCTTCAAAGATTTCAACCTGATCATCAGAAAACCAATCAAGCGTAGCTACTACTTTGCCATCAACGGTAGCTACTGCAGTTGTTTCACCAGTCTTTTGTCCATCAACCGAATATGTAATGTCCACATTATCAAAACCCCATGTTGGACGCATAATATCATCTTCAAATAGTTCAAAAACTTTGAGGTGTTTAAATTTCATATTTTTTTACCCCCGACATTGCAAGGATAACCCAGACCACCAGATTCCATCACATACTGAGCAACCCCGAGATAGGGCATAGCATTCAGTTTTTCCAGCACCCCCGAGTGGTAATTTGACCAACTGAAAATTAGATACTTATCAATATTTATTGGAGGATAAAAAACCCTGTCACGACTGGACATATGACCCAAAATATGCTCAGTCCAGGGTGCTCGCCTATATGGTTCGCCATATTTCCCATATAAATATTCAGAATCGGCCAAGCATTTAACAATCTCAGTGTGGTCAATAAAGCTACGCTTGCACATAAAAAAGCGTGTGCTGGCCCAATTATGCGTCCACCCTGGATCTGAATCTGGATTCGGCGACCAAGGACTTGGATAAGACACAAAATCGTACTTTCCATTTTCAATCCATGACAACCATTCTGTTATGGGCCCAGGATCATCCCTGAAAGCTGCAACATCCGAGTCGAAATGAACCAACAGCTCCCCGCGTGACAGGCTCATCGCATTCAAATAATTAATATCGTTATACTTGAATAAATCCATGCTCATGTAATATTCCACATGGGTATTGAATGCGAGATTGTGGATTATCTTTTGTTCAAGCATCCGGTGCAGTTCATCGAGAACAGTTTTCGGAAGAGGATCATGCACGTCTATGAAAACTGTGACTTCCAGATCATACCCAAGACCTTCAAAGAATTTGCGCTTATTGATAACGCCACGGGTGAAATAATCCAATGACCGGGTGCCCTGGTGCATTTGTTTTTCATTGGAGACGGCCTCCATGAAGCCGGGCCTTGAATCGAGATTAATTACAATGCTGAGTCTTTTCATAATCCTTCAATCTCCATCTGGATCTTTTTCTCCGAAAAACATTTCTAAAAGTTTAAACATAACTGAGCAGCCGTTACAAACGTAATAATCAACCCATGAACGATTTGCAGGCCCCATGACTACGCTACCCCTCACCTTAGAATAACTTTTCGATTTACATATAGGACAAGGCATTATAATCCTTCCCGTATGGTATCCCTGTAAAGATCGCAAATCACCTTGCCGTTGGGTCCCAAGTAATCATCACTGATTATTTTATAGGGGATATTACCCTCCCACATAAACGACATTTCATGAAAATATTTATCCTTATTGTCTCTATCGGCCCATTCTAATCCGGTCATATGGTCAATGAAATTTAACTTAGGATAGGCAACCAGCCGGCCGTGGACGATGGTAAAGATCCACCTGTGGTGGAAATACCCCCTGAAGTTGCTGTTTATGCCCCACGCTGCCTGATGATCAGGAACGCTGCACTCAATGCCCATACACAGCTCGGAGTGCTTGCAGGGGACCGATATGAACCCCCTTTTAGATATTTTTGATAGTTGCTCTATTACGAATATCGGATCCCTGACATCTTCTATTGTCTGGGTGCAGATGGAGAAATCGAATTTGCCATTGATCTTTACAAAAGTATTGATCTCTTCCCAGCCACTGGGATGGCAAATATCGCCCTTGAAGACTGCGGCCGCCTTTATTTTATCTGTTAATAAATGCGGATAGGTTTTCAGGTATTCCCGAATATCCAGAATGTCCAGATATGCAGTGGTGTGTTCGCTCGCCCAGGGATTGTGCGCACCGCCGATATCTATCACGCTGGTTTTCACACGGTTAAAGCCCAATTGACCCTTGGTCAGATAGTCAAAAACCCGCGGCTTCCCATCTTTGGTGTTTGTTTCATTAAAAATCATTTATTCCTCCGGTCGCTTTTGTATCTCCAGAACAGAAAATATCAAAATCCTTCCTGGCAATTTTAACCCAATAATAATCACCGCACCTCTGCCATGATTTTGTCTTGGAATTGAGCCAATGTCTTCCCGGAAACAATACCCCCATGAGATAGCTGTCTAAGGCCAACCCTAAGATCAATAAATCGTGGCTCTATTCTTCCCTCACCGGAATCTGGGTCCCATCGAACATCACCAGGAAACTCGAATGTTTCACCATCCGGGATATCAAGCCCCATCTTCACCGCGTCCTCATCGCTGATGCCTTCGATTGAGTCACTTCGGTCAAAATAGCACCAGTTGGGCTTTTCTTCCGACCGCATACTCCGACCGCACATTTTACAGACATAGTACATTTTACCCTCCTACAGGATCTAAGGTCATGCAAATCGCCGGTTTGCGTTCATACCTACCAAATTGATGAAAGAGTTCTGCCCTACGAAAAGTGTCACCATTTTCACCAGGTCCACAAACAGAGGCCATGATTGAACCCCAGGTGCTGGGATCAACCGTTACATCCATTATGATATCTGAATCCGGTTTTCCATCAACCCGCTTTAAAATTCTGACTGATCCATCAGATTGCCTCTCAAAATATAATCCATACGCTACATGAAACATAATACACCTCCTCTCTTATAAAAGTTTATATTCCATTCCGTGATGACCCCACTTGTTGTAATCCCAGTATTTATCTTTTCTCTCCATTGCGTGATAGAAATAAACTCCGGGCAACACAACACCCGTATAGCCCTTTTCAAATAGGGCCTTTGAGTAATGTGAATCTACATGAAATAAGTCTTTGAATCCCCCGGCAGCCATCCATGCTTCCTTATGGGTAAGAAGGGTGAATCCCGCGAAATCAAATCCGGAATGTTCTTTGAATCCCACCTTGCCCCCTGTATAATTTTCAGTCCACACCTTTTTTGCCCAATTATAATGATTCGCCAGGTCTGTTGATTGTGGCGATCCGAGAGACTTTTGTGCTCCTGGAGGAATATTATTACAAACGCCGCTGATCCATCCCGCCCTGTGCCCGACATTATTGACCACCCATAGAAATGCCTCGTACCAGCAAGGGCAGCATATGGACACATCCTGATCCAAAAATAATACCCAATCTTTCGCCATTTCCATTGCTCTATTATAGGCTTGCCCTAATTTCCGACAGGGTTCATATGCAATTATGACATCAATATGAGGTTTATCACACGGCATGGGATATGGCATGGTGCTGTTTTCTTTATCCATTTACATTTTCCTTACACAGCCTAAATGCTTTGGATATTCAACACCAGGCATGTGCCAAGTATCATTATCTTTTTCAAGATCATGTTCACGGGTAAATGCTTCGGCCTGTTTCCAGTCAATATTAATCTTTTCAAACCCGCCCTTTGCCACTAAATAACCATGCGCCATCGCTGGCCCAATATATTGATTCATGAAATCATGGAAGAAAACAAGGCCCCCTTTTACAACCCTGTCTTTGATCAATTCGGCTTCCTTCATGACCAATTCTTGCTGGTGGTCATCGCTGTCTATGAAGACGTAGCCAAACTTCAAGACTGGGTATCTTTCGGTTAAAAACTGAATCGAGGTACATCCTTCGAAATTCAAGACTGATGACGAATATTTTTCGGCTTTCATTTTTATTTCAGCTCTCAACTTGGAAGAATCATTAATTGGCCATGGATTGTTCGAAGCAGAGCCCTGTACGGTGTTCGCCCAAGCTTCCTCATTGTCTAAATCGTAAAGAGGATCTACCAAATTGAAAATAACAAGACCCAGAGCCACCATCGCCGCTAAGGACGATTTTCCACAATGACTGCCAAAATCTACAACATCATTTATGTGCCGAGCATCCATGTAACCTTCTATGGTATTATACAACCCCACGATCTCAGTCATTGAAATGGCGCCCGGTGTTTGCTGTATCTCTTTGCATAGATCTAAATTCATTCAAAAATCCTCCCTGGCAAACACATCCTTGCCTTGCTTCGGACAAAACGCATGCCCCTTTTTATAAATAAAAACAATTCCATTATAGAAATGAATTGACGACATCATTTTTTCAAAAATATCTGGGGGCTTGGTAATCGCATATTCCCCCGCCTCTTCATGCCTGGCCGCCCACATATTAAGTGTGTCAACTCTGAATTTTAAAAAATCAATGAAGGCTCTTTCACGATGGGCACCCCATGACGGCCAATATGAAGTGCATAAATCTTCTATAACGTATATTCCGCCATCGTTTAAGGTAGGAAACAGTGTTTTGAATGAAGCAAGTTGCTGTTCCATCGTGTGACCACCATCGTCTACAATGATATCGAAACTGTATAACATAAGGCTATTAAGGAACTGTTCATCAGCTTGATCGCCGATATGAATTTCAATCCTATCACCCGCGCAGGCTTTACACGCTGGATTGTTATCGATTCCGACAACCCGACCGTTATTGAAATAATTCCTCCACATTACCAATGAGCCGCCTCTTCCGACACCTATTTCAAGAAGGGTGATTGAATTGTTCACAAGGGGCGCAAAGTGGAAATCATAAGCCTCGAAATAATGTTTCACTTTATGGATTCGCAGAGCATCAGGTATCGCATTTTTTAACATCAAAACAACCTCGGGTCGTTGCGGTGTTCTTCGCATTTATTCAATATTTTTTCTTCGGTTATGAAATGATCCTGAATTTGATATTTGCCAGAAAGATTGCTTTGGCTTTGCCGTTTTTTACCGTTAATTCTACGAATAACAGCCAACTCAGGATCAGCCATTTTCCAGTGGGCGCCTTGAAACCGATATGTACTTAAATCAATTTTTGGGTTTGGATAGTAACTATGGCATCCTAACATCCAAACAATTTCACTTTCCGGCTTTGCAATACACGGTTTTACATACATGGCGTTGTCGTCAATATTCATATTTGATTCGCCGCATACACGTTGCTCATACACAGGCACATCGGGGTCTAAATCAGCATCGCGCCTGTTGCGATAAACCGTCCACATATGCGTGCACACCACATTGCCCTGTATCTTTTTCAAAATGGGTTTGATTCGGTCTTTACATATAATTGGGAAAACAAACTCATCGCAATCAACCGCAAAAACCCAATCTGTGTCCATGTCACTGAAAACTCTATGAATATGTTCCTGCTTGATAATGGCATCCATCATATCGGGAAACCTGAATTCCTCGATCGTTACATTTTGATAAGAATTGCAGATATCGGCCGTCCTGTCAGTGGTATCGGCATCCAAAAGGACATGGATCTC
>SDBT01018052.1_pt1 | contig 11108 bp, 19 predicted proteins | sample 2277101 | NCBI WGS metagenome assembly SDBT01 (sample SAMN10404973, study PRJNA504765) | marine sediment metagenome | isolation source: marine sediment core GS10_PC15, 103 cmbsf | place: Arctic Ocean: Southern Knipovich Ridge | collected 2010 | reverse complement strand
GCACAGAGTACCTTCTGGATGAAACCGGATGGGAATGACCCTTGACCCACCCTAAAGAACGAATGGGTCTTCGGAGCACCACGAAAGTCTCTCTCACCCGTGTCAGTAGTCAAGAGAGTCTGTAGGTAGGCCTGCTCTTCTATTGAACCCTCTACTAAGCATTGAGTGTTTCTTAGTGTGATTCTCATGTCTACTTGTCCTGAATCTCTTCCTTATGTGGAAGAGGAAGATATACAAGAACAACGACCTCTAATATCAAGAAGGGAGCCAGGATCAAAGCACATTCACCAACGATAGTCCAGAAAGTCATCTCACGCCCCCTTCAAGACACACAGTAGTTCACGATCAGAAATACAGAGCTTAGTAGCCATCCGATACATGAGTTCGGGCTCCCCATCCGCGAGAAGGATGAAGAGGGGCTTACCTGCACCCACGAAATAACCAGCCTCCAGATGTGCGCTTCGCCCGCATGGCATCACAAGAACACAGACATCAGCATCCACCATTGCCTGCCAGTCAGAAGCAAACCCAGCTTGAGCGACGGGACTTGACAGTGCAGTACGGAACTTCTCTGGCGACCAACATCCCCAGTCCGGATCTATCTCACACCAGTGGAAGCCTTGATCCCCTGGACATGGATTACGGAAATCGTAGACGTCATAACCAACCCCACGGAGCATCAGAACAACAGCAGGTTGACGCCCGTTCCTCCAACTCGATGCCACATAAATATTCACCTTACACCCTCCCTAACTTCGCCGATATCCTGCCCAAAAGGGATGGTGGACGGGCTGATTCTAACACCTGCGATAGATCGTTTCTCGCAAGCTCATCGGAGTCCACCCCACCAGTGAACGTGTATTCCCCTCTTAGGCCCTCCTCTCGCAGTCTCTCAGCCATCTCAACCGCGGTGCTAACCGAGTCATGGTCAAGAAGGACGATATACCTCTCAAACCGCCTTCTCTCCAGCTTTCTGACCTGCTCTGGAGTGAGAGCCTTTCCGAGTAGGGGCATCACCGAGTATCCAAGTCTCTTGATAGGTGGTACCTCGAAGACACCCTCAACTAGAACGAGATCCATCCTGTGATCCTCACCGAGAAAGATCGGTAGTAGGTTACGCCTCCTCCAGCCAGGATACATATAAGTGCGACCACTAACCTTCATGAACTTCCGTGCCACGAAGTAGATGAGTTCAGATCCCTCGAAGAGAGGGAAGATCACTCTTCCTGTGAAGCTACCAGAGATAGCGAACTTGAGCCCATAGCTCACGATCTCTTCACGAGTCATTCTCCTGTTCTTCGTTAGATAATCAAAGGCCCAGTTAGATCCTATCTCTGAACTCGTCAACACGTCTTGAGCTTCTTCAGGGAGTTTGATCTCCTCTTCTTCACGCTCAAGAGCTTCTCTCCGACCAGAAGGGGTATCTGGAAGGTCATCTAAGGGTAGGTCAAAGTCTCGAAAGAGACCACGAACTGTTCCACCTACGTCGCAGGACCAACAATGTACTACTAACAGCTCTACGTTCACTTGGAAATTTCTCTTAGGATTTCCACAATAAGGGCACACTTCAATAAAGTACTCATCTCTCTTTAGTCTGCCCGGAAACCGGGCTTTCAATCTATCGAACCAGGAACCTATTGGCATTTCACAGTCTTCCTTACCATGCTAACTCAACCTGGCGAGCTATTCTTGTGCGGATCTCATCCTCCTCTAGTGCATGGATCTCCTGCTCCCGCCCCCTCCGTTTAGTCTGGGATACAGACATCTTCTGCTTCGTCGCAACAGTGTGCTTTCGGCCCGTCAACGTCCTACTAATATCTCTTCGTTGTTGCTCTGACACTACATGACCCCTAGCTGCGATACTTTGGTTCCTACGTTCCTGGTCCGTCTTTTTTCTTCCTTTGTTTCTAACAGATATCTTACGTCTGGTTGCTGCCGTCTGCTTATGGCCTGGCTTTCCCTTGAGCAGTTTACTCAAATGGGCCCCAAATCCAGGAGGTTTCTTCTTCCCCTTCAAGGACTTACTCCTCTTTGCATTCGACTCAGGAGAAGGTGATGTACCACACACCCCTTCCCCACCGTCAGTCGTGTTTGTAAGAGGATAACCAATCTCACGAAAGAGTTTGATCCACTCTCTCTCCGCTGTCTCCCAATCCCCTTCATCTGGAACTTGCTCCAAAACCTTGATAGCGGGAGTCACTCCATCTCGAAGAAGAGATTTGACCCAAGCAACCTTATGGGTTTTCTCACGAAGACTTGACTCAATACAATGACCTCTAGCCCGACTCCCGATGTCTACTGTCTTACCAACATACCGCCAAACAATCGGATAGACACGAGGATCATACAGCCCGTAGATATATGCTACCATGTTACATCCTCTTCCTTGAAGGTACGGGATTCAAGAGACTCCACAACCATCTTCTCATAGTCAACTCTAACAGGAACTTCACGTCCTCGACCAGGCCCGTCACGAATCTTCAACATCCGAATCCTCGCTTGATTTGCGTCATACTCCTCAGAAGTTTGACAAACTGCATAGACGATATCGGAAACCTTCACTTTGCCGTAGTCCTCACCCACATCTTTCTCGCTCAACCTCTTCTTACCTAAAGCCTCCCGGTTCGTCTGGGTCTCTGTCACCAAAGCGACATCTTTGTCTTTCGCAAGCGAGGTGAAGTCCCCAGCGATGCCGTGATGTTGATGTCGATGCTCTCTCCGAATGTCAACAGAGTTAGCCTTCATCTCGTCAAGATAGTCAACTACTACCAAATCAGCTTTGAACCCTGCAAGCATTTCTAACCGATCTAGGTAGCCTTCAAGATCCAACACCGTGAACGAACCTGGCTTCACATATTTGACAAAGAGTCTCGAGTGACTGAGGTTGAAGAACCGACCTAGCTTCTTCGCTGCTTCTGCTGGTGCTTCTAGAATCTCACCCCTCTTCATCTTCACAATACGCCTAACTGCACGCTCAACCACCATCGTATCTTTCAGTTCACAGGTTAGCAGAACAACGTTCTTCCCCTCGATCAAACCACCAACTGTATGATTGATGAGGAAAGTACTCTTTCCTACACCAGACGGAGCCATCCCGCAAGCGAGTTGACCCTTATACCATCCACCCCTGAGCACCTTGTCAAGCCCCTGTATCCCAGTAGAGATGGACTCGAACTGGTCACGGGAGGTGATCATTTCTGATACAGCCTCAACATCCTTGTTCACCTCAATACCGAGGTCATCATCCACCCGAACAATCATCACATCACGCATACGAGTTAGTAGACCATCATAATCCAGCCTCCCTGAGTCTACCATATTCGCACCATCTATGAGCAGCTCTCTAATCATGAATTGCCTGACTGCTTCAACTACCTCTGTGACAAGAACAGGATCGCTGAACTCGGGAGGTCTGTTGAACAGTAGATTGATACGGTCTTTGTACTTCTCAAGCCTCTCCACCTCTGACTTAGGAAGTGTTCTGAGCCAGACGTTCAGTTCATCATGTGTGGGAGGCATATGATACTCGTTGTGGAAGGAGACCAGAAGAGTATAGATCTGTCCGAGTATCGTATCCCTGAACATGACAGGCTTCACCATGTTCTTGAATCGCACAAAGAGACTCTTGTTCGTGAGTGCTTTCGCGACAAAAGCCTCCCACACTGTACTCACTTGAGTCTCCTATCAACTCCACCGAACTGTACTGTTGCACATACCTGACCTACACGAGAGACTTCGTGAGCAGAGAACATTCCACAGAACCGATCAAAAGGTTCATTCGAGGTGATCACAAGCCTCTTCTTCGCCGAGTGTCTCTCTCTCACAATCTCCTCGAGTATCTTCACCTGAAAGTCCTTCTGCTTTCCAACCAAGTCGTCGACCACCAATGTCTCCGACTCTAGGTAGGATCGTAGCCTCTCATCATAACTGTAGTCACCGAAAGAATCTCGGAGGTCTTCACACAGTCTCACCCACTCAACAAAGATCGAAGACTCTGCTCCTGTCCAACCCCTCTGGGCAACTAGTGCTCTATGCAACGCGACTGCGTAATGAGTCTTACCCCTCCCTGGTGGACCCCAGAGATAGAGCCAACAGAACTGCTCGTTCTTGAGGAATGTCTGAGTCAACTTCTTCAGATCCGGACAGGTAGAGAAATCGAAGTTACCAAAGCCACATTTCCAATGCGACTCCGGAACTCCGTGAACAACCGGCGAGCATGGAATTTCAAGAAGGTCCATCAGTCCCTCATAGACGGTGGGAGTTGTACCCCACCACTCTCTACTACCACTTCTTCTGGAATGTCTTCGGTGTAGAGCAGAGGACGAGTAAAGTCTACAATCGGCTCCTCACCCTCGAAGCAGGTGTCACCTGCTCGGATACCCCGCTTCACTCGGCTGATCTCATACTCTCTTCTAGTTCCGGGAGTACAAACAGGATTGTTCTCACTCGGTCTGCTCTTCGCTTTCTGTACAAGGGCTTTCTCGAAATACCGTCTTACATACCAGTCTTCGAAGCGATCTAAGGCCTTCTCGCTCACTACATTACCAACCACCAGCCTATCGAGATAGCCAGCGAGAGACTCTATCTGAGCCGCGAGAAACGCCCGCATCGTGAACAGTGGGTACTGCTCCCTCATCGCTTGGAGCTTTCGGAAGACCCCCAACAGACGATAGAAGTCTGGTGTACTCTGATAGAGCTTCGCCAACCGCATCGAGCCCACTCCTCCTGGCCTATCATAGATCTCTCTATAGTACATCAGATCAGATGAGAGTGCCCTCCAGTCAGTCAGAAGGAGGTGAAATCCCTTCTCTTCCTCTTCTGTTATAGGTAAGAGAGGCTCGAGTATTGGAAGGTGCTCAGCAGTAAACTGCATCCAGTTGAAGTAGATATTCTTGACAGGAGAGAACGAAGCACCAGCAGACATACAGTGATCGAGGAAAGCATCTATCAAAGACAGGGAGTCAAGTGAGTGGGCTTGGATCTTCTCTGAGACGTTCTCAATCTTCCTCAACTCGCTCGCGCTCAATATCCGAGAAACCCCCCGCCTTTCGAACCTCTGCTTTATTCTTTCGACGAGTTCGACGTTTACTGTCTGCTGATTTCTTAGTGGCACTCTTCACCACCTTCACCTTGCTTGTATTCACTCCAAAGAACCTCGACAAATCATCAAGACTGAACCCCTGTTTCTCTAGAACCTTGAAGAGGAAGGAGAGCTCATTTCCAGAGACATGGAAGAACTCTCGTACTTTCCTCTCGAGGTCAGTGCCTGGGACGAGGGAGATCGCTCCGGGCTTGTCCTTCTTCACACTCCTCATCCGGAACCGTCCGGCTGGCATCGCATAGACCATCAGCTCATAGAACCGATCATCACCGAGAGCGAAGTGGTACTTGTCGAGGAAGTTGACAGCGAGCAAGAGATCCTTGTGCATACTCAAGAATCTCTTCGCACCCCATACAGCCTTACCCGGCTCCCCACGAGGGAGGATCTTCTTCTGTTGGGTGACGTTATTCGTGAGGTCGAAGAATTCCATTAGTTCCCCAGAACCTCTATCACTCGCCAACGGATCAGGACCTCGCCTGGATACTGATCCTGATCCAGCACCTCATACTCCCCCATCACCCAACCAGCGCGGCGCTTGGCCTTCCAGCGCTTCCCGATAGTGGTGCCAGTCGGGATTGACGCGTTGTACTCAAGAAGGTCCTCAAAGTCCCTGGGCTCCATCACTGCTGTCTTGTCATCGACGAGGATCATGTCTTGCCTCCATCCCGGTACGTCACACCCGCATCTCGTCAGGCCCTAAGCGTAGACATGATGCAGAAACCGGTCAGTAGGCCGAGGCCTGGCGCATCCTTCAGCGTGTAGATTACCTGGACCTCTATCGTGCGCCCAGTGTAGGCCTCCGCGCCCGGCTGCCACTCGCGCAGGACGAGGGTATCGCCGACCTTGAAGCCGCGATCATCCCGGCGTAGCTCGAAGCGTTTCTTACCGCTCCTCATCGCCTCGAAGTAGACCGGCCACGTTTTGAGCTCGTGCCGCATCCCATCCCCTTTCTAGTCGGTGCATCCGAGCGCCACAACCTCAGCTTCCAAGTCCCGAAGATACGCTTCTCGCGTGGCTTTGAGCTCTACAGGCTTACAGCTCCTTCATAACTTCCAGCATGGCCGCCGCAAAGTTCATTTCCTTGTCCGCCACCAAGGCGTCGCGATAGAGGTATTCGGCGAGGGTGATTGCAACCGAGGCCTTGCTCCTTACTCCAAGCTCTGGGATCGTATCGAACAGACTACGATAGAGCTGCGTGAAGTCGGGTCTCTGCTCCATCACGATCTTCCTGATCGCTCTAAGGTCTTTCTTCTTCAGTGCCTCTCGAACATCTCGTGCGACATCAGCCTCGATCTGATACTTCAACTCTCCATCCACTACGCTCAACTGCAGAGTGTTGATGATACGTCTGACGTCAGGATAGTGATCGTCGATCACCTTGAGAGCGGTCTCAGGATCCCACTTCACCTCCCGTGAGGTGAGAATGTACTTCACTCGCTTGAAGACTGCTTTCCTCTCCATTGAGTTGAACCTGAGCACTTGACACCGAGACTGGAGAGGCTCGATTATCTTTTCTTCATAGTTTGCAGTCAGGATGAACCGGCCCTTCTCGCTGAATCTCTCCATTACATTGCGTAGAGAGGCCTGCGCATCTTTCGTCAAGTAGTCGGATTCGTCCATGAACACAACACGCCACCTCGTGAAACTCTGCGTCATAAGGAATCCCTTGACGCGGTTCCTAACAGTATCAATACCTCTCTCATCAGAGGCATTCAGCTCAAGAGAAGTGCAGTCGAGCTTGTCAAGAAGGATGCGAGCGATAGTGGTCTTTCCACTACCTACTGCACCCACGAGTAGGAGATGCGGGATCACACCATCTTTGATGAATCCCTCAAGCACCGAACGGTGGGAGTCAGCGAGGACGAGATCAATCAACTGTTTCGGGCGATATCGCTCCACCCACAACATGTCCGAATTCATTTGGAACCCCCTCAAATATGAGTCAGCAGTAGTCGGATACCACCACCCGACCCCTCCTGGACCGCCGAAGCAGCCCCACGCCGGCGACCGCGATACCGCAGCCGCACCGCCAACCCTACTCCGCTTGAGGACTGATCAAGAAGGTGTAGTCCTCGTCGAGTGTCAGCTTCAACGCCTTCCCAACCACCAGACCAAGTGCGTGTGCCTGTGTGGTCAGGAACCCCCCTAATACATCAGTAAGCGCTTGGGCCGAGACTTTGAACTTGAAATCCTCTTTCTCGACCTTCGTCGGCTCACCGACGACGAGTTCAGCTTGGTGACCCTTCATACTCACGAGTCGAGCAGAGACCTTGCCACCCTTCATCGAGAACTCTACTAGGTCAGGAGAGATGAGCCTCTGGAACCTCGCGTAGTTCCCCGGGAAAGAGTTCAACACCTTCGCCTCGACCATAACCTCTTCGAAGTAGGTTGCGTGCATCTTGTCGAAGTTCTTCAGGGTCGTGGCGATAGTCGCTGGATCGGCTGTCTGGTAGGATGCTACTCCTATCTGACTGCCAATCACAACCTTGCCATCCTTCACCTCCATGTTGACTTCACCACTGAAGGAGTCGAGAAGCTTGACGAAGTCACTCAGATCCATGACACTGAAAGCGTCAGGGAACTTTACCTTCGAGGACTTCCCCCTCACCACCACCTCTTCGTTCCCGTCGACCATCTCGACAGAGAAGTCTTCACCGAAGGTAGCCTCAGATACCCGACCCTTCAATGCGACCACTTTCATATGGTCTGCTGCAAGTTTGGCATCCACGCGCATGTCACTGTCTCCTTCTCTAACGGATCTTCGCTAGCTCTTGGAGGCGCCCCGTGAGCCTCCAACCTTTATCTGACTCCATTACCTTCTGAGCTGCCCACGAATATGACTCAAGATTGAACTCGAGGTTATCAGCGAACGGCTGCCTCGTCATTGGCATGATGAACCTATTCTCTGGAAGAGTCCCAAGGAAGTTCGGAATCTCTTGCTCAGGAGCAAGTACCACCTTTACCTCCTCAGCATAACTGTAGTCCCGAAAGTAAGCTTCTGGATCAATCTCTTTGGGGGAGACTGTAATCCAATTGACCTCCTCCAACCAAGTAGGACACTTGGTCCCATTAGTCTCTACCGCAAACCAGACCCGAATTCCAGAAGTCGCTAAAGATCCCAACTCCCTCAGTAACCACATCATCAATCCCGCGGGTTGAATTGTGGGCTCACCCCCCGTGAAACAGATCTTGGTGCAGTTGTTAGTCAGCATCATAGCTCGAATCACACTAGCTAGCTTCTTCGCACCCTCTTGCCCCCAGTATTCCTTGGACCTACCTTTCTCAGGGTGACTCGCGTAAGAGGAATCACAGAAACAACACGAAAGGTTGCATTTGGAGAACCGAACAAAGATCATTGGAGAACCAGACCACCAGCCCTCCCCTTGAACACTATGAAACCTTTCCATCACCGTCAAAGCATCAGCCATGAGACTCCACCCTCCGATAGTGTGCATGAATGCAGTACTGACAGTTGGTCTTCTTCAAAGCTGCTAGGATCACTGGGAAGTACATCTCCTTCTCAGGTGGTATCTCATCCAACACCTGCTCCGGTGATCCCGTCCCCTTCGCTTCCAGAACCACCTCAGGATCTTGGAACAGGAATCCTTCAAGACGGTACTCTGTAACTACCACGCAGTAGACCTCTCCGAGTCGAGAGGCCTCTGCCATCACCAGTCCGTTCCTCGAACCAAAGAGGGCGTGCTTCTTGTTTCCCCTCTCCCCATGAACACGAACGGAGATGGGCTTCAGGGGCTCACCAGTCACCCCTGCCACACAGGTTGCTTGTCCCGTTCTCACCAACCCACCACCCTCTTCCCACGCGACCACTCGAAGATAGGCGTAGGCATGCTCTCGACACTTCAACAGGATCTTGTCGGTGGGTTGCTCACGAGTGAGTGAAATGAGAACGTGCTGCTTCTTCCCCTCTATCTCGAGCTCACCGAACTCCTTCAGAACCTTACGCAGCTCCTCGGCTGTGACATTCTTGCAAACTACCTGAAGGTCTACCATCTTGGAATGCTCCCTTCTCCGGATGTCTTCTATACTTCATGGTTCATTAGAGCACAGGAAGAGTCCTGCTTGAAATACAACCAGGGAAAAGGCCCGGGGTTATCGACCGGGCCTCTTCCTACACTAGACTATGATACGACTATTGAACATCATCATAGCCTGGAGTTTATTTCTCTTGAAACTTTGTCGTCATCACAGTTAGAAGAGGCCCCCAAAGACTAAACTTCCTCTTCCCCTTCCTTCTCTTATCTCGAGCACGTAGACGGAGAGCTACTTCGTACGTGTACCCTTCCTCTGCCATCATCTTGTCCGTCTCGTCTATCACATGCTGAGGAACAGGACCGGGATCAAGTAGGCCGATCTCATCCTCTCGACGGCAGCACTTCTTGAATTTCCTTCCACTACCACATGGACAGGGAGCATTCCTACCTACCAACATACTCTCTACCTCCTACCATTTCGCCTATCGCCCCAGAAGTTATCCCACCAACCGAGCTTACCTGTGACAATCAAGAAGATACCCAAGAAGAAGAGGGCAGTACAGACTATGATAACACCCGCATCCGTGGCAGCATTCGCATACTGATCCATCCCTTACACCCCTAACTTCTTGCGAAGCCTCTCTATACTCTTTAGTGAATCGGCGAGGAACTCCGCCTCCCGAGGAGTCAAATGCTCATCACCATCAAGATCTCCAACCATCTCGTTGAGCTTCTGTAACCAGACTTCAGCAAACTCCTTCTCGTGCTTGAAAGCGTACTGCGCCGCGCGTCTGACACGAGCCGTCATGCCTTTGATCTTGAGAGGACCAAAAGCATCGTGCGCCTTGCTGAGACAGAACACGCACACCACCTGATCATCGGCCACCCACCAACCATTGACGAAGTGACTAGATACGTGCTGTAGTGCCTCCTCATCGGACTTGTAGTCGACCCCGATAACTGTCTCAGTCTGGCGCTCGCACACTTGACAGGTGTAGCGCATGATAAACCTTGTCACCTGTCTCTTGACGAGTTCCCGCATCTCCTACCTCCTGATCTGGTATATCACCTCTTCAACCCTGAAGGTCTCCAAAGCCTCAAGCACCTTGAACTCCATCGCTCGCCACGCCTCCCCCGTCGAGTCTCTGACGCCAGACCAATCATATCCCTGTGGAGGTGTGAACCCAGGCTCACCATACCCGTCTTGAAGCTCCCAACACTCCCTGATTATCATGTCAACGAGATCAGGGGCAACATTCTTGATATCAGGACCACACCCACAAAATACCCAAACCAACTTCTTCGCATTCTCCTTCGTGACTTCAAGTACCTCTTCCACCATCTTGGGACCTGTCTTCTCGAGTATTAGCTCTGCTATATCCTCGGGTGTGGACTCCCTATAAGTGAGATGCTTCGGGTGTAGCTTGCCATCACTCGGGGTTGCATCACAACATTCCCAGACACACGCACAGTCCTCTGCATCCGACTGCAGTATTGACTCTCCTGCAGCAGTGAGACGGAGGGCCTTACCACATGCACTACAGTAGAGAGTCAACCATCTCTCTGCCTTCGTTATGTTCAGTCTTGGCATCTCTCACCCCCTACCACTTGAAGAAGATGTTCGAGAACGCTACCATCTTCATTGGTTGTGACCTAAGCTGAACACCCATCTCCTTCATACTCGACCGGCTCATCCAGAACTTGAGAAGCTCCCAGCGACCCTTCGGCACGTAACTGAACCAGACGAGGTCGCCGTCGACTGTGATCATCACTCGGCCCTTGGGAACACGAAGCACCACCGACTTGCCGTGCACTCCATACTCTGTGAACTTCGAGACCTGACGAAGAATCTCTTCTCTCTCTTCATCCTGATGAGCCTCGGAAACATCATTTGGCGTGATAAACCATTGGGCAACGGCATCAGCTCGCCCAACTCTAGCTTCAACCTCGACTGGCATCTGACCCTACCTCCCTCTATACAGTATAGAGTTGGGAGCGAGCTACGCCAAAAATGC